>Ga0209541_10018103_pt1 | contig 10234 bp, 8 predicted proteins | sample RifCSPlowO2_01_FD_184027 | JGI IMG/M metagenome (GOLD analysis project Ga0209541, IMG submission 184027) | Groundwater microbial communities from Rifle, Colorado - Rifle CSP2_plank lowO2_0.1 (SPAdes) (version 2) | ecosystem: Environmental > Aquatic > Deep subsurface > Groundwater | place: Rifle...
TTCATAATTCAAAAACCAAATTATATTAATTAAAATTAGAAAAAGACAAAAATACCACACAAAAATAGTTTGTCCTTTTCAATTTATTTAAGTAAAACAACACCCCCACACACTCAAATAAATAAGAAGAATGTTTATAAACATTACGAATTAATCGACAATCGATGACACTAGAAAAATATTCCAAAACTGCAGTTATTATCTTGATTATTGTGTTATTTGCAGAACTTTTCTCGTCACAATTATTTGTTTCCATGACATATGATGAACCATTACACATATCAGCAGGATACTCAAAATTAAAAACAGGAGATTACAGGATGAACACAGAACATCCGCCATTAATGCAAATGATTGAATCACTTCCCTTACTTATCATAAATCCAAAACTTAATCTAGAAGACAAAAGCTGGACAAATAAAAACATGATGGAATTCACCAGAAGATTCTTTTTTGTTGAAAACAATAATCCGCAACAACTTCTTCAATATGCACGAATGCTAATAATATTGCTGACAATAATTCTTGCATTGTTTGTTTTCAAATGGACAAAAGAAATGTTAGGAACAAAAGCAGGATTACTTGCTTTGCTCATTTTTGTTTTTGAGCCAAACATACTCGCACACGGAAACTTGACAACAACAGACTTAGGATTCACAGCATTTTCGTTCATAGCAATTTATTGTTACTGGAAATTTTATAAAAAACCAACAAAAACAAATCTATTAATTGCAGCAATAACAATGTCACTAGCACAGCTGACAAAATATACTGCCATATTTTTGTGGTCAGCATATCTTATTATTGCACTTACAACAATAAAACAGTTTCAAACAACAACAAAAAAGTTTGAGTATCCATTACAACGCGACATAAAAAACCAAAAATACCAACATATCTACTTTCACATCACTTCATTAATAATTATTGCGTTAATTTCGCTTTTAGCCATAAACGCAGCATACTTCTTTCAAGGCACTGGAACACCAATAAAAAAAACAATGATTAATGACCCACACATGGACCAAAAATTGTTTTCGCCAGAAAAAATATTTGGAACAAACAAACTTGTTAATTTTGCTGCAGAAAAAATACCTAGCATTCTGCCATACTATTATCTTAAAGGACTTGGGTTTGTTATTTACGAGGGCAGAATAATAGAACCAAACATTATTCTGGGAAAATATCATGAACGCGGAGCATGGCACTATTACTTAGCAACGCTAGCATTAAAAACAACAATTCCCTTCTTAATATTGTTAATACTCGCAATAATACTCCCACAAAAAATAAAAAAACCAAATAACTGGCAGTTCTTGCTGATTCCTGCCATAATACTTTTGACAGCATTAAGCGCATCAGCAAAACAAATAGGAATAAGATACATATTAGCAATATTTCCATTATTAATAATATTTATTGTGAGCAGAATAATCAATGCAAGAATGACAAAAACAAAATATTTTATCTATCTTGTCATGATTTTGATAACCGCGCACGCAGTCTCATCAATAAGCAATTTCCCAGAATACATTTCTTACTACAACGAAATAATAGGCTCTGAAAACGGGTGGAAATATTTCACAGACACAAACACAGACTGGGGACAAGATTTTGACAAACTAGCCCAATACGTCAAGTGCAGGCCAGATACAAAAATAGCATATTTGGGGACAAATGACATTAAATTTTACGGACTTGGAGACAAAATAGCACAAGAAAAATGCGCACAAGAAATGCTTGCGATAAGCGCTTCGAAAACAAATTACAAAGAATTCAGCTGGCTCAAAAATTACGAACCACAAGACAAAATAGGCAAGTCAATACTATTATATAACATAACACATTGTTAAAAATTTAAAATGACAGAAGAACAAGAAAAACAATACTGCACATCAGAAAATTTATTGGAAAAAATTGATTTTTATGACAAAGCACTAGCCGCCATAATCATAATTGTTGCGATAATACAAATTTATTTATTTTCACAATTAGCGCATATAAGCAGCCCAGTATACGGCGGAGACTTGTACAGAGAAAGAGGGTTCATACAATACCTGCTAAATGGAAATCATTACTGGACAGACCCTTACTTCAAAGGAGAACTAGAATTTTATCCACCAGTCGGATATCTAATTGGCGCACTGATTGTTAAAATAACAGGTGCGAGTGTTGATTCAGTAATCAATTTTTTCCCAGTAGCAATAACTGCATTAATAACAATAGCATTTTACAAACTAGGCGAGGAAATATTCAAGAAAAAACAATACGCATTCCTGCTTGCATTATTAGGATTAATGAACAATTTTTTCCCAATAAAACACACATACGGACTTGCAATGGTGTTTGCTTTGCTGTTTTTAACCAAATTTTTCAAACTAGAAACTGACAATAGCACACGAAACAAGCTAATCGCAGGAATTTATTTAGGATTGACTGCGTTAAGCCACTATCAACCATTCATATACACTAGCGCAATGATTGGAGTCACAATAATCTTAGAATTTTTTTACAAAATAAAAAAAGAAAAAACAGTTCTGAAAACAACAAAAGAAACAGTATCAAAATATTTTATTACATTCACAATAGCATTTGTAATATCAATGATATTCTTTGCACCACTAATTGCAAAATATCAAATGAAAACACCAAACAGAACACAAGAATACTCATTATTTGATGTCAACAAAAATGGAATAGAATGGGTGTCAAGCACAATAATACACCAATTTATACAAACAAGCAGTATTCCGCAATTCATTTTAGGACTAGTGACACTTGCAGGACTTGTAATGTGCATGCTAAATTTTGACAAAAAAGAACAAAGATACACACTATTCTTTCTTGCAGGAATGATAATATCTGGCGGACATTATCTAATAACAAAACCATTGTTTAATGCGTGGATAGTTCCATCACACATGATGGCAGGACTATTCATACCAACAACCATACTAGCCGCAAGCGGAGCAAGATTCATTTCAGCCATTGCAGAAAAAAACATACAAGGAAAAAGAAAATTCGTAATACCTGCAATTATTTTGTTAGTGATACTTCCAATAATTAATGCACAAATAACAAATTACAATAACGACAGATGGACACAATACGGCAGACAAATGGACCAAGCAACACGAGGATTATACAACTTTGGAAACTGGGCAATAACATCAACAACAAATCAAGACGTATTTTTAGCAAACGATGAATCTGCATTTGCCATAAACGCATTATCAGGAAGACAAGTAGTTGCAGTCAGAAGAACACACGCAAGCCCATACGCAGATGTAGACAAAAGATATGCAGATGCAATGATTATGTTTTATGGAAATAATACAGATACAGTTAAAAATTTAATAAAACAATATTCAGTCAGCTATGTTTATGTAGACCAATACTTGATGACACAACCAATGATAACAAGCACAAGATTCACAAATTATTTAAGACAAAATGGAGTAAAATTTAATGTACAAAATGTAAGACTAGATCCTGCGGGAGTGGACACACCAATGTACGAATCAATAGTTGTAATGCCCCAAGAATTAAAGATAACAAACATAACAACACTAATACAACAATTCACAGCAGGAAACCAGCCATTTGCGATATTGTACAAGACAAATGTCTAAAATGAAACATGTCGTAATATTAGGGGGAGGATTAGCAGGATTATCTGCTGCAGACAAGTTATTAGATGCGGGATTTAAAGTAACAATTCTTGAAAAAGCAAGCATTCTAGGTGGACTAGCATCATCATTTCAAGCAGATGGAGAATGGGTGCCAAAATATTACCACCATGTAGTCTCGCACAACAAAACAACACAGCAATACTTGAGTAAGTATAACGCGATGGGGGATAATAAGTGGAAAAAAATCAAAGTTGCCATAGGAGTAAACGGAAAATTAAGCCACATAAACGAAATTTTTGGATTATTGAAGTTTGATTATTTAAGTTTTTGGGAAAAAATAAGATTTGGAATTTTCGGACTATACACAATTTTCTTAATGAATCCGGACAAAATTCTTGACTCTGAAAATGCACAAGACTGGCTAACAAAATATGCAGGAAAAGGAGTAACACAAAAAATATTTTACAACCTTTACGGACGAAACAAGTTCAATGCGCAATTATTTGTAGTGTCAGCAAAACAATTTGCATTCAGACTAAAAGAACGCGAGATATACGACCAATTCACTTTTCCTGAAAAAGGAATACAGCCAATGATAGACGGCTTAGAAAAAGACATAATCAAAAAAAGCGGAAAAATAAACACTAAATGCAACACAAAACAAATAAATTTTGAAAAAAAAGAAGTAATTACTGAAACACAAAAAATAAAGTATGACATTCTACTAAACACAATACCATTCTCAGAATTCTTGAAGTTAACCAAAGAACTTCCAAAAGAATTAATTGATAATATTTCACGCATAAAATACTGCCCCTGCGTCGGCATTGTGTTTGCAACAAAAGAATTTTTGGACTCAAAGACATACTGGATAAATCTGTTCCAAGAAAGAGTCCATGTAATAATGCAACACTCTGTTCTAATCGATAAATACAAAAATAAAATTACTTGGGCCATACGCTATGGTGGAAGTGAAGAAGATTTAGAACTGCCTGATGAAGAAATCAAAAAAGAATATTTAAGCTCGATAAAAAAATATTTTCCAACACTTGAACCAATCTGGGTCAAAGTTTTCAGAGAGAAATATGCAGAGCCTGTGTACGACAGAGATTATTCATACTACATGCCTGATGCAAAAAGTGGTGTTGAAGGACTTTATTTCGCAGGCATACAAATAACTTTTCCAAAAATAAGGAATATGAATACTGCGCTTGAGTCAGGGCTTGAGACTGCTAAGAAGATAATTGAAGACTACAAATCTTGATTTGAAGTTCATAAACGATTTAAAATAATTAATTTCTAAGAAATGAATGCCTAAATACAAAACAACATATACAAAAAGTACATTCAAGCGCGACCCTGATTCAGACTCTAGACATTGGGTGCAATCATATACACCATACCAAGAAACATATAAGTTTACTGCAGAGCATTTAGAAGAAGCACAACACAAAAGCAAAATACAAAGACAAATAATAAATGCTAGACGAACAACTTTCTTTCAAGGCAAAAGAATATTTTTGCATTACACTACAGCCAATACAACAATAGATGAAATAGTTGAACTGTGAACCATATTTAATAAAATCAAAATTGCAAACCAACAATCAATTTAAACAAGCCAACTAAATTTAGAACGACAAGAGGTGATAAAATGACACAAGCAAAACTAGTTGAAATAGTTTGGAATGATGAAAAAGAAGGATTTGTGCGAAAAGACAACAACAGAAAGGTAAAAACAGCAACACCAATCGGGCCTTTGACTTCGGATAGTGTAATTTACAACTTAAGCCCAAAAATAAGCATAGAAGAACTCGCACAAAAATATGCCAAAAAAGGAACATTAGGATATGAATCAGTTAAAACCGCAAGTGATGTTAACGGCGGAGAATTTAGTGCGGGAGATGATATCTACGCATTCAGACTCTACGAAATTTCTTGAATATTTTTTATTTTGGATATTTTGGCGGCTTTCCGTCCATAAGATTAATAAACGAATAATAGCTTTCTAAGACGAATGAAAACAAAACCAAAAGTTGCAATTCTAAAAACAACACCAGAAACAGTTGTTCAAGATTATGGCAAACTAATGAAGATGGCAGAATACGAAAAATTCATGCCAAAAAATAAAGAAACAATCATAAAACTAAATTTATCTTGGAGCCTCTATTATCCGGCATGCTCGACAGAACCATGGCAGCTAGACGGAGTGCTAAAACAACTTCAAAAAGACAAATACAAAAACATTCACGCAGTAGAAAATAAAACAGTAGTCACAAAGCCCTGGAAAGGCGCGCATGGAAACAAATGGATTCCTGTGCTTGACAAATACGGCCTGAATTTTGAGCCATTAACAGAAACAGAATGGGTTGACTACAAACCAAAACATGAAATGCTTGCATTCAACAATATTTTTACAGAAGGCCACAAAATACCAAAAATTTTTCTAGGAAAAAATGTAGTGCATCTGCCAACAATCAAAACACACGGCCACACAACAATGACTGGCGCCATGAAAAACGCATTTGGAGGCCTCATAACTGAAAGACGACACCACTGCCACAAAATGATACACGAAGTCCTAGTGGACTTACTGCAAATACAAAAAGAAATACATCCAGGAATATTTGCAGCAATGGACGGCACAGTATGCGGAGATGGAGCCGGACCAAGAACAATGCTGCCGAAAATCAAGAATTATATCATTGCATCAGCAGACCAAGTAGCAATAGACGCAATATCTGCAAAAATGATGGGATATGACCCATTAAAAATAAAATTCATAAAACTAGCGCATGATAGAGGGCTAGGATGCGGAGATGTCTCACAAATCGATATTGTTGGAGAAGACATATCACAAGAAAACTTCCACTTCACAACATCAAAAAGCCCAGTAGTTGCAGGAGACCAGCTATTCAGAAAAGGCGCGTTCAGATTTTTAGAACCACTTCTGTTCCACACACCATTATTCAAAATGTGCATATTTGCATCAGGATTTTATCATGACAAATTATGGTACCCGACAATAGGCAGAATCCACACAAGAAAATTCATGAAAACAGAATGGGGACAACTGTTCAAAAAATACTAAAATGCAAATTATTGATTTAATAAAAATAGCAAGACCACAACAATGGTACAAAAACTTAATGGTTTTTCTTCCACTGGTATTTGTAGGACAATTGCTAAATAAAACAGCTATAACACTAGCAATAATTGCATTCTTTAGCTTATGCTTAGTATCATCAACAAATTATGTTCTAAATGATATTATTGATTTACAAAAAGACAAAGCACACCCTGAAAAAAAGAACAGACCATTAGCATCAGGAAGAATGAAAAAATGGCAGGCGATACTTGAAATAATTGTTCTTTTAAGCATTGGATTGCTGATCGCGTCAAAACTTGAAAAATTATTCTTATACAGCGTAATATTCCTATTTGTTTTCACTCAAATTTATTCACTCTTCCTAAAAAAAGAAATTTTCTTAGACATACTCGCAATAGCAATAAATTTTGTAACACGCGCAATAGCTGGCGCATTTGCAATAAATGTAAAAATATCACCTTGGCTAGTATTGTGCACATTCTTTCTATCATTATACCTGTCAGCAGGAAAAAGACAAGCAGACCTTTTATTCCTGAGAGAAGAGGCAGCACAGCATAAAGAAACATTAAAATATTATACAAAAGAAATCACGCAATCACTTCTAATAATATCAACAAGCCTGCTGATAATGTCGTATGGACTTTATTCATTCCTAAGCGAGCACAAAAATTTGCTAATGACATTACCATTCGCACTGTATGTAATATTAAGATACTTTTATCTAATAAACACAGGCTCAGAAATAGCAAGACATCCAGAAAAAGTATTCAAAGACTTAAGAATGGATTTGGGAATGCTATTATGGGGAATTGTAACATTTATAATAATTTATTTGCCTGCTTTTTTTCTATAAGCTCTAGCTAAGTCATTCTCAACACCAACACCAAAATATGCAAATCCTTTTTGAGTCATAACAATTGGATCATACAAAGACTTACCATCAAAAATAACTTTATTCTTCAATTCAGATGCAATTCGCTCAAAATCTGGTGCGCCAAATTGGTCCCACTCAGTACACACAATCAAACCATCTGAATTTTTTAAAGCAGAATACTCATTATTCGCATAAGAAATTCTGTCGCCCAAAATAGTTTTGTTTTTAACAAAATCCATTGCCTGTGGGTCATATGCACAAATAGATGCACCTTGTTTTAGCAATTTATCTGCCAAATCAATTGCAGGGGCTTCTCTTGCGTCATCTGTTTCTTTCTTAAAAGCAAGTCCCCACATTGCAAAATGCTTGCCTGCAACATCACCAAAATACAACTGCATCTTATCAAATAAGCGTGTTTTTTGAATGGCATTTGTTAAATCTACAGACTTTAAAACAGACAAATCAACACCAATATTATTGCCAACATGAATTAATGCTTTAACATCCTTGGGAAAACAACTCCCGCCATAGCCATGACTTGGATGACAAAACTTTTTTCCTATGCGCACATCATCTGTTATTGCCTCAATAACTCTACGAACATTAGCGCCAAGCGCATCGCACAAATTTGCAAGCTCATTATAAAAACTAACCTTTGTTGCAAGCATACCATTTGCACCGTATTTCACAATTTCTGCTTCGCGCAAAGATACAACTCGCAAAGGGTTACCTGAACGTAAAAATGGAGCATATAACTCTCTTAAAACTTTTTCTGCACGCACAGAAGAAACACCAATAACAATACGATCAGGCAAAACAGCGTCCTTTAGTGCATTACCTTCTGCTAAAAATTCAGGATTCATTGCAACATCAAACCTACCTGTAGGCAAAATGTCAGATAAAAACTTGTAAACAGCATCGCTTGTTAGCGGAGGAACTGTACTTTTAATAACAAATAAACGATAATCAAGACTTTTATCTATCATTATTTTAGCAGCATCATGCGCAACCTTAAAAACTGCAGACAAATCAGCAGAACCATCTTCTTTTGGCGGAGTACCAACACAAGTAAATAAAACATCAGATGAAACAACACAACTAGCAAAATCATCAGAAAAACTCAAACGGCCAGCAGAAACATTTTTTCTAATCACACCTTCAAGACCAGGCTCATACATTGGAATTTTTTTTAAATCATTAAATTGCTGAATTCTTTTTTTATCAATATCTGTGCAAATAACTTTATTTCCTTTATCTGCAAGAACAGTTCCTGTAACAGAACCAACATAACCTGTGCCAAAAATTCCAATATTCATAAAAACAAAACATTAATGCGGAATTTATAAACTTGATGAATTTTTAGTCAGTTGCAAAAAAGCACAAGATTTAAAAAGCAAACACAATAAATTAGTCTAAGACGGCCATAGGAGCAGGGTTCCACCCGGTCTCATTCGAACCCGGCAGTTAAACCTGCTTCCGTACTCGACTGTACTACACTACGTGGGAAATCGAGTAAGCTGTCACCCTTTTTATTCTAAGAAACTTATACTACAACTTTATATTATAAAAAAATTTGACTTCATGGTGGCTTCGCCACAGAGACATTACATAATTACGAATTGTTCATTGTGCTTTATCAAATCTCAACAATAATTTCACCAGTTTTGTCATCAAAATCATTTATTCCAAGTTCTTTAGACTTAGCTTTTATTTCCTTAAACGAAAATTTTTCTCTAGCTTTTACTACACCATCAAGAATTTCTTTCAGCTTTTGATAATTTTCATAAATCAACTCGCCTTTTTTTTGCTCAGACTCAGATTTATTCTGCACGGCAGAAAGATGAAGCTTTTGCACTTCAATAATATTGTTAAGCTTTCGCTTTTTTAATTCAAACTGAGAAAGAGCTTGAGTTGACTGCTCTTTTTGCTCAATGTTTGACAACACTTCATCAAGCGCAGCGCAATATGACTCCGCAGATTTTTGTTTGAAAGAATCATAAGACTTCAAAGCATAAGGAACAATATCCTTAACTTCTTTGTCTGTATAAATTATTCGCGCATCAATCTTACGCTTCAACAAAAATTGAATATTAGCGTGCAAAACACGCAATTCATCTGAAGAAAGCATTTTTTTGTTTTTGTCAACCCCACTAACATCACACAATTCATTAGCATACACACCACCAATTCCAAGCTCAGTAGCGATAGATTTAGAAATTGTCTCATCAATTTTGCCAAGCAAATCAAAAAATTCAGACTCTGACACTTCAAAAATGTTAAACAATTTCTTAGGCAAAATATAATTCGAACCAACTTTAAGCTCACGATATTTCCACAATTGAGTCTCCCACAAAGACAAGATTTTACCAGAAGAATCACATAAAACAAGCTCACCTTTATTGAATAATTCAATATAAATAACTAAATTTTTTTCACCTGACTTTAAATCAATTTTAACAATTCGCTCACTGCCAATTTGAACTATTGAAATAATCTTAGAAACACCAATCTGCTTAACTAGATTTTTATGAAATCCAAACTCACCAGACTCAAATTTTGATTTGCCGACCCACAACAAACCAGGACGACAAATATTGATGAAAACTCTACCGACACCAG
>Ga0209541_10018108_pt1 | contig 10232 bp, 8 predicted proteins | sample RifCSPlowO2_01_FD_184027 | JGI IMG/M metagenome (GOLD analysis project Ga0209541, IMG submission 184027) | Groundwater microbial communities from Rifle, Colorado - Rifle CSP2_plank lowO2_0.1 (SPAdes) (version 2) | ecosystem: Environmental > Aquatic > Deep subsurface > Groundwater | place: Rifle...
ATCGCAGCAGAAATTATGTAAGCAATAGGAATTTCTGTCTGCTCGGGCGAAAAATCTTTTACCATTGTCTTTGCCTCCTGCGCCAAGGATTTCGCCTCTGCATAATTTCCGCTATTGTAAGCATCTATTGCATTCAGATAAAAATTGCGCGCGTCGCTTACATTTTTATTCAAAGCCTGCGCAGATGTTATAAACCGCTTTGTAGATTCTATTGCCGAAAGGGCTTCTGCCTCTAAAATTGATGGGGGGGTTGAAACCGTTGTAGTAAGAGGCGGCCTTGTTGTAACTATTGTTGGCAAGGTTGTTGTTGTGCGCGTTGTTGTGGTTGTTGGCGGCAAATTAAGCGACTCTGTTTTGAAATGTATTATGAAATCTGTAATAAGCGCGTTGCCTGCCAAGTCTTTGAAATCTTTTCCGATTTTGAATTCATAATTTGTCCCATAGCTCAGGTTTCCGGAAAATGTAATTGTAAGATTTTTCTTGTCGCCCGACCAAACTTTGGAAAAGGTTTTCGGAGGCAGCAGAGAAAGGCCCGCGCCCGTCTGAATATTCATTGGCTCGCTGAAACTTATTGTAATTCCTGCAGTGTCCGTGCCAACATCCTCAGAGCCGTCTTCAATGCTTGTTGATAAAATAACTGGAGAAACCGTGTCAGGCGGAATCGGCGCGCCGGGGGGCGCTGTGGGGGTTGCAAAAACTTCGTTTGAAATCGCGCCCTCGCCGTCCGCGTTGGCTGCTATAATAGAATAAAAATATGTCAAATCGTTTTGGACATTGTTGTCTGTGTAATTGACAACATTCCAGCCGGCAGCAGGAACTGAAATCAAAGCCAAATCATAATTATACTTTCCTGAAGCAGAGCCTCTTTTTACTTTATAGGCTGTTATTGTTTTTCCGCCATCAAGATTTGGTTTCGTCCAGTTGAGGTTTACAGCGGCGTTTCCAGCTTTTGCAAATAAATTCTGCGGCGGCGATGGCGTTAGAACTGTAGCCGAAACTTCGCTTGACGCCGGGCTTTCATCTTTAGAATTTTGCGCCACGATTTTGTAAAAATAAGTATAGCCGCTCAAAACATTTGTATCATTATACATCAGCGTGTTTCCGGAAACATTTACCAAAAAGATTTCGCTTCCGCTTGAAGGGCCCCTGAAAATTTTATAATTTACAATTGAAAATTCTCCGTTGTCATCGGGCGCGCCCCATGTCAGATAAATTGATCTCCTTCCTGCCTGCGCTATGAAATTTTGCGGCGGCGACGGAATCAAAATTGTTGCAAAATCTTCATTCGATTGCGGACTGTCGCCCGCTGAATTTTGTGCCGCAACTTTGTAAAAATAAGTTGCGCCGCTTGCAACATTTGTGTCTTTGTATAAAAGTATATTTCCTGCCACGCTTGCAAAAAAAGTTTCAGCCCCTCTGGATGTGCCTTTGTAAATTTTATAATTTGAAATTGCGGCGCCGCCGTTGTCATCCGGAGCAGCCCAAGTTAAGTTCACATATCTTTTTCCTGCATGCGCAGCAAGGGTTTTCGGTGGGGTCGGCACCAAGACATGCGGAGTAGCAGAACTCGGAGACGAAAACCCGCTGTCATATTCTATTTGAGCCTGCGTATAAGAATCATACCCATATCCAACAGATTGGGCTTTGAAGCAGTATATCTGATCGTTAGTCAAAGAAGTTATTGTATAACTAAAACTGGCAAAAGTGCTAAATGTTGTAGGAGAAGTTTCATAGTTCGCGCCGGAGCAGCTCTGAGAAGAAACTTTTGCTTTGTAAATTTTAACTTGTGATGCTGAACATTGTCCTTGGGCTGGCGAGCCAAGAGTTAAATTCAAAGTAACCTTCTGGCTTGCCTCGGTAATACTATCTATTATTGGAGTCGGCGGAGCGCTGCTGCATTGATTGAAACCAACTTGAAATCCGGTCGGCGACGCATTAGAAAAAAGCAATCCGCCTGCCACAACCAAAACCGCGAGCGCGGCTAAAACCAAATATGCCGGCCTTTCTGGATTTTTGGCTTGTATATTTTTTCGCGCTGGCATTGAATCACAAAAATAATTTTGCGCGGCTAATTTAAAAGCTTGATGAAAATTCTGAGAATTATCTTTTCAAATATGTTGTCTGCGGTTGGTGGATGGCGGCAACTCTGGAGTCGCCGTGCCTCCAAAACTTGCTGTTTGTTTCTTCTTTGTTTTCAGATAATAAAAAATCCCGACTGTTATTATCAAAACAGCAACAGCTCCAAACAAAACATAAAGCATTGGAAATTCCTGCTGAGGCTTTGTATATTCTTTTATAGAAGATGTGGACTGGAGTGCAAGAATTTTTGCAGAATCATAATCGCCGCTGTTGTAAGCGTCAATTGCCTGAAGGTAAATGTTGATAGCTTCAGAAACATTTTTTGTTACCTGAGCTTCAAGAATTGTTTGGTTCGCTTGTTGTATCACACTGTAAGCCTCAAGGCTTGCAACATTATTATTTGTTGTCACAGTTGTTGTGGTTGTTGTTGCTATTGTAGTTGTTGTGGTTGTTGTTAGGTTCATGGTTGTTGTTGTGGTTTCCGCTGTTGTGGTTGTTGATGACGCGTTGGTTGCATTCGCAAGAGTTGAGGTTGTTGGTGGGTTTGTGGTTGTTGTGGTTGAACTTGGAGGAATTGATGTTGTGGTTGTCGACGCCGGCGCAAGCTGGATACAAACTCGCGTGCTCCTGTGATATTCCTGTGAGTCAAAATGAATTTGCTTAAAAACACCAACGCTGTCATATCCTTGCGAGCATGCTGGCGGGTCTGCAAAAGAGCTATAATTATCATTTCCTGTAACGCCCATAGCTTGAACTCTTGTGCCTGCAACGCATACTCTGTAGGAAATTTGATTCCACTTCGGCGGCAATTGTTGATTAGTGTCTCTTAAATCATATACAACAACACCCCACTGACCTTGTGGACATGCCGGCGGATCGCATTTGCCGGTTGCTTCATTATTAATTAAACTTGCAGTGCAATTTTTTATCTCACCTGAATCCACTCCATTAATACAAACTCTCTGATAAGAAAAAATATTACTGCCGCTGTCTGTATATTTGTCTGTCAGAATTCCAACATCTCTCATTCCTGCGTTGCATGCAGTTGGCGAGCAGTTCACGGAATCTTCTGTTCCTCCTGTCTGTATTTTCATTCTCACTTCGCCGCCCGCGCCTGTTGAAACGGCTTCAATTCCGCATGATAGCTGCATTCCTGTTGGGCTCAACTTATCGCCTTGAGAGCTGAAAGCAATAGCAAAAATAAACAAGACAGATAAAACTAAAAGAGAATTAACCAAAGCCCCGCTATTTTTTTCTGATTGCATAAAGTTGGCACCATATCTATTAAATTCATAATAAAATCGCCTATTTAAATAAGTTTTTTTTTGTTGAGCTTTTAAAGTTTGGAATTTAAGATTTTTCTGCAGGAGCTAGGTCTGGGTGATTAGGCCTCACCTCTATCGGCGAGCGGTCTTCAGCCGAGCCAAAGCCCGAGGGCGATTGGAAAAATTTTCAAAGTCTGTTCAGTCAACTGCGAAGTTTCGCCTCATGGAATGGATTGCGCAGCGAACCCGCAGAGGTGCGGAAGCAAGCATGCGTAAGCTGTGCGGTTCGTGTTCATGAGATACGAGATGGAGAAGATTGCTCAGGTAAACTCTGAAAATTTTTTCACTCCACCGAAGGCGCGCTCCTGCGTATTTTTGAAATTTATTTTTTATTTTCAAAAATTAATTTCTTTTCGCTTTCATCAATAGAAATAATAAAATTTTCAAAAGCGTCTTTCCTTCCAAAAAGATTTATAGGCACCGCCAGCTCATCTGTGAAAGCGACTTCTGCTTCAAATTCCTTTTCTCCAACATTTAATTTCATTTTATGAACAAACGCAAAAACTTTTCCGCTTATGCCGGAAATTTCCATTTTCTTTCCAGACTCAACATCAATGCCAAGAGCGCGGCCGACATCAGCGTTGAATATGCTTATTGCCGCGCCGGAGTCCACCAAAGCGCTCACAGGAATCCAGTTTTTTTCAAAACCAACGAGCATGGGAATTATTGGGTAGAGCTTTTCTCCTATTCTCTCATAGATAAATTCTGTCAGCATCAAACCACTAAGCCACAAAATTTTCTTCTTCTTTCTTGAGAATGTAAGTTATTAGAGGGTATTTTTGCGGGATGAATTTCTTCACTCTGCCAAAAACTTCGCCATAGCTTCCGCCTGTGTCTATTATTTTCTCGCCAAGAACAGCAATCCATTTTCCCCTGAATTTTTCAATCTCTTTCGGATGCAGGGCGAGCCAGTTGTGCTCTTGCAGAAGATTTGAAGTTTGCATTAAAATTATTCTCGCTGGGAGTTTATAAAAGTTTTCACTGAGAGTGCATCTGCGTATTTTTAAATGACCACCGACTAAAGTCGGTGGATTTCTTGAAGAGCATGAATAGAAAAAAATATATTACAACAAAAATTTTCTGTGGGTCTGCTTTGTGGTTTGGCTCCCACCGCTTTCTATCCACTGCTTCAAAGCGGTGGAATTAATATTTAAATAACAAAAACATACATTGTTTATGAAACAAAATAATAATATGCTGAATAAAAATTTTCTTTTAGCTTTGTTAATAGTCGCAGCAATTTTTTTACTAATAGGACTTTCAGACAATTCTCCAACAGGCGCTGTGACATTAACTGCTACGCAAAGGGGATTGGGTTCTTTTATTTCTGATATTCCGTTATATTTTGGAAATGGGTATTCCAAAGTTACAAAAGTGGATGCAAAAGCAACCATTGGAGGAAGAGTGTGTTTTGCTGGACCGACAAAAGCGAAAATATACGGAATTGATGGAAAATTGATTGACACAATAACACTTCCGAATGCCGGCGCCCAGCAAACTGTGACCAAAAGCAAAACTTTCAACCAAGCTATAAACGTTAAAAAAATTGTTGTTGAAGACGCAGGTGACTTTGGAACTTGCCAGTATATAGATTACGCAGAAGCAACTCTCACATATACTGACGACCCGCCAACAATAGATTACTTTAAAGCAAATCCGGAAAAGGGAGTTGGAAACACTGAAGTTGATTTTGGAGCAGGAATAACAGATGACAAAAGCGGCGCCCTGAACGTAAAATTCTATGCAAACTCTTTTCAAAATGAGCCCACAAAAACCGTGGATGTTCAGGTAGTTGGCGGCCAAAGCGCAGATGTTTCTTTGGGAGAATATACATACACTGCTCCGGCAGACGGCAGCATTGACTATAAAGCCAAGCTCGAAATCAGCGACGGAAAAAATTCTCCTGTTACTTCAGAAAAAATAATAAAAATTTATGCTTCTGACAAAACTTCGCCAGTTGTTGACATTTCTTCAGATAAGGAAAATTATTATACTGGAGGCTTTGATGGAGGAATTGTAACACTGACAGCAATAGCTACTGATAACATCGGAATAAGCAGCGTTGAGATTTATGTAGATAATATATTAGTGCAGACCTGCCTCTCTTCTCCATGCCTGTATCAAACTTCATATAGTTCTCAAGGAACGCATTATTTTTATGCTGTGGCAAAAGATTCGGCGCCGTCGCCAAATACTGGAACAAGCGACACCAAGAGCTTCAAGGTTTCACAAAAATATGTTTTGAATATTACGAAAATCGGCGATGGCTTCGGCAGCATTTCTGGCATCACTTCTTCTAAAGATGGGTCTATTATTTTTAATTGTGCCACTGGAAGTTCTGGCTGCGCATTTGACTACGCTGATGGAACTTCAATAGCTTTAACAGCAACTTCTGATTATGGCTCCCAGTTTAATGGTTGGGGTGGAGATTGCGCATCTGCTGGAAAGAGCACAAAATGTTCAATTTTTATGGATTCGCAAAAAATTGTTATTGCAAATTTTTCTGCGATTCCCTGCACGTGGAGCAAGCAGGAAAGCGGGACTACTGAAATTCTTTTTTCGGTGCACTTTGTAGATCCAAATATTGGATGGGCGGTGGGAGATAGAAATACAATTCTAAAAACTACAGATGGTGGAAATACTTGGTTAAAGCAAGATAGCGGATTCAGCAGCAACGTTTTCCCTTCCGTACACTTCATAAATTCGAACATCGGCTGGGTGTCTGGCTGGGTGGCTAACCAACCCAACAGCGGCATAATACTTAAAACTACCGATGGCGGAAAAACTTGGATAAATCATTTTCTTGGCCCACCGCCAATTTCTTCAATATATTTTATTGATTCAAACACTGGCTGGGCAGCGGGGGGGATAAATGTTTTTAAAACTACAAATGGCGGAAGCACTTGGGTAGAAAAAAATACTCCCAATCCAAATAATTTAAATACAATCTATTTTGTAAATTCAAACGTGGGTTGGGCTGCATCATTTGCTGGAGGCGTTGTAAAAACCACTGATGGCGGAGAAAATTGGGTAAAAATATATAACGGTGATGATTCAGCGAGATCAATATTTTTCCTAGATTCAAATAAAGGGTGGTTTGTTGGATATATTTCAATTCTAAAAACTATTGATAGTGGCAATACGTGGATAAGACAAGAAATGAGCGGCAAAACCGCTGACCTATTAGATGTCTACTTTGTTAATTCAAATACAGGTTGGGTAGCAGGTCGTGGAGCAATTCTAAAAACCACTGATGGCGGTAATAATTGGCAAAAAGAAAATATTCCGTTTACAAATCAATTATTTTTCAAACTTTTTTTTATAAACTCAAACACAGGATGGGCAGTCGGCAGCGGTGGAACAATCCTCAAATGCTCCATCCCAGAACAAGGCCGCGGAAAATCTCAGCAACAAAGTTCAACATGCGTTGATAAAGATGGGGATGGCTTCGGCAAAAAGGGAACAGACTTATCGCAATGCCCCCAAAAAGCTCTCGGGGACTGCGATGACAGCAAACCTTTTGTGAATCCTTGGTCAAGAGAGAAATGCAATGGAATAGATGACGATTGCAATGGACAAAAGGATGAGGGGTTCAGCTCGCATTATGGTAATGAGCAGTTCAACCAAACAAAATATTATAAAGATTTAGCAAATGCAGTAGAGCCAGAAAAAACATCTGGAGTATGCGGCGCGGGAAATCCTAACATAGTTTCCTGCACCGGCGGAAAGTGGCGTTGGGATTACACTCCAAAACCTTACTATGAAAGTCAGGAGGGAATAACAAACACTGATAATTGCTGGGATTATGTTGAGAATGATTGCGATGGAAAGTTAGACTGCAATGGAGGAGAATTGGGAAATGGCTACTGCACGCAATCAATATGCGACGCATTGAAAGCGCGCGCAGACCAACAACCGCAAGGGCATGACCAAGGATGCCAAGGACAAGGCTGTGGCGGCGCTGGCTCCGGTCAGTTTGGTTAATAATTTATTTTTCAATTTTCTTTCTGCTCTTATAAATTAATCCAATAATAATTATTAAAATTATAACAAGGCCCACCAGCGATATCAAAAGATTGAAAGAAGTTTTTTCCTGCTGCTCTTTAACTGCTTCAAGTATTAAAATAGCTTCAAGAGCTTTCTGTTTCGCTTCCTCATATTTCTGGTCAGCCTCCAAAAGTTTTGCCTGCGCTAAAAGCTCTTTGGCTTGCTCAAACTGACTTATATTCCGCGCTTGGCTGGAAGATTCTAAAATTTTTATTTCAGCTTCAGATATTAATTCACTTGAGTTTTGTTGGCTAGTAACTTCCTCTTCTACTTCCATGGAGGTGGTTGTTTCCTCTGGAAATGTGGTTGTTGGAGAAATTGTTGTTGTGCTGGGCGTTGTTGTTGAAGTGGAAGTTGTTGAAGTGGAGCTGACATTTGTTTGATTGTTCGTTGTTGTGGTTGAACTTAAAGACGTTGTTGAAGTTGGCTGCAAAGTAGTTGTTGTGGTTGGGGCTTCAGTGGTTGTGGTTGATGCGGCTGTTGTAGTTGTTGTGGTTGATACTAAAGGCGTTGTTGATTGAACGCATATTCTATAAGCTCTGTATTTTTCCCCTTCCTTGAAATGTATCTCGCGTACGACTGCTGCATTGTATCCTGAAGTGCATGACGGAGGATCTGGAAATGAGTCTGTCTGCTCCGCCTGTGTGATAGTTCCTCCTGTTATCCCCGAACCTGCTCCGCAAAATCTATAAACTCTCTGATACCATTTCCCTGTAGATGGATTGTAGTTGAAAAGATCGGATACTATTCCAAGACTTGTTGTTCCCTCGCATGACGGTGGCACGCAGGCATTGTTCTCATCTGAAATTTCTGTTGTGCACTGTGGCTGACCCTGCTGCAAATATTGCGCGCCGCGGACGCAAATTATCTGGTAAGCGAATTTCGTTGTCGTGCCTCCAGAATCCTTGAAAATATCATCAGGCCAGCCAACTATATCAAAGCCCGCGCTGCATGAACTTAGAGGGCATTGAGACCTATCCTGAGAACCGCCTGTTTGTATTCTCATTTTCACTTCGCCGGCTGGATAAGAAAATGTCTGTTCGTTATCACATGAAAATGTTTGAAAGCCTGTTATTGAAGGGCCATATAAACTTAAGATAAAAACTCCTAACAGAATAAGAAATGTTATTAAAATGTTATGATACATTTTTATTGAATTGCGAAAAGCCATTTAAATCATTTTTATTTGGTATTCTTAATTTATAAATACGGCAGAAAATTCTTTTATTCTCAAACTTTATAAATTAATAAGGAGAATTTCTCGCATGCCAAAATATTCCTACGCTTCCAGAAATGAAACAGAAAACAAATATATCATTTACGTTTTCGCAGCCGTTATTGTCGGCGGGATTTTGGGATTTGCTTTTTCTGAAATGCAAAAAGGATTCAGCCAAGTTCCAAATTTTGTTTCACAAAATTTTCAAATTCCTGTTGAAGGCTTGCAGGCGAAAATAAATTTAGCTGCAGTGGACAACAAAGGGAATGGAGTTGTGACTCCGCTTTCGGCAGAAGTAAAGCCCGGCGATGGAAAAATTCTGATTAACATAGACAAGCTGAATTATTGGACAGACACACAGCAGTCCATGCAAACTGCGCGCGATGTTTCAGAAAGAATTACTGGAGTTGACATGAAAAAATTGGATTTGATTTATTCAATAAAAACAGACAACGCAACTTTAGTCGGTGGGCCGAGTGCAGGCGGCGCGCTCGCAATCGCGACAATTGCTGCTATTCAAAATAAAACTTTGAATCCGAATGTGATGATAACAGGAACAATTGAAGAGGATGGCTCAATCGGAAAAGTTGGCGGGGTTATAGAAAAAGCTGCTGCGGCAAAAGCTGTTGGCGCAAAACTTTTCCTTGTGCCGAAAGGAGAGGGAACTCAAGTTTATACAAAGCCGGAAGAGAAGTGCACGCGCGTTTCTGGTTTTCTTATCTGTGAAACAAACTACAACCAGATAGAAGTCTCAGTAGGCAAGAGCGTTGGAATAGAAATAAAAGAGGTTGCGACTATTGAAGACGCGCTGAAGTATTTTTCAATATAATCTTACTTCTTCGCTTTTCCAACAATCTTAAACATTTTTGTTCCGCAAACTGTGCAGGTTCCGCTCAAAGCGCCCATTCCGTTTTTCATTGTAACATCCTTCGGCTCCTTCATCTCGCGGTTCTCCCTGCATTTCATGCATCGTGCTTCTACCATTATTATCACCTGCGGATTCTTTGGATTAGAGGTTTATAAAGATTTTTTGGAGAAGAAATTAGCCAATGCTATTATCAATATCCTTCAGAATAGAGCCTGCTTCAACAGCAGAAGAGCCCAAATCAGAAATAGTGTCTCCTGCCTGAGTTTCTGTCTTTATATTAGAGGGCGGCGCAGTTGTTGTGGTTGAGCCGGCTCCTGGCGGCGCGCCCTGCATTACAAAATATGCAGCAGCAATCAAAATAATAATCAAAGCAATTGCTGTTTTGTTTTGCGTAATTGAGCTTAAGCTCAATGATGCGCCCGAATCTGCAGCTTCAGTATTTCTTCTCTTAGCTAATATATTTATCATTTATTGCACCTTATTTAATTTTATCTGTCTTTATAGCATCAACCATGTTTCCTGTGCAGTTCAGCAGCATATCCTCTGGATTCATTTCAAAGCCGAGCGCATAGTTCGGAAGCTTGCAGCTCATTGAAAATGATATTCCTTCAGGAGATTTGAATGAAGCGTCTGTCAAGCACTTTCCATTTTCAAGGCCTGTTATTCTAACAGTGCCGCTCTCTGGAGTGAACCCAGC
>Ga0209541_10018111_pt1 | contig 10232 bp, 12 predicted proteins | sample RifCSPlowO2_01_FD_184027 | JGI IMG/M metagenome (GOLD analysis project Ga0209541, IMG submission 184027) | Groundwater microbial communities from Rifle, Colorado - Rifle CSP2_plank lowO2_0.1 (SPAdes) (version 2) | ecosystem: Environmental > Aquatic > Deep subsurface > Groundwater | place...
AGAAAACGAAGACCAAAAAACCAAAGAAAAAAAATATGGGATTACAGATAAAGGATTGAAGTTTTTATCCGATTACAAACAAATCAAAGAATTCACGGATAGTTTTGGATTCTAAAAGTTTATTAATTTTTTAGTCTTAGTAAATAATATGCTAAAGAAAAAAAGTTGGATTTGGGGGTTAACTATCTTTGCGAATTCAAATGTAACTACAACCTTATATCCTAATATTTATTTGGGAAAAAATTATTATAATTCTAACTTAATTGAAAAAAAAAAAATATTGAAACATGAAGAAATTCATCTTAAGCAACAGAGAGAGACTGGTATTCTGAAATATTTATTTTTGTATATATTTATCTTACCTTTATTTTGGAATAAATATAGATTTAATTGGGAATATGAAGCATATATTCAATCTGGAACCTCAACTAAGAATACTTTAAAATATTTGAGAAAATGGAATTATGGTTGGCTAAATAACAAATGACTATTTATTTTTTAACCACCACCAAAGTAGACTTAGAATAATAAAAATAATAATTGAAGCTAAGATAATAAAAATTGGTTCAAAAGTTGCTACTTCACCAGATTCCATCATTAATGCACCTGTAATTGAATAATCAGAAAAGAAATTAATTCCAAATATTACTCCTATACCTAATGCTATAAACAAACCAACATTCTTTCCAGAAAATTTTGTTTGCATTGAAGGATTAAACATACTTATGATTAATTAGTATAGATTAAAATAGTTTTTGATTAGAAAACATTAAAAACTTAAACCCTATTAAAGCATCTATGAAGAAGAGGTATTTTAGTTCTGATAAAGTAAAAATCTCTTATGATCTGAGTTTTAGGGATAAAAATAGGCCATTACTTGTTTTTTTACATGGACTTGGAGGGAATAGTACTGAATGGAAATATACACTAGAAGAAGCAAAAAAGAGAAATTTTAGTACATTGTTAATAGATTTAAGGGGTCATGGATTTTCAGAAATTCCTGAAGAAGCAAAGAAATATACACTAGAATGTTATGCAAAAGATTTACGAGGAATTCTTGAAAAAGAAAAAATAAAAAACTATGCAATTGTAGGTCATAGCTTTGGAGGAGTTATTGCAATAATTTATTGTACCATATACAAAGATTTACAACCTAAAGGATTAGTCTTAATTGAAACTACATATAAATATCCTTATAAAAAAAATAGAGAACTTAATGTTAATCCAGTATTTTGTTGGGTATTAAGACATTTAGTATATTATGGGATTATAACGAATAAAGTATTTTTTGAAAAAAGAAGAACATTTGATACTAGCCAGATTTTAACAGAAAATGTTATATTTCAAATTTATGATGAAATTTATCATACTGCATTCAAAGTTATCTTTGATTCATTAGATGCAACAAAAAAATTCTCTAATGAAAGAGGTAAGGATGTAGAGAATGCATTAAAAAGTTATAAAAACCCAACCCTCGTTATTGGAGGAAGGAATGATACTACAATTACACTCCAACAAGTTAAATCCATGAAACGATTATTACCAAATTCTAAATTAGAAATTTTTAATGGAGGACACTTATTACCTTTAGAAGACCCAAAAAACTTTAATCTAAAATTATTTAATTTCTTAATGACTATAGTTTAGGATATACTTATTTTTTATTGCAGAATCTTGATTTTTGAAAATTGGATTTTGATCGAAAAGATAAAAGATAACATGGGGTTGTAAGTCTTTTTGATTATCTCTATGATTATTGTAATATTCTTTGTATTCAAGATTTACAATGAGTAATTCATTAAGAATAAATTTTTCTAATTCCAATCTTATTGCATCTGAAATAGGAATGCTTTTTTTTAATTCAATATGGATTTCAAAGGAAATATTTTGATTATTATCATTTCCAAGACTAAGCATGAATCTATTAACTTTATTTGCAAAAGAAGATTTTTGAATAGCATTATTAATCTGCTCAGGGTAAATATTATTTCCGCCAATAGAAATGGTTCCATCTACTCTACCTGCAACATATAAGAATGGAAGTTTTAAAGTTTTATTTTTCTTCAGGAATTCCTTCAGTTTTTTAGGTTCATGTTTGTTTATTATTTTGATTAATTCTCTATAAGAAATCTTTCCACCAAAGTCATGAAGGTTATATTTTATCTTTGGAGAAACAACTGAAGGATCTAATACAGTAATTGAAAAATCATTCTTTTTTATGTTTTCGATATAATGTGCTAAAGGGTTATATTGGAATAATATTGCATTTGCTGAAGTTTTAAATAAATCAAGGTTTAATTTAGGATTATCTAAAGCTAATTTTCTAATAAATTCTGAGAAAGGAGTTTCAAATCCAACACCAATATCAATATCTGATGCACCATAAGAGGAAATTATAATCGACTTAGGGTTTTGTAATTTTTTTCTAATGTATTCTTTCCATTGAAGAGAAGTTGATTCTCCCCCTGTAAGAATATCAATATTATAATCTTTCCAATTAATTTCATTCTTATCAAAAAGATTTTTTAAGAAAGGAGGATAACCAGCAATAAGATATTTTTTATTCTTCCCAAGTTGATTTAAAGTTCTAATAATATTATCAGGGTCTGCAGTAGTGTTCTTTACTAAACAATAATGTTCTATAATCTCACAGAACTTCAATCCAGTTGCCCAAGGGCCTGAAGACCAAGCACTTAATACGATATAATCTTTATTATGCGCATCAAAAGTATAAAAGAATTCAAACTTTGCGGCTTTAAACAATAAATCTTCTTCAAACAAAGAATGAATCCAGTTTGTTGGAATTCCACTAGATCCTGAAGACTCTTCAATATTTCCTGTTTTTGGAAACTTATTATTAATACAACGAGACTCATAAGAATATTTTTTAATATAATTGGATTTATCAGTGATTGGAACATTTTCTATATTAGAATAATTTTTATCTTTAGTAAATTTTTTATAAGCTGGAACATTTGTTTGTGCTAGTTTATGAATTTTTAATGCTTTGAACTTTGAAATGAATTCTAATAAATTAGGATTTGAATGTTCAATAAAAAACTTGGTTAATGTATAATTGTTTAATAAAAACTTCTCAAAATAACCAAATGAATTAAGTAATAACCCTTTTTTTGTCATATAAATTTCTAGTTGATGAAGGATTATAAATCTTTTTGTAGAATTTCAGTGACATAAAGCTTATAAATTTGGTGTCATCAATGAGTAGTTATGCCTTTTGATAGAAAAAACCCGGAATTGGATGCAGTAGCAGGAAAAGTTGTGCTAGAGTTTGTTAGAGCGGAGCATTTGAAGCAGTTTGAAGATTTTTTGTCAAAGACAGGAAAAACAGAAGAAGAATGGCAAAAAACTGTTTCTATGTCTCATGATGATTTTTTAGGATTACAAAAATTAGTTTATGATATTTGGGGAAAAGTTGATCCTTGGAGATTTGTTGACGTTGGGCGATATATTACTAAAACAGATAATCCTGCTGTAAGTACTGCAAGAAAGCTTGGTTCAACAGCTGCAGTTGTTGCTTTATCAGGAATGAAATCAAATCCTAAATTAAATATTGATTCAGGAATAAGGCCATTATTTGTAAATGTAGAAGAAGTTAATGGAAAAAGAATTGGAAGAGCATTATTAGCACATGATAATCTAGGGTTTGTTGATGAAAAATATTTAACTGCACCGATTACATCTGCAGGATATTTAAGGGGAATTCCAACTCTTTGGGGATTTGATCCTATGAATGTTGTCATAAGAATGGTTGACCAAGGATTAGAAGAAATAATTGATAGAGAATTTATAGGAATTAATCTGGGAATAAAAAAAGATGATAGAGGAAACTTTGTTGATGCTTCTGGAAGAATAGTTGCAGCTAGGGTAAGTTTGAATGAAACTCCATTTACAAATGTTCCAAATACACATAAAACTTATAGGATTAAAGAATCAGAAAGGTTATTCGTTGGTGATCCTGGGCGATTTTTGAAGTTAAAAAAAGGAGACTATGAAGAAGTAGATTATGCTAGTTATCCTATGCATAAAGTTTACGAAGATATTTTTGGAACTGATGAAAATGGAAATCAAGTATTAGTTGCAAAGGGAGGAACTTATTTTGGAGGACCATTCTCAGTCTATGAATTAGAATGGGAAGAAAGACCTTTGAATTGGATTTCAAAATTAGTTGTTAATATTACAGAATGGTGGAGAAGTGGAACCTCAAGGGATGTTATGCATGAGATTGCGAGAAAAGAAGCACTTGAAAATGCTAAGGCAAAAAGAGAAGCAGAAATTCTAAGAGACCAAATTAGAACTAGAACTAGTAGTGAATATCATGCAATTATGCAAAGAGATAGACTTTTATCTAGAATGGAAGAGATTGCGCATGATTATAAACATAAAGCGGAAAAAATAGTTGCTGAAATCTTTGAACTAAGAAGAATAGCTGTAAGATTATTGAATTCAGGGTTAGTTGATAAAACAATTTTAGAATCTGATTTAACTGGGCAAAGTCCATTAAAATTTAATAGAGCATATGAGAATTTTTTAAAAAATTTAGAAAGATTAGGATTAGAACAATTATGTGACACAGATAGAGAATTAATTATAAGTTATTTAGAACAAGCAGGAAGAATCAAAGAAATTGTTGAGGATTGTAGAAGTTTTGAAAAGCTTGGTGTAGAATTTATGGTCAAGGTTAAAACAGGATTAGAAGGAGAAGATGTTTCTAGAAGACAAGAAGTATTTGATTTAGAAGGATTAATTACAGAACAAATCCAAGCACAAAGAGCTTTGACTTCAACACCAGTAGAAGTTGAGATAGAAAAATTACAATTAAGAGGAAATAAGAATAGATTAGGAATGGCTCTCTATAACGCAATTGATAATGCACATGAACATGCAAATGCAGGACCTCAACCCTATGTAAGAGTTTGTACTAGAAGAGACGCAGAATATGTAATTTTGACTATTAGAAACTCTGGTATTGGAAATCCACCAAAAGAAACATTAGAAAGAATAAATGATCCTTATAGAACAGAAGCACATTCAACAAAAAGAACAGAAAGTGGAGGATTAGGAGTTATTGTCATTCAGGATGTAGTTAGAAATCATGGAGGTAAATGTGAATATAAAAATAATGATAGAGGTGGTGTTGATTTAGAGATATATTTACCTCAAGAATTAATAAAATAAAAATTAATAATTTTCTTCAAATTTTGCTTTTAGATAATCTATAACATTTCTACCGTATAAACCATCTCTTTGTTCTTTAACAATAATTGCTTCTAAATCATCACCTAAATTTGAATTTTTTCTTAAAATATCTAATTTTAATGAAGTTAAAGAAGTATAGACAACAGCACCACAGAAACCAGTTCTACTAATACTTAAAGCAGATTTTAATTTGGTTAATACTTCAACACCAGACCCTGCAGATTCCATAATCATATCAACTACAACAAAATATTTTGCACCTTCTGGAATGGATCTTTTTACATTATTAAGATCTGTTGTTCCTCTTACAAATACAGGTTTAAAATCAAAATACTCTGAAACTTCATCAGCATGTTCTTTTATTCCATTAAGTACTCTTTGATCATCATCAACTACAAACAAATATACATCTTCTTTTGCCATTTTATTATTCCTCCAAAGTTTTTCTTTGTGAGTAGTGAAAAAATATAATTGGTATATAAACTTTACGACACTGGAATATAGTTAATACAATAAGCTCCAGAAGGGATTTGAACCCTCAACCTATTGCTTACGAAGCAATTGCTCTACCATTAAGCCACTGGAGCTCTAAAGTTGTTTTGCTAAATCAGAACCAAACTTTTTTTGGCAGGCACTACAAACATATTTACCTTTAATAATCGTGCCATGAATCTTGCCTAAGAAAGTATCTTCAATTTTAGATTTACAAATTGCACATTTTTCCATGAAAAAAATGGAACAATTAACTTTATAAAAACTTATTGGAAATTATAATGCATGAAAAGGCTAGCTGTAATTGATCAAGAGAAATGTAATCCAATACATTGCGGAGACTATTTGTGTATCCGGATGTCGCCTCTAAATAGAAATGGGATTGAAGCAATCTATAAAGGGAGCAATGGGAAAGCACATATTAATGAAGAGCTAGCAACTGATGCATTGCAAGTCTGTGTTAATATTTGTCCAATGAATGCAATACATATGGTTAAGTTACCAGACCAATTAACACAAAAACCTGTACACAGATATGGAAAAGATGGGTTCATGCTTTATAATTTGCCCTATCCTGCTTTTGGGTCTATCTTAGGAATACTTGGAAGAAATGGTATTGGAAAAAGTACTGCAATAAAAATTTTAGCTGGAAATCTAAAACCAAATTTAGGAGAAGCTGAAGTTGAAAGAAGTTGGGAAGATTTAATAAAATTATACAAGGGTACTGAAGTTTACAAATTATTAGAGAAAATAAAAAATGGACAAATCAAAGTTGCATATAAACCGCAAGCAGTTGATTTAATTGTAAATAAATCCGAAGGAAAAGTTATTGATATGCTTAGGAAAGTGGATCAAAGAAATAAATTGGATATTATTGTCAAGGAATTAACAATGGAAAGTATTCTAGATAGAGAATTAAGCCAGTTATCAGGTGGAGAAATGCAAAGAGTTGCTATTGCTGCAACAATTTTGAAAGAAGCAGACCTGTATATATTTGATGAACCGGCATCATTCTTAGATATTACATTTAGAATCAAAGCAGCAAGGATGATTAAAACATTAGCAGATGATGATAAAGCAGTAATAGTAATTGAACATGATTTAGCAACATTAGATTTTATTTCTGATCAAATGCAAATTCTCTATGGGGAGCCTGCTGTTTATGGAATAATTTCACAATTGAAACAAGTTCGTCGAGGAATAAATGAATATTTAGATGGATATTTACCAGATGATAATGTTAAGTTTAGAAATTATAAGATTATTTTTAACAAAGGAATTGAGAAGCATACAAAACAACCAGTGCATTTTTCATGGAATAATTTAGAAAAAGACTTTGGAAGTTTTAAAATTAAAATAAATGAAGGAAGCATTCAACGAACGGACGTATTAACAATAACAGGACCAAACGGACTTGGAAAGACTACATTTTTGAAGATGATTGCAGGAATGATAAAACCAGACAAAGGAACTATCGAGAAAAAAATTAAAATTGCTTACAAACCACAAGACTTGACTTCAGATGCAGGAACAGTTATTGAATGGTTGAATAAATTTTCTAAGAACAATGAAAGTGGATGGTTTAAACAGAATATTTTAGAAAAATTAAACTTGAAAAAAATATTGAATAATTATATTTCTGAACTTTCTGGAGGAGAACTTCAAAAAGTTTACATTGCAATTACATTATCGCAAAATGCGGATGTTTATGCATTCGATGAACCGTCTGCATTCATTGATGTAGAAGATAGGTTGACTGTTGCAGAAGTAATTAAAGATTTTATGCTAGTAAATGAAAAATGTGCAATCGTTGTTGATCACGATGTGCAGTTTTTAGATTATGTTGGGGATGCAATGTTAGTGTTCAAAGGAATTCCTGGTATTGAAGGACAAGTTATTGGACCTTTGTCTAAGAAAGAAGGTATGAATGAAGTTCTAAAAATGTTGGATATTACTTATAGAATGGACAAAGAATCGGGAAGACCAAGAATCAATCAATTAGGATCACAATTAGATATTGAACAAAAAAAGAAAAATAAATATTATTATGCTTAAAAATTCCAATCTTTAAGTTGTTCTTTTAATTTAGGTTTTACAACTTTTTCTATGTGTGCTTCAACTTCTTCAATTGTGTTGAATCGAAGTTTTTCACCATTATCTTCTGCATTCTTTACACAAGTATCAAGTTTATGAACTTTGCAAATCAAAGGACGTTTACCATAAATAATACATTGATTTTTAGAGTCTAATTTAGAACAATTAGTTTGGATTTCTACTAACCAATCATCTTCTTCATCAACATAAACGGCAATATTCTCATGAGCAACCATCCATCTTATTTCATCCCAATCATCAATAGTTTTGGGTTCGTCAATTCCAACGCATATTTCTTTACAACATGCACCATTACATTCATTACAAGTAGCCATATTTAGGCAATAAAAAAGTTTAGGGTTTAAAAAGTTTAGTATGTCCAAAAAGAGATTCTTGATTTACTCATCTTTTGATAAAAATCTAATTCAGGATAAATATTTTTAGTTTCAAAAAACAAAATATTCAAACCTTCCCAAAAAGAAAACCAACCAGCTGGTTCAAGAAGGACTATTAAAAAACTTAGAGTCAATGTACTTCCTTGAAATTTAAAAAATATAAAAGTAGTTATCAACATTATTATAATCCCGGTAAAAGTAAACATAAATCCTTTACGAAAAATTTTGAATTTTTCATGAAGTTGAATATTATAATGGTGAATAAAATGGTCTCTAAGACGTTTTCGTATTATTTTTTCTAAAGGTAATTTTCTTTCTTTAGCAGGGAGTAAAAATTTTAATTCTAAGTATTCAATAACCTTATCATAACTAGCTCTTCTTGCTTCTAATAAAAAATCATCTGAGAGTGCACGATGAGAATAAGGTCTTGGATCAAAGTCGGAGAATATATCATCATAATCATCTAAAATTAAACTAATCTCAGATTTTTTTAAGAGGGTTTTAGGATCTTGAATAAATTTATATTTCTTTTTCACAAGTGATTTATAACAAGCTAAACTTTTAAAGGTTTCTTTCAAGAAGAATATTTTTGGTATAATTTTTAAAAATTATAATAATAGAACTAATTATCATTACCAAAGAAAGCCATTGGCCCATTGTTAAACTTAAATAAACCATTTCATCCCTAAAAAAATCTATACTAAAACGACCTAAACCCATAAGTAAGATTGCCAACCAAAAAATAAAACCTTCCTTAAAATTATAATTTTTCTGCAGATAAATTAATATTCCAACAAATGTGAATCTTTTAATTGCAGAGTATAATTGGTAAGGATGCCTACAAAATCCATCACCAAAATTAAAACACCAAGGTACAGAAGTAATTGTGCCAACCAACTCGCCATTAATGAAATTTGCAATTCTACCAAAAGCTAAAGCAATTAGACTAGGGATTATAAGAAAATCTGCTAGTTTATAGAAGGAAATTTTATTTTTTTTAGAGAATAAATAACCTGCAAGGATTGTTCCAACTAAACCACCATGAAAAGACATTCCACCCTCCCAAATAAAAAATATCTTCCAGGGTTGAGATAAGTAATATGAAGGTTCCCAAAATAAAATATGGAATAATCTAGAACCTATTAAAACTCCGAGCATTAATATATAGATTAAGTCATAAACACCATCCTTAGAAAGTGAAAGTTTATCCCTATACTTCAAAAGAAGAAAAGTTACCAAAATAAACCCTAAAACATAGACTAAACCATAATACCTAATTTCAATGGGACCTAGGGAAAATAATACTGGATCAATACTAAAATTTAGCATAATTTGATTATTATACTAGAGTATATAAAATTATCCTCGAGGAAACATAAGGTTTATATACTTATATCGTCTATAAAAGATTATCAAAAATTGAGGTGACTAAAAAAATGGCAAAAGTTTTATGTAAGTGTGGCATTAAAAGAGAACCAGGATATTTATACTTTGTTAACAAACAAGGACATGCTGCAAGAGTTAAAATGAAAAGACCTGGTATGAAAGGCGGATTCAAACAAGAAGTATTAGAAAAATGTGGTATTAAAAGAGAATCAGGTATGCTGTATTTTATTGACAAACAAGGTAATGTAGCTTGTGTTGCAATGGCTAGAGGCGGCAGAAAGAAAAAAACCACTAAAAAAACAGTTAAGAAAGCTAAGAAAAGAAATTAATCTTCTTTTTTAATTTTTTTTTAAAAATTACATTCTTTATTATTACAATCATTAGAAATATAGTTAACGTCTTAAATAATCGTACATTTTTATTATAAAAACTGGATCATTCATAGCTAAACTGAACTGATTTATTCCTCAGAAGGGTTAAATACCCCGGAGCTCTGCTCCGGTGGGTAGTTCATTTTTGAGTCTTTCTATTTCAATTTTAGAATAAATTAATTCATCAAGTAACTCTTCTTTAGATTTTTCTTGATACTGAGAGCTTAATTCTATTCTAAAAGTATTGCTTTGACTTTTTTTCCTTCCCATTGTTTTG
>Ga0209541_10018113_pt1 | contig 10231 bp, 7 predicted proteins | sample RifCSPlowO2_01_FD_184027 | JGI IMG/M metagenome (GOLD analysis project Ga0209541, IMG submission 184027) | Groundwater microbial communities from Rifle, Colorado - Rifle CSP2_plank lowO2_0.1 (SPAdes) (version 2) | ecosystem: Environmental > Aquatic > Deep subsurface > Groundwater | place: Rifle...
TGTTCCGCTTTTATCTATATCCTTGGCAATGTTCGTGTAGTGTTCGGGGTTAGTGATAATTGAAACGTCCTTGTAATTTTTTGCAGCTGCGCGGATTAAAGTCGGGCCTCCAATGTCAATGTTTTCTATCAAGTCTGCATCGCTTGCCCCTTCTCTCAATCTTTCTTCAAACGGGTATAAATTTACAGCAACAAGGTCAATCGGCTCAATTTTTTTCTCCTTGAGCGCTTTCATATGCGCCTTGTTTGAGCGAACTGCCAATAAACCGCCGTGTATTTTAGGGTGAAGGGTTTTTATCCTTCCGTCGAGCATTTCAGGAAAACCGGTAATTTTTTCAACATCGGTTACAGGAATTCCTGCTTCTTTCAAAACCTTGGCAGTGCCGCCGCTTGATATTATAGAAATGCGTTTTTTGTGCAATATGCTGCAAAAATCAACAATTCCTTTCTTGTCGTAAACTGAAATAAGTGCGGTTTTAATCTTGGCCATTTTTGTGAAGTTGGTTAGGGCTTGAGGTCTGAGGATTGAGCTTTTACCCCACGCCTCATGCCCCATAGCTCATGCCTTAATTTACTTCACAGCTTATTAAGCTTTATTTTGCAATTTTGCAGCTTTTATGACATTTTCAAGCAGGCATGCAACAGTCATAGGGCCTACCCCGCCAGGGACAGGCGTTATGAAACCTGCGACTTCCTTTACATTTTCAAAATCAACATCGCCTTTTATATCCGCTCCTTCCCTGTTGATTCCAACATCAATCACGATTGCTCCCTTCTTTACCATGTCCTTTTTTACAAGCGCCGGCTTCCCGACTGCTGCAATTAAAATATCTGCTTCCCTGCAGATTTCCGCCGTGTTCGGGGTTTTTGAATGGCAAACCGTTACTGTGCAGTTTTTCAGCTCAAGCAAAACTGCCGCCGGTCTGCCGACTAAAATGCTCCTTCCCAGCACAACAGCCCTTTTCCCCTCGAACCTTTCGCCAGTTGATTCAATCAGCTTGATAACTCCACTTGGGGTTGCAGGAGTTATTCCTGATAAATCTCCACGCGCCAGTTTTCCCTGATTATAGGTTGTAAGGCCGTCAACATCTTTTAACGGGCAAATTGAATCAATAATTTTCTGCTCGTTCAAATGATCCGGAAGCGGCATCTGCACAATGATTCCGCTGATCTTCTCATTTGAATTTAGCTTGTCAATAATCTCAATAATCCTTTTTTCACTTACCACATCTCCTGATAGCCTTCGCAATTCGGAATAAATTCCAACTTCCTCACACGCCTTCAGCTTGTTCTTGACATAAATTTCAGAAGCAATATTTTCTCCAATTATAATTATGGCCAATCCTGGCTTTTGCTTAAGGTTTTTAACCTCATCCTTAAGCCTGGCCTTGATTTCAGAAGCCAGCTTCTTCCCATCAATAATGTTTGCCGCCATCTGACTCAAAATTTGTTCCATCCCAATATTCTTCAGACCGCATGCCTTATTAAGTTTGCTGGCTTAATGGCTTTTATGGTGGGAAAAGTTTCTCTAGTGGCTGCGCCGCTTTTGCTGGACAGGGGAACGTGGGTACGCGCAGACGGAAATTCAGAATCATTTACTCCGGATAGCGTAAAAACGCAGCTTTCTGACAGCCCCTTGGATTACCTTGAGCAGCTTTCCCTTTTTCAAAAATTAAAGAGAGAATGCACCTATCTGGACTTGAGCCAAAAAATCGGGCAGCTGCAGTCTGAATTTGCAAAACGTGTTTTTGAGGGAAAGAAGGAGAAGTTTTGGAGCTACGTTGCAGATGACTATATTGAAAAATATGTCAGCGAGGTTGAAAGGGCAATAAGAGTTCCGCTTCGCGAAAATCGCCCGTTTTTGGCAATCGGCGGCTCGCACACAATCGGTTGGCCGGTTTCAAAGGCAATTTTTAACCAATTTAACTCAATGCGCGACAAAATCTCAATTATTTTCTTTGATGAACATGAAGATGATTACGCAAAGGATATGCAAAAAATCCGGCCGACAATGTACCACGGAAGCTGGGCAGAGGTTGTACGCCGAAATTTCGGATGCACTCCGTTCCATATAAAACCGGAGAATTTTGACTCCGGAAAGCTGGAAAAAGAACTGAAAGGCAAAAAATTCCTCTATCTTTCAGTGGATGTTGATGTTTTTGACTTGGAGCATGCGCCTTCAACTTTCTATGCCCTCCGTGATCCGACTTTCAGCGTCGGAACAATGGATTACGATTTGTGGAAGAGATATTTGGGCGAGATTAAGCAAATAGCTGATGAGAATTACGTTAAAATTTTAGGCGCTGATTTGAGCGAGTTCATACCTTACGGCCACACAGAAGGCGACAATAAAATAACTGCAGAGCATTCAGTAAAGTTGTTAAGTGATTTGCACGAATTGGTTAGCGGTCACAAAGCGAGGGAGAATACCGTGCACACCCTTCAAATTTAGAGGGTGGACACTTCCACACTCCCTCGCTTTGTGTGCCAGTAGCAAGTGCGCAGCATTAGGTGGTGAAGTAAGTTAAGTATTCATAAACAGTACACAGTAATCAGTAGCGACCGTCGTTACTGTCTACTGAAAACTGTTTACTAATTACTATTTACAACTTTCACAGAATAGCGCGCTCAGAAAAACATAGGCAGTTCATCGCACGAATGCTTACAAACCCTCTTGTCGTCATTGCGCAAATAACTCTTAATTTTGGTCTTTAAAAATCTATTCGTACAACTTATACAGCGGAAACTTAGAAGTCAAATCGTGAACATCTTTCTTTACTTTTTCAATTGTGTGCTTGTCCTTGTGGTTCCTGATTACCTTGTCAATTAATTCAGCAATAAACTTGCAGTCGCTTTCTTTCATTCCGCGGGTTGTGATTGCAGGCGTTCCAAATCTTATTCCACTTGGGTCTGTTGGCGGGCGCGTGTCATCTGGTATTGCATTTTTGTTCAGTGTTATTGCAGCTTCGTCCAGAATGTTTTGCGCTTCTTTTCCGCCAATTCCGAGTTTAGTGATATCTGCTAAAACTAAATGATTATCTGTTCCGCCTGTTATCAAAGTCCATCCCAGTTCAAGCAAGCGGTCTGCCATCGCCTTTGCGTTTTTCTTAATCTGCGCTGCGTAGTGCTTGAACTCCGGTTTCAGCGCTTCGCCAAACGCAACTGCCTTTCCGGCAATCTGATGCATATGCGGGCCGCCCTGGAATCCCGGAAAAACAGAGAAATCAATCATCCCTGCCAAATCTTTTTTGGAATCTGCATTATATCTGTCGTGATAGCGGTCCTCTTTTCTTGAGAGTATCATTGCCCCTCTTGGGCCGCGAAGGGTTTTGTGTGTTGTAGTTGTAATAATATCAAACCCTGCTTTTACAGGGTCGTTCATTACTTTTCCTGCAATCATCCCTGCCAGGTGCGCGACGTCTGCCATTGTATAAGCTCCAACCTCATCTGCAATTTCCTTGAATTGCTTGTAATCCAAATCGCGCGGGTAGGCGGAGTATCCTGCAAGAATCAGCTTTGGCTTTTCCCTGAGTGCTGTTTCCCTTAACCCGTCAAAATCAATTCGTCCGTCCGGCTGAAGGGTTTTGTAGCTGGCAAATTTGAAAATTTTTGTGATGTATGTGACTGGATGCCCATGCGTTAGGTGGCCGCCGTGGCCCAAATCCATTCCAAGTACTGTGTCGCCCGGTTTTAAAATTGCAAAATAAGCAGCTATGTTCGCAGGCGCGCCTGATAAAGATTGTACATTTGCGTGCTCTGCACCGAACAATTTTTTGGCACGCTCAATTGCAAGGGTTTCAACCTTGTCTGTAAATTCTTGGCCGCCGTAATATCGCTTTCCTGGGTAACCTTCAGAATACTTGTTTGTTAAAACGCTTCCTACTGCTTCCAAAACTGCCTTGGAAACGTAATTTTCACTTGGAATAAGCTCAAGCCCTGTGTTTTCGCGGTGCTCCTCGCCTTTTATGGCTGCGTAGACATCCGGGTCTACTGCCTTCAATGTTTGCATTATATGGCTGCTCATCTTGAACGAAGTGAAAGATGCTGTAAGCGCAGCTTAGAGCATTTCACACCCAAGCGTGATAAAAATGCGTGCTTTAAATATTTAACTATCAGAAACTTTTTAAACTCTGTTTTCTTTGTAAGTGCGATATGAAATTTTCAACAGATGAAAAGACAAGCATTTTGCTCGCACTCTATGTCGGTGCAATTTTGGCTGCCAACTTAATAGGCGGGAAATTAACGGGGCTTTTTGGAAAAGGCCTGAGTGTTGCAATTTTAGCTTTGCCTATAACTTATGTTATCCTGAGCGCTGTGAATGAGGTCTTCGGCGCCGAGATTCCGAGGAAATACGTGCTGTCTGCTATTTCCGCGCAGATAATGGTATTAGTTTTAATTGCAGTTGCGCTCTGGCTGCCGCAGGGCCCGCGAGAGATTTTCCCAGGATTTACAGGTGCATATAATATCGTCTTTTCGCAGTCGGGCAGGATAATAATTGGAAGCATAGTCGCGTTTCTCGCAAGCCAGCTTTTTGTGATATGGGCGTTTAACTTAATCAAGCAAAAAACCCTAGGAAAGCACAGCTGGTTAAGGTATAACCTCGCAACTGTTTCAGGCGCGTTTATTGACACATTTTTGTTTATGTTTATTGCGTTTTTCAGCGGCGATTTTATGTTCACTGCAAATATTGCACTGAATTATTTCCTGTTCAAGGCGCTTGCATCTCTAATCAGCACGCCGTTTTATTACGGAGCAGTGAGGTGGCTCTGGTCTGAAAAAACCCCGCCAAGGGAGCCGCCGGTTGAAATTTCAGTTGGAGTGCCGCAGAGGAGCAGGGCATGAGCTTGCTAAAAGGAAAAATTGCAGTTGTAACAGGTGCGAACAGCGGTTTAGGCAGAACATTAGCAATTGAATTCGCAAAACGAGGGGCAATTGTTGTAATAAATTACAGAAAAACTAAGGGAGCTGCACTTGTAACTCTAAAAAAGGTTAAAACATTCAGCCCAAAGTCAATTATTTTTAGGGCAGACGTTTCAAAGGAAAACGAAGTAAACAAAATGTTCTCGCTTATTAAAAAGAAATTCAGGAGAGTTGATATTCTGATAAATAATGTCGGCAATTTTTATTTCGGGCCATTTTCAAAAATGAGTGCAAACCAGTTCCGTGATGTAATGGAAAGCAACTTGTATGGAACTTTATACTGCAGCCGCGCTGCGCTGAAGTTTATGCGCCGCCAAAAATCGGGGAATATAATAAACATCGGATGCGCTGCGTGCGAGCGTGTTGTGCTGCGAAAAAATACTGCCGTTTATTACCATGCAAAAAACGGGGTTTATGTTCTGACTAAGTTAATGGCTGCTGAAGAAAAAAAGCGCGGAATTCGTGTTAATATAATAAGCCCCGGAATTATGGAAAACTCAGTTGTTTTGCCAAAGGGATTCAAAGGCAAGGTTGTCAGATTTAAAAAAATCGCAGATGCGATGTTGAAGTTAATATCTGATAAATCCGCAAACGGACGGCACGTTCAGGTTCTCGGCGGCTGGAAGCCAAAAACCGACATCTTAACTTAATAAACCTTAAATACCGTTTCCAATTATACCTCAACAAATGGCAAAACAATTCAAGCTGCTGGCTGGAATAATACTCATCTTCGCATTTCTAATAGCAGTTAATCCTGTTTTTGCAGAGTGCAGTCCTGATTCCTCTGGAGCGTGCATTGCAAATGAAACCACCCCCACTGAGCCGGGGAACTATACTTATACAGTCTGCATTGGAAACAGCTGCAAGAACATAACTGTTTCAGTCCAGAGCGATGCGATTTCTGTTCTGATTGATCCGAGCACTGTTGAGTTCGGGCAGATTTTAGCAGGCGGCGGGGCAATTGGAGATGTTTCTGTTACAAATCTTGGAAACCAGACAATTTCCTCTCTTACAGCTGAAACAAGCGGCACAAGATTAAGCGCAACTCTTGATTCCACAGAAATTTTGCCGCAGCAGACTGTTGTAATTACAGTTTTGCTCGCAACTCTTGGAACAGATTCCGCTGGCAGCAAGTTTGAATCTGTAACTCTGGCTGGCACAGCGCCCTCGCAGCCCTTTGGAGTAACAATTCCTGTGAGGTATGCAGTTTTCAGAAACGACACGCAAAATTACACTAATTACACGCAGCCAGGCATTGGAATTCTAACAGCGGTTCCGGATACAGTCAGTTTTGGCGAGATTACTCCGGGTGGAAGCACTTTGCAGTTTGTTAATATAATAAACACCGGCGATAAAATTGCTTCCGGGATAACTGTTGCCTCTGTCGGCGAAATTACAGCAACGATTGACAAAGCGGTTCTCCTTCCAGGCGAAATTGCAAACCTTCAATTAGTGCTTTTGGTTCCTGCTTCCCTTTCAAAAGGAACATACACAAAAAACATTTTTGTGAGCTCTGCAGAAGGCTCAACTGCTGAAATCGCTGTTGAATACACAGTCAGCGAAAGAAATGTTTTCTGCCCTGTTGTAACTCTGCCAACATGCTCAACTGGCAGCCATTATGAAACAAGAAAAGATGATAAGAACTGCTCATACGCAATCTGCGTTTCGGACACAGTTAAAAAAGAATGCCCTGCTGTTTCGCCGCTGATTTGCGCAGAAAATGAGCAGTTAAAAAGCAGTGTAAATTCAGAAGGCTGCAAAACTTACCAGTGCGTTCCAACTCCTCCTTTTATCAGCAAAGAAAGGCTGCTCAGCCCGGGAGTTCTGTTTACAATAATAATTATCATTGGCGCAACTCTGTTTGTGGTTTTTGTTGTTGCTGTCCGCGAAGGCTGGATTGATTTGAATGACTATCCTTTATTGAGAGACTGGCTAAGAAAAGCTGGGTTGGGCCCGATTTTTGAAAGAGAGGTTGAAGTTTCGCGCTTTACCCCGCGGCCGCCGCCATTTACCGGGATTAAAAAGCCGCCTGTAACCCCACCTTCTCCCGTAAGGGAAGAAGGGAAGCCAATGAGGCAGTTAACTCCGGGAGAAAAAGAAAAGCTTGAAAAATACATGAAAGCGCATCCGGAATACGCAGCGTGGGTAAAGAAAAGATACGGGCTGAAATAATGGTTTGCAATCCGTTCATTAGCTGTTGTTTTGGCCCGCTTTAAACCTTAAATAGAAAGGAGTTCAATAATATGAAAATGAAATCAAATCCTCAATTCAGAAAGGCTGCAGTGTGCATGCTTGCGTTTTTTATAGTGATGGGGCTGGCTGGCGCAACATCTGCAAATGCAGCTGACCTGAACACAAAAGTCTCCGGGTTTTTATCAACCTCAAATAATTTTCTGCTTAATTTCCTTGGTGGCGTAACGGGTTTTGTTTTTGGCGGGGGAGGGAGCGGTTTTGTTTTGACAGTTTACGGGAGTGGGACAGGAAGCGGAAGCATGACCGGCAGCGGAATAAGCTGCAACTGGAACGGCGCAACATCTTCAAGGACTGGAACGTGCGTTGTTGATTATGGCGATTTCACTTCAGTTACAATAACTGCAACTCCGTCTTTAGGGCATACATTCACAGGCTGGACAGGCTGCAACTCAGTCAACGGGGCGCAGTGCAGTGTCACGCTCGGCGGGACAAACAAGGCAATTACTGCAAGTTTCAGCGCGCCTGGCTCAACATTCTCGCTTTCAGTTACAAAAAACCCCACTGCCGGAGGGACGGTTAACTCAAATGACGGCAAGATTGCCTGCGGAGCAGACTGCTTTGAAAGCTATGCAGGCGGGACAGGGGTTACTCTAACTCCATCTGTAAATGCAGGCTATGCATTCACTTCCTGGAGCGGTGCCTGTTTTGGACAATACCCAACCTGCACTCTGACAATGGATGCTTCAAAAACCGCAACTGCAAATTTCGCTCCGACTTACACCTTAACAGCTGATAAAAAAGTTGGCGGAGCAATAACAGCAGCTTCTGGGACAATTTCCGGCGCGCTTTCCTGCGGAACTTCCTGCTCAACAATTTCAGGCAGTTTTGCAAGCGGCTCAACACAAACACTTACAGCAACTTCAGCTTCCGGCTATTCATTTTCAAGCTGGACTGGCTGCACAAGCGTTTCAGGAACGCAGTGTTCAGTTGGAATGAGCGCAAACAAAGCTGTTACAGTGAATTTCAACCAGATTCAGTATTTCAGCCTCACAGTTACTAAAGCCGGGAAGGGAAGTGTAACCTCAATCTCTCCGCCGATTGGAATAAACTGCGGCTCAGACTGCACAGAATCCTACACGCAGAGCACTTATGTAACTTTGCGCGCAGCTCCGGATACAGGGGCAACTTTCAGCAGCTGGACTGGCTGCGATACTGTTTCCGGAACAGACTGCTCTGTTACAATGAGCGCTGCAAGAACAGCAACTGCGAATTTTAAACATACACTAACAGTTCAGGTAACAGGAAGCGGGACAATTTCTGATCCAAATGTAAATTATATACTCTGCCCAACCGACTGCACAGAATCTTTCACTCCAAACACACAGGTTACTTTGCAGATGTTTTCAATGGGGCCGAATACAGTTTTCGCAGGGTGGGGTGGAGCCTGCACTGGAACGGGAAATTGTTTGGTAACAATGGATGCGGGGAAAACCGTTACAGCGACTTTCTCACCAACCGGAACTTTAACAGTTTCAAAAATCGGCACTGGGGGCGGGACAGTTACAAGTTCGCCAGCAGGAATTAACTGCGGTGTGGATTGTTCAGAGCAGTACACAGGCGGACCAACAGTAACTCTTACTGCAAATGCTGATGCAAACTCCTATCTAAAATTGTGGCAGGGCTGCGATTCGTTTTCTGGAAATACATGCACTGTAACAATAACTGGTGCAAAAGCAGTGACTGCGACTTTTGACAAAATAACTTATGCACTAACTGTTGCTAAATCCGGCGCAGGGACAGTGACCTCTAATCCAGTAGGCATAAGCTGTGGAACTGACTGCGCAGAAACTTATGATACAGGAACTAAAGTTAATCTGACTGCGGCTCCGGATGCTGGCTATGCTTTCTCAAGCTGGGGCGGGGCGTGCAGCGGAATTGCAAAAGACTGGTGCGAAGTTACTATGGATTCTGTGAAAACTGCAAGCGCAACTTTTGCTGTTATTCCGCCAGCAATTTCTGCAACTCATACTCCTGTTTCTCCAACAACACAGCAGAGCGTTACAGTTACGATTACTGGTTCAAGCGGGGTTGGGCTTACAATAATCGGCGCAGAACTGCGCGGGCCGATTAGTTCCAGATTGCCAAATGGAAACCAGATCAAAAGCTGCCAAGTTACTGGAACAACCGCGAGCTGCACAGCGGTTTTTGAGCCACTGCCAGTTGGGGCTTATACTTACGCTCCGTTTGGGTATGATACTTTAGGAACTTTAGGGCAGGGGGTTAATGGGAGTTTTGGTGTTGTGCAACCGCCAATACAAAAATTCGAACTCACGATAAACACAGTTGGTAATGGTTCTGGAAGTGTGTCACGATCAATAGTAGAACAAGGAAGTTGCGGAACAAATTGTTTCAAATATGAAAAAGGCACAAGCATAACATTAACTGCAAATTCAGATTCAACTTCAATTTTTGGCGGATGGGCAGGTGACTGCACAGGATCAGGTTCTACTTGCAGTTTAACTATAAACGATAATAAACAAGCAACCGCCACTTTCACCCTCAAACCGCCAGACACGCATCAACTATTAATTACAAAACTTGGCAACGGCTCTGGAACAGTAAGTTCTAATATTGGAGGAATTAACTGCGGAAGCGTGTGCTCTGGATTGTTCAGCGGCGAAACAGTAGTATTGGCAGCCACTCCTGCACAGAACTCAACTTTTGACGGCTGGAGCGGAGACTGCACAGGTGTAGGTGTTTGTTCATTGCCAATAACTTTAGATAAGCAAGCAACAGCTACTTTCACCCTAAAAAAGCCAGCAGCCTGCGTAGTTGATTTCGCCAATGTAACGCTAGAGGCTACCCAATATATATTGAAGCCAGGGGCGCCATTCCAAATAATTATCAGGGGGCTTTGCCCGAACCAGTTGTTTGATTATAACAGGACAATAACGAAAATCAGCTAGGCTGCAGGGCAGAGATAGGTTTTTGTCACTACTAAATAGTAGTTTATAAATACTCCAAAAATTACTTATTCTAGCGAAGAGTATGGTTTTAGAGGGGGAAATGAATACAAAGCCAGTCAAGTTGGCAAGCGTAGTTTTAATATTGTTAGTTCT
>Ga0209541_10018114_pt1 | contig 10231 bp, 11 predicted proteins | sample RifCSPlowO2_01_FD_184027 | JGI IMG/M metagenome (GOLD analysis project Ga0209541, IMG submission 184027) | Groundwater microbial communities from Rifle, Colorado - Rifle CSP2_plank lowO2_0.1 (SPAdes) (version 2) | ecosystem: Environmental > Aquatic > Deep subsurface > Groundwater | place...
CTTCTACAACACAAAACGCGTACACCACGCATTCCAGAACAAACTCTCTCCGTTACAGCACCTGCTACAATACGAGAAATTACCAGTGGAGTGCAAAAGTACCTGCGGTCATACAGAAGATTGCGCAACGGCCTTGCATCATGTAGGATGCCGCGCATGGCAAAGACGAGTTCCGCCAAGAAAGCGCATCGCGCCGAAGCCCGTCGGCGTGTGTTCAACCTGCGCCGCGCGAAGGCGATGCGGGATGCAGTGAAAGAGTTCGGAAAATCCAAAAACGCATCGCTTCTTCCAAAGACCCAGCAGGCGATTGATAAAGCCCTGAAGCGCGGCATCATCAAGAAGAACACGGCGGCGCGCATGAAGTCGCGCCTCGCGAAGCAGATTTCAGTAAAAGCGTAGTGCTATTTACGCCAGATACGTATTCGAGTATTGTTGACACAACCTCCCGTAGGTCAATGGATAGACCGCGAGCTTGCGGTGTTCGTAATGTAGGTTCGATTCCTGCCGGGAGGATAACAAGGTCTACAGATGGCGGTATATCCAGCTGTGCGGGCCGACGGTGAGGAAAAGCACATGTTGTCCGTCGAGAAAGCGGAAAATAATTCTGTATTGGCGATCAATCCTGAAGCTCCAAACCTCTCGTGACTTCGGATTAAGCTTTTCTGTTTCCAGTGAGGGAGAAAAAGGATTCTTAATGAAAAGAGCCTGCCGACGCTCGGCCTTTTTCTTGATCTGAAGGGGCAGGCGATCGTAATTCATCTCGAATTCTTCGGTGACCTCGATATGAATCATGTTTACCGAAGTTCTTTAAGCGAGCGGATGCGCCTCGTTTTTCCTGCGCGGTAATCTGCTTCGGCGCGCGAAATGCTCCCAAGAAAATCAGGATTGAACATGCCAAAGACCGCCGCAAGACGCTCAAAGCGATTCGCGTCGATTTCCACTGCGATTTTTCCTTTGGATCGCTTAGTGACGTCCGCAGTGAGTGTTTTCGTGACCATGAACTTCAATATAGCACATCTTTGTTTCCACACGAGCTCGTTGCAGAAGCAGCCGGAAGGGCGCATCATTGGGGCATGCAAACGCGCGACTCCTCTCGTGGCGCCTCTATTGTTGGAGTTGTTCTGCTTTTGGCACTTTTGAGTGCGACGGCGATTGCGATTGATTCCCGGTCTTCGACGATAACTTCAAATCCAACAACGATGCTTGCCGCGGGGCCTTCATCCATGAGCGGCCGGCTCAGTTTGGAAACTGAAAAAGAAAAATCAGAGATATGTAGGACGCTTGATGGAAAAGTAGTCTGTAGTGAAGAGAAAAAACAACAGAAGGGCACTATAACGGAATGTACGCCGGGGCATAATTTTCTCATTATAGAGAAAGAGGGTTCTCCGCAGCCTGACGTCAAAGTCATAGTGGGGGACACGAGCGTGGTGAAAGCCTGCAGGTCTTCCACGCCGGAAACCAAAAAGACAGAGGTTCGCGCCGCTTTTGGACAGACGGCCGCCGTTCCTGCGGCCATGAACCAATGTAAGGAGTGGCGTTGCGCCGTAGAGTATTGTGTGCCGTCCGACGTCAGTGGCAAGAAAGAGATGATCTGCAAGAAAATACCGACTTCCTATGCTCCTAAGGAGAGAGTTGATGAGAAAAAACTGCAGGAAGACCGTAAAGATGGACTTACCTCGATGTATCTATGGGGGGATAGCGAACAGCGCGAAACTGCGAAAAGCGTTATCCAGAGCGACTCAAGTTTGAGTGCGGGTGTCTTGGATTCGTTCTCGCCCCTGAGAGCCCAATACACAAATGAGGCAATTACAACTCAACAGGAGATCAACGCAATGGACCAGACACTTGAAATGATTGCTCAAGACAAATGTGTTGGTGGCACTATACAAGTTTCTTATAACAACTCCAACCTTCCTCGTTGTGCAGATGAGAATCAGATACGCGCGGATAAAGCTGCAGCTGAACAAAGGTTGAAATTTATTGAAGCAACACAACAATATCTTGAAAACGCTCGCGTAGATCTGCAAGCGACTGCTCCAGGAACGTCGGATGAGGATACCTGCGCTACCAATCCTGCCAAGTGTTCGAGGTGTGTAGGGGTAAATTGTGGTGGGGCGAGGTATCTCGGAGGAGGATATGACACATTTGGCAATGGTCGACAACAGATGGTGGTACATCCGAACCAAGGAGCATATGCGTCGGATCAATATAGAGAACAGTTGTACGCTGCATGCCAAGCAGGTAATTCCGCGGCCTGCCAAGAATATCTCGGAAGAACTCCTCCGGGGTCGACATACGGTATGCAGGGTCAGCAATGCGGCTCGTCTAATACTGGTGCCGGCGGTTTGATAGGAACTATTATTTCGCTGTTCAAGAAAGATGATAACAACAATAACAACAACTGCGTGAACGGCGTGCCGCGGCCGCAGTGCAACATCACTGCCTCGCCGCAGAATATTCTCACGGCAGGACAGGCGGTGCAGTTGAGCTGGCAGTCGCAGAATGCGTTCTCGGCCTCGCTTTCGAATGCGGGGAACGTGCCGACGCAGGGAAATATGACGGTGAATCCGCAGACCTCGACGACCTACACGATGTTCGTACAGGGTTACCGCGACAACACCGGCCAGCAAGTGTCTGGGCAGTGCCAGGTGCAAGTGACGGTCGGCCAGCAAGGCGGTCCCGGCCCAGATCCGAATACTGCTCCCAAAGCGCAGATCTCTTGCAGCCCGCAGCTCGCGGATGTCGGCATGTCAGTCGCGATCTCGTATGCGTGCACCAATGCGGCAGCGAGCGGGGGAACCGGCTTCTCGACGAACAATCAAATGAGCGGCTCGGCGACGCCGAAGGTAGAGGCGCCGACAATCGGTTCCAATACCGTTACCTACGGCCTCACCTGCTCCAAAGAAGGGAAAACAGACACGGCCCAGTGCACGGTGGAGATCAATAAGCCGACGATCGTACTCATCGCGAACCCCAAGAATGTCGAATCGGGCAAGGAAGCGAACATTGGCTGGGTGACGGGCGGCATGGAAGAATGCGTTATTTCCAGCCCGACACTTTTAGGGTTCACTGCGGAACATGCGAGCAACACTTCTCCCTCGGGCGTCGCGAAAACGCCGCCCCTCACGCAAGATACGAAATTCATCCTCTCGTGCACGACAAAAGCAGGCGGTACGAAGACGGCGGAAACCACGGTGGAGGTAGGAAATTAGCCACTAGCCACTAGGGTATAGGGAAATGCAAACATATCGAGACTTGATTGTATGGCAGCGGAGTATTCAATTAGTAAAAGCGGTATACCGGCTCACCGAACGGTTTCCGAAAGCAGAAATGTTTGGTCTTACGAGCCAGATGCGCCGCGCCGCTGTTTCCATTCCAGCGAATATTGCCGAAGGGTATGCGCGAAAACATCGTGCGGAGTACCTTCAATTTCTGAGAATCTCATTTGGTTCAGGCGCAGAATTAGAAACATTCATCATTCTAGCGGAAGAACTCGAACTAGCGACAAAATCAGAGACAGCGAATACGGCACAGCTTCTGGACGAGACGATGCGCATGCTCAATAAACTGAATTTCTTCCCTAGTGGCTAAACCCTAGTGGCTAGTGGCTATTTCAGAAACCAAAGAGTTCCAATATCTTGTGCGCCAAGGGTTCCTTCATGGGCACTTCCTCGACGCGTGCGCCTAAAAATTCACGTATAGTTGCAGGATCCATCTCACCAAGCGGAATGATGAGGTTGGGCGACATGAAGGTCGTGGTGTCTACGAGGAGGAGCGGCTCTTCAGCTTCCTCCTCGATCCAGAACGATATGATGCTGTCATACGGATGCAGTGTCTTCCCCGCGCGGATGCCTTTTTCTCCAATTTCGAATTCATGCAGCTCCGGCGGATGCCGGGCAATGAGGCCGATGGTCGTCGCGGCTATGAGAATGAGGATCGCGAAAAGCACGTTCGAAAAGAGAATGCTCGTCAAGGCGGCGGAAACCGCAATGATGCCGAGTGCCCAAAACCAATCCGAGCCGCGCTCGATATGTTCGTGTTCGTAGGCGCTCCAAGCCAAAGGAGCCGAAGGCGATTCGGGCATCTGCCCATTTTACTATGTTTTACATGCGTAAATGAATGTACTGTGGTACAACAGCGAGGGAAGGGTGGCGGAGAGGTCTAACGCACTTGTTTTGAAAACAAGAGTGGGGCAACCCACCGTGAGTTCGAATCTCACCCCTTCCGCTCGTAGTTTTAAGTATCGGACCTATGTCGAGACCTTATTTAAGGCCGTCTTTTGAATTGGTTCGAATCTCTTCACTATTCACTTGTTGAAGATTCGAACTTTTACCACCAGCTAAGTTTATTTAGTCTCTCCCGAAACTCTTCTGCGAGTTTGAGAAAGTTTTCTGTTGATCCCTGAAAGAGTCCGGCTTGAGTGACTGGCCATTTTTCTTTTTGCTTCTTCGCGTCTGCAACTATCCAATCGTAAGGATTGGTTTCCCCTCGTTGATGGTATTTCCATCCATATCGGCCTATTGGCCCCCAACCACGACTTGTTGCCTCTGAAAAAACCAACGCGGAGAGGATCTCAAATTCGTCAAAAACTTCGTCATAGCTTTTCCCGAGAAACAGCAGTTCTTCAATTATAGGTTGTGATAGTTCATACATAAGTTCGCTGCGCGGTGCATATTGTTGTTCATGACCCGGCATACGTTTGAAAAAATCGGTGACATCAGAGATGTTTGCGGCTACGGGAACAATAAGTGGCACACGCCTACCTTGTGTGGCGATATTTTGAACCGGTGTCTCAAGCACTACTTTCAAGACGCTATATTTGCCCGCAGCCACTGCTGAAATTCCGCTAGCATACATCAAGATTTGGAGGGGATACCAATTGAGATGCAACCAGAGGGTCAAACCTGCGGACTCGCGCTCGACGTTCTCAGCAAGACGACTAAAAATCTTGCCGAGCAAATCGATGTGCTCTTTATCGCCCCATCGCGCCAGCAAAATCGCTATATACTGCAGATCCTTTGCTGCTTCTTCGTATCTTTTGACGCGATCGTTGAAATCGGATTGCTGCACATTCGCTCCCTGCGCCGGGAAGTGCTCAGGGCTGGTTGCGTCTATAATTTTTTTGAGGTGCTCTGTTATGAAGTCATCCAGGGCGATTCGTTTGGTTGGATCGGAGAGCAGATCTTTCATCATGCTCACAGTTGTTGCATGCTTGGTCATGGTTAATTCCTTGGTGCCAACGGCAGCGCGACAACAGTCGTCGCCAGAGCGACGTCCACAGCAGACTCTGAAGGAGCGCTATCGATCACGTTCATCATGTGACTTATAACTCCCAAAATTGCAACAGCATCTTGATGGGGAATTTGCTTTTCATCGCCGTGGCTCAGGTAATTGCGCCAGAAGCCCATTACTCCCATTGAGAGCAGTTTGAACCCATCTTGAAGAGCGGCTCCACGCTTGTGGCTGGTGTCGGTAATACGCACGTATGACCTCTTCTCGCTGAAAGCAGTACCCATAAGGTCAGTTCCTATCAACTGCAGAGACGACTTCTTTTGTACATACACCTCGTATTTTTCTAGAGCTTTGCGAGCCGCTTCATTGAGATGACCATTTTTGAATAGATTGACGCACTCGGGCAGAAGAAAAGGGTGTAGCCCTATCTTGTCGATAATTGACTTAAACTCCTGCGGTGGCGGCACGATCGTGGGCCTGTCTTTCGGGAGCTTGAGCGCCAAAATTTCACGTTCAAGATCAACTTCAAGTGACTTGAGTGTGGCATTGAGTTCGAGTATCTCCGCTTCTAACACAGGCTTACCACTATTGCGTCGGCGTTCAATCCCACGCGCTAGGTTCTCGCGGAATATTTTGTAGAAGACCTTTCGATGACGGCGGTATACCTCGTTCAGAAAGGAGTAAATGGCTTCCTTTTTACTCAAGTTCTTTCGCGCTTTCGGCCAGTATTTACCCAGGTGGTATTCGAAGGCGATTTTCTTAAAACAGAATGCGCCGTTGCCGAATGCTGTCGCGGGGATAATCTCACCCGCCTGTTCGGCCAACTTTCGTAGATCTTGGATGGCACGTGCAGAGATCAGCTTCCCACGCGGCGTCGGCTTCTTCCTTTTTGACTTTTTGTGTACTTTCTTTTTCATGTTAGTGAACCTTATCTTTAATGCTGCTTGGGTCGTTGCCGTAGCTGTCTTTGTCTTTGATTTGTCCCTTGCCGTTGTGATACACCGCCTCCACCTCTTTTTGCTTCGCAAGTTTTTGCGTCTTCGTCTCCGCCGCCGCTTGCGTGTGATGCACCGATAGCGGTTTCGTCACGCCCTCTTTCTTTACCGCCCAATCGTTTCCCCAGGGAACACTGTGAAAATTTTTCTTTGCCATAGTTATAAAAAGTTAGGAATAGTTGCAACCACGATGCCCTGTATCTCTGCATCTTCAGAAAGCAGGATCGGCTTATGCTCCGTGTTCGACGAGCGCGGTACCAACAGGGTGAATTCGCCTCTGCGCTGCAGTTCTTTGACCGTCACGCCGTCGGCAAGACATGCGATAACCTTTTGCCCAATGTCGGCGTGATTTTGCACACGCACCAGCACGAGGTCACCGTTGTTAATACCCGCAAGATCCATCGAGTCGCCATCCGCTCGCACGAGATAGTATTGGTGTCCCGGCCTTGCCAATCGTGTGTCGACATCAACATAACTCTCCACATGAGCATCGCTCATGTTCGGGCCACCGCACGATGCGAGGTTGGCGTAAAATGGAACACTAGTGGTTGATTTGCGAGCAATGCCAGATCCGATGATCTCGTGTCCGGGGTAAGGGGTTTCCCCCGATAAGGAAGCAACATCGTTTAAGGCCTTTTCGACGCCCTCAATGTCCGGCATTCGATAGTACGCCCGCCGTCCGCCACGAGTCGAATAGCCGTCCTTTAGGAGGATTCCGTAGGCGACGAGTTTGCGGAGATTGGGCACCCAGTTGACTCCGTGTTTCTTTGCCCGCTCAAGGACCCATGTTCCGGCGAAGCGCCCGGTTTTGATGGTTTTAGCTTCTTCAAGCGCAGCCATCAAAATACCGCGCCAGCGCGGATGCTCGCGGAGAAGCAGGACAACTGCCTCGTAGGTGCTTGTGTCTGAGCTTTCTGCCATACCCTTACATCTTAGCACATCAAGGCACCCCCACTGGCTATTTTAATGGTTATGAAATGATTTCCTACCTTTGGCAACTCCTCTGGCCAAATCGCAATTTATATTATGCTCCTACAGTGACAACCCTTCGTGATCTTTAGCTTCGATGTGAAGCATCCCATTAGTTCACGCTTCTCTTGGTTCGTGCCTTCTTTTAGGATGTACTTTGCGTATGTCTTGATGTGGACGTCCTCGTGTGCTGTTTTTGATTTTGAGATGCCGAGCACACCGCGTTGGAACTTGTTGAAGCGTTTCAGTTCCTCGTCGAACTTATGACGGATGCCGTCCTCGTTAAAATCGAGTTGATCGACGAGATTAAGGAGCTGCTCAGTGAGTACCTCCTCGCGCAGATACTTGTTGCCCCTGCAAGGATGATCCTTAGTGCGTCCGCATCCATAGTAGATGTAGTGAGCCGAGGTGCCATCTTTCAATGGCTTGTACTTCTCCTCCGCTGATATGCAGGAGCCACATGATCCGCACGTCATGAGCTTGGTGAACGCGAACTCGTGATTCTTTCTTGAGATATTGTCGCGCTTCAGATATTCCTGCACCTTGTCGAACAATTCTTTTGAGACCAGTGGTTCGTGCTTGCCTTGGTACCAATTACCGCTATTCCGTGGATATTCGAAGATGCCGTAGTAGAAAGGGTTGGAGAGGAGCCGATAGACATTGCCGAGTGCGAGCGGTTTGTTGCCGGTCGTGTGGAAGTTCAGGTCGAAGCGGAGCCAGTGGTATACCTTTCTGCCCGACCATTGATCATTCGCGACTTTCTCGAACATCTTCTTGATTACATGGCCCCGTTCAGGGTCCACAATCACCTGACACTTTCGGTCCATGAGTTTCTGATTCAAATATCCAGTAGGCGCAGTGCCTGGCCGATATCCCATCTCGCAGCGTGTTCGCAGTCCGCGCTTCACGTTCACACCTCGGTTATCGTTTTCAAGCTTCGCCTGACTTCCGAGGATCATCAGCAAGAACTTCTCGTTCGGGTTGTTCCTGAAGCTTTGGCCATAGGTGCGGATCTCCAATAAACCACCTGCGTCCATGAGGTCCACAATCTTGCCGAGGTCGCCCGCGTTCCTGCTTATACGATCCGGTGCCCATGTCAGGATGCCGTTGTACTTGCCACCTTTTATCTCGTCGATGATTTCGTTAAAGACTGGTCGTTGGCCTGTCTCCTTCGCCGAGTGACTCTCACGCTTCATGGCCACGATCTCCAAGCCCTCACGCTCCGCAAGCTGGAGCATCTCTTTGATCTGGCTGTCTATGGAAAGCACCTGTCGCTCCTCGCTTTCCGTTGATTTCCTCGCGTACAGGCAGTACCTCACCTTTACGGGCTCCTGGGCAGCCTGCCTGCTAATAGCCCCCAGGGGAGCCCTTGTTGCTATGCTCATACACCCTAAGGGATGACGCAGACCCCTCAAGGAGTCCAGAGCGTCGTTTAGGCCTAGGAGTTGGTAACTAAGTCTTATGGTACCTCGCAAAAATGCCCTAAAGCGGTATACTCTTGTCTGCACCGCTAATCTGACCTAACCCGCTTCGGCGGCACGGTCGAAAACCGCTACAGTGCCCATGCTTTTAAATCCAAAATTGGTTTCTAAACCGCTCGGTCAATTCGTGTGCATCAGCGTGCGACAAGACCCCAAGATAAGAATTCACAGCGCCTTCAAATGCAGCCTTGCTTATCATGCCACTTTGGTAGGACGTGGCGCGTTCCGCCATTTTTCTAAACATTCTCTTTTTCGTGCGTGTCCGCAAGGCCAAGTGATATGGGAGAACTACATATCCAAGAAAGTCCGCGCCTTGACGATACTTTCGTACCGTAACTTTCTGCGGATGCAATTCAAGTTTCAATCTCTCTGCGAGGAAATTCTTTATAGACGGCAGCAGCTCTTGCAGGTATGTTTTGTTGCTCGAAACCACCACAAAATCATCGGTGTAGCGAGCGTACCTTTTTACCCGCAAAGAGTGTTTTATAAAGTGATCAAACTCGCCCATATAGATATTCGCGAACATTTGCGAAGTGAGGTTGCCAATGGGAATTCCTTTATCCTCAGCAGTCGAATAGCTCTCCACGATTTTCCTCAAAAGCTGAAACGCGTCATCGTCCCGAACTCTTCGCTCAAGAATGCCGAGCAAAATGGAGTGATCAACAGAGTCGAAAAACTTTCTCACGTCACACTTCAATGTCCAACATTCCTCCGTCCCATTCTTACTCTCTGCTCTAAGCATATCCCTTACACTCTCGACGCCCTTATGCGTGCCTTTGCCGATACGGCACGAAAACGAGGTCGGAATGAAAGTCTGCTCAAAAATAGGATTAATTATTCTAAAAATTGCGTGATGCAGCACCCGGTCGCGCACCGTCGCCTTGTGTATCCGGCGGCGCTTAGGGTCATGAACCCAAAATCCGTAATATGGCCCGTGCTGGTAGGTTTTGTCGTGCAAGTCGCGGCGCAGCTGAAAAATATGCTGCTCGACTTTCTGCTCAAACTCGGCAACGTCCGGCTTATTCCGCTTGTCACTCTTGAACACTTCCCATGCCGCAAAGAGGTTCTCTGCGGAAATTATCAGCCTGTATAAATCTTTGTAAATCTTCATATGAGTGAACTCGACATACCGATTTTTAAGAAATCGTACGACCTCTATCGCGTATTCTACGGCTATCGTCTCGACGTGGCGAAGCAGGACAGATACGTTCTGTGGCAGCGGTGCGAGGATGGACTGCTTTCTGTCATCGAGCATATTCTCCTTGCCAGCCAAAGTAGCCCTAAGGAGAAGCTGCCGATTCTTGAGAAGACCAGTGTTCGGCTCAATGTGCTGCGCGTGCTTGTTCGACTTATGAAGGACGTGAAGGCGATAGACAATGCGAAGTACCTTGCCATCGAGGAAGGACTCGATGAGATAGGACGGATGCTCGGCGGCTGGATACGCTCTACCAAGGAACGCTGACAAGAAAGCCCGCACTAGCCAGCGCGGGCCTTCCAGATGAGGAGATGACTGCCGGGCGGACGCCAACCCGAGGTTGTCGTTGCGGTTGTCGT
>Ga0209541_10018116_pt1 | contig 10231 bp, 10 predicted proteins | sample RifCSPlowO2_01_FD_184027 | JGI IMG/M metagenome (GOLD analysis project Ga0209541, IMG submission 184027) | Groundwater microbial communities from Rifle, Colorado - Rifle CSP2_plank lowO2_0.1 (SPAdes) (version 2) | ecosystem: Environmental > Aquatic > Deep subsurface > Groundwater | place...
AAGGCGGACCCGCCTCGGGCGGGGTGGCCAAAATTATGTATTATGTTTATATTATATTGAGCGATAAGTTAAAGAAGAAATATATCGGTAGTACTGGTGACTTAAGAGGACGATTTAAGGAACATAACTCTGGGAAAAGCAATTATACTGCAAAAGGTATCCCCTGGAAGTTAATTTATTACGAAGCTTTTCTGTCAAAAAAAGATGCGATAACAGAAGAAAGGTTTTTAAAATCCGGTAAGGGCAGGGAGAGAATAAAATATTTATTTAATAGAAGCAATTGGAAAATAGATTCCCGAGGAGGCATATGTCAGCCCAAGGCTGACCCGCCTCGGGCGGGGAGGGTTCGCATAGTTTGGTCTAGTGCGTTCGCTTGGAAAGCGAATATGCCGAAAGGCATCACAGGTTCGAATCCTGTACCCTCCGCCAGCAAAAAATATGGATCACGTAGCTATAATGAAAAAGTCGTGGGGGCTGACCGGAAAGATTCTTTCCAAGTCAGCCTGGCTGACTATCAAAGATATTAATATAGTTAAGCGGGATGTTGACTAATTCATTCATTTTAGTAAAATATATGTATGGCTAAGCTAAATTTAAAAAATATTGTTTGGAAAGAGGGCAAATATTATGTTGCCCAATGCCTTAATGTTGAAGTTTCCAGCTTTGGTAAAACGAAAAAAGAGGCGTTGGTTAATCTAGATGAAGCTCTGGAATTATATTTTGAAGATATTAAAACTCCGCGCATTGTTAAAGTTGAGAGCCCCGAAATAGTTGGGCTATCTTTGACGCATGCCTAAGTTGTATTCATCGGCCCGTATTATCAAAGTCCTTCAGAAAAAGGGCTTTATTTATATTTCGCAAAGGGGCAGTCATGTAAAGTTTCGCAAGATCGGCAGGCCGACTCTAACCGTTATTATCCCGGCCAACAGAAAAGAGATTCCCGAGGGCACTTTCCGATCCATTTTACGCCAGTCCTGTTTGACCAAAGACGATTTTGAAGTAAAATAAAGTCGTAAAGGTCTATTAAAAGGCGATGAAGTGTCGACTTCATCTTCAACTTCGTTTTTTATTCTAAAAAACTCGTTATATAACTTAAATATATGGAAAACAATACAAAACTCGCGCTGTCTATATTGCCGGATAAAATAGGCATCTGTCACTTGGATAAAAGCAGCCCCATTCCCGACTGGGCCCAGGGCGACAGCAATTTCACTTCCGTCACCAGGACTATGAATGAGCTTTCAATAATTCTGCCCCAGGAAAAGATCCCGGCTGGAATCTTGGCGGAAATGAACTGGAGGATTTTCAAAGTGCAGGGCCCCTTGGGATTTTCTCTAACGGGCATCGTCGCTTCTCTGGCAAAACCCCTGGCCGAGGCCGATATCAGCATATTTTATGTTGATACCTACGAAACCAGCTATCTTCTGGTTGAAGACAAAAATTTGGCAAAAGCCAAGGAAATTTTAGGTAAGTTTTGCGACATTAAGGAATGAAAAACCTGAAAGAATACCAAAAACTCTGCAAAAAGACGGCAATGAAATTCAGGGACAGGGAAAAATAGTATGGAAAACATAATTTCTAATCCTTTAATTTTATTTTTGCTCTTGGCCTGGGTTTTGCCCTGGAAGGGGTTTGCTTTGTGGAAAGCCGCCAAGAATTCCCATAAAAAGTGGTTTGTCGCCATCTTAGTAATTAATACTTTGGCGATTTTGGAGATTATTTACATTTTTTATTTTTCTAAGGAAAAAGAGAATGTTTCAAAGCCCGATTGAGGAAATAAAAAATCGGTTGGATATCGTGGAAGTAGTCGGAAGCTACATTAAGCTTTCAAAAACCGGCATAAATTACCGGGCGGTTTGCCCTTTTCATTCGGAAAAGAAGCCGTCGTTTTTCGTTTCTCCGACCCGGCAAATGTGGCATTGCTTTGGCGGATGCGGAACCGGAGGCGACATATTTAAATTTGTAATGCAAATTGAAGGCGTGGAGTTCGGCGACGCTTTAAGGATTCTGGCCCAGAAAGCCGGAGTGGAATTAAAAAAGCGAAAGCCCGAAGAAATCGTCTGGGTTACGGAAAGAAACCGGCTTTATGAAATTTGCGAGCTGGCGACAAGATTTTTTGAAAAACAGCTGGAAGCGAGCTCGGCCGGCCAGGAGGCAAAAAAATATCTTTTGGGCCGGGGTATAAATCAGGAAAGCATTAAAAAGTGGCGCATAGGGTATTCGCCGGACACCTGGCAGGGATTGTCCGATTTTTTAAATTCCCGGGGTTATCAAAAACAAGAAATCGAAAAAGCGGGTCTGGCTTTGGCCGGGGACCAGGGTTCTTTCTACGACAGATTCCGGGGCAGGATTATTTTTCCCATTTTCGACCTGAATTCCCAGCCCGTCGGTTTTGGCGGTCGGGTTTTTAAGGACAAAGACAAGGCCGAGGTGGCAAAATACATGAATACGCCAAACACCGTTTTATACGATAAAAGCAAGATTCTTTACGGCTTGGACAAGGCCAAGGTTGATATCAGGAAGCAGGATTCCTGCATTTTAGTGGAGGGCTATACCGATGCGATTATGGCCCATCAGGCGGGCACCGCCAACGTCATAGCCACTTCAGGCACGGCTTTGACCGGTTTCCAGCTGAAAATTCTGAAAAGATACACGGAAAACCTGGTCTTGGGTTTTGATATGGATATTGCCGGGGAAAACGCCACCAAAAGGGGCATTGATCTGGCCCAGATGCTGGGATTTAATTTGAAGGTAGTGCGGCTGCCCGAGGGCAAAGACGCGGCGGAATTAATTTCCACAAATCCCGAAGGATGGCAGGAGGCCGTAAAAAATTTAAAATCTATTCTGGAATTTTATTTTGAGGCGGCTTTTAAAGGCAGGGACCAAAAAACTCCCGAAGGCAAAAAAGCTATTTCCAAAATATTGCTGCCAGTTTTAAAGCGGATGCCCAATCAGATTGAAAAATCTTTTTGGATCCAAAAACTAGCCAGGGATTTGGATGCGAAAGAAACCGATATTATCGAAGAATTAAAAAAAGTGAAGCTGGAAGAAGAGACGTACGGATTAGAGCCGGAAGAAATAGCCAAGCTTCCCCAAAAATCCAAGCAGGAACTTTTGGAAGAAAGATTACTGGTAATGGTGATAAAAAATCCCAAAAATGCTAATCTGATTGGAGACGACAAAACCTACTGCTTGTCTGGCAAAGCCATGGAAATTTTGAATAATTTGAAAAAAGATTTTAATTTTAAGCCGGATATCCTGTCTTCTGAGGCCCAGGGCTACTTTAATGAGCTTGCCTTAAAAGCCGAAGTGGAAGAAATTGAGGAAAAAGACATTGAACTGGAGCTCCAATTTTGCTTGAAAGCAATGGGGACGTCCGGGGTAAAAAAAGAATTAGACGATATCGCAAAAGAAATTAAAACCGCTGAAATAGAAAAAGACCAGAAAAAAATTGAGGAGCTGGCTGTAAAATTTAATAAAGTTTCAAAGGGTTTAAACCGATGAAGAAAAAAAAGAGGAGGATAAAAAAGGCAAAGAAGATAAAAAAGACAGCCCATAAAAGGAATCCGCCTTCGCTAAAGCTACGGCGGACAAGAAAGAGAACCGGCCTCAGGCCCGCCAGGGCCAAGGCCATGGCCGGCAGAAGGGGATTTCTTTGGCAGAAAAGAAAGAAAAAAACAAAAATCGTTTTGGGCCGACCCAAGAAAGTTTTCTTGCCGGGAAAGCTTAATCAGTTGCTTGAAAAAGGAAAAGCCCGGGGGTTCGTGACCCAGTCGGAAATTTTATATTCTTTCCCGGAAGCCGAAATGGATGTTAGAGGTTTGGATGAGCTTTATAAAACCCTGGAAAACAGCGGAATTGAAATAAAAGAAGCTAGGGAATTTTTAGAAGCCAAAGCGGCAAAACCGGACAAAGATACGTATGTTCCCAAAGCCGAAGCGGCGCCCATAGATCCAGTCCAGATGTATTTGAAGGAAATCGGCCAAATTTCTTTCGTGTCGGCCGAAGAAGAAAAAGATCTGTCAAAAAGGATTGAAAAGGGCGATATGGAAGCGAAAAAGAAACTGGCCCAGGCTAATTTGCGCCTTGTGGTTTCCATTGCCAAAAGATATGTCGGCCGTTCTCCAAATTTGACGGTTTTGGATTTGATCCAGGAAGGGAATCTGGGATTGTTCAGGGCTGTGGAGAAATTCGACTGGAGAAGGGGATATAAATTTTCCACTTACGCCACCTGGTGGATCAGGCAGGCGATAACCAGGGCTTTGGCCGACCAGGCCAGAACCATCAGGATTCCGGTCCATATGGTGGAGACCCTTTCCAAATACAGCCAGGTCAAGCGCCGGCTTCTGCAGGAACTGGGTCGGGAGCCCTTGGCCGAGGAAATCGCCGCGGAAATGGGCATAGAAGTGGAAAAAGTCCATCAGATAGGCAAAATATCCCAGGAAGCGGTTTCTTTGGAAACTCCTGTGGGCGAAGACGAAGAAGATTCGGTTTTGGCGGAATTTATTGAAGACGAGAAAGCAATAGCTCCTTCTTTGGAAGCCGCCAGGACTTTGCTAAGGGGTCGTTTGAAAGATATCTTAGGAGATTTAGCTCCCAGAGAACAAAAAATCGTGGCTTTGCGTTTCGGCTTGGAAGACGGCATCACCCATACATTGGAAGAAGTGGGCAAGGAGTTCGGGGTCACCCGCGAAAGAATCCGCCAGATTGAAGCCAAGGCCTTGGAAAAAATCAGAGAGCACGAATCTTTAAAAAAGTTGAAAGGATACTAGAAATATTGTATAAAGAGGAGTACTTTGGACAATAAAATACATTCCCCTGTAGCTCAACGGTAGAGCGGCTCGCTGTTAACGAGAAGGTTGTAGGTTCGAATCCTACCGGGGGAGCAATAGAATACGGTACGAACTCGCTATTTTCAGGGGAAACCGAATTTTCCCGGCCCCGCCTTCGGCGGGGCGTTTCGTTTCTATGCGGCGCGAGGGGGCTATTTTCGACCGCCGGATTTTCCCAATTTTCCCCGTAAAACAGGGAAAATTTTATATATTCTTTGGAATAAATTATTTTTTCAATGAAGTTTTTCGCCCTCCTGTTTGACTTCTGTTTTGTAATCTAATATAATCTTATATAGTTAAAGTATAAGATAATTTATGGCAAAAAACAGCAGATTTGACCAACGGATTTCGCAGATTCCAGCCGAAATCTGGTCGAAAATAACACAAATTGATGAGTTAAAAGGGCAATGGATTGCCGGGGCCCGGCTGTCCCCGCAGGTTTTGGGCCGCCTCAAGCGGTCGGTTTTGATTACCTCAACCGGCGCTTCTACTCGCATTGAGGGAGCTCGGCTTTCCGATGAAGACGTTGAAAAACTGATGCGCGGTATCGATATTCAGAAATTTACGGATCGCGATAAGCAGGAGGTAAAGGGATATTACGAGTTGCTGGAAAATATTTTTGATTCATGGAAAAATCTCCGCTTCAACGAGAGTACCATTAAGCATTTCCACAAAGAACTTCTGAAGTTCGTGAAAAAGGACGAAACCCACCGAGGCGATTACAAGAAAACAGAAAATAAGGTGCATATGCTCAATGCCGCCGGCGAATCGGTTGGCGTACTTTTTGACACCACGCCGGCATATCTCACGCCTAAAGAAATGCAGGAGCTGGTGGAATGGACCCAAAATGTTTTTGCAGAGAAAAAATATCATCCGCTTCTTATTGTGGGCAACTTTCTTGTGGAGTTTTTACAGATCCACCCATTCCAAGATGGCAATGGCCGGCTTAGCCGCGTCCTTACAAATCTTCTTTTGCTCAAAGAGGGGTATTTGTATATGCCCTATATTTCGCACGAGAAATTGGTTGAGGATAATAAGCCGGAGTATTATCTTGCGCTTCGCCAAAGTCAGAAAACCTTTAAGACCGAAAACGAAACCATTACCCCATGGCTGGATTTCTTTTTCACCATTTTCTTAAAGCAATCCAAGATGGCCGTTGAGTTGTTATCTAAAGAAAACATAGAAAAACTTCTCTCCAAGAAGCAGCTTTCGGTATGGCAATATTTGCAGGGGGTGGATGAGGCAACTCCCGGTGAGATTGCCAAAAAAGCAAAAGTCGCCCGGCCAACCGTTAGTCAGGCCCTTGATAAACTTCTCCGTCTCAAAAAAGTTGAGAGAATCGGGCTTGGAAGAAGTACGAGATACAGGAAATTATGACCCATTCGATAAAACTCAGGGTCATAGTGAGTTAAATCGAACTATGAAAATAAAAGATTTACCAAAAATTGATAGGCCAAGAGAAAAGCTCGAGAAGTATGGACCCGAGCGGCTTTCGGATTCAGAACTTTTGGCCATTCTTTTGCGGACCGGTAAAACCGGAAAAAATGTAATTGAGATCGCGTCCCAGATTTTAACCAAGCATTCTAAAAGGCGGCTTTTGCAAATGACCTATCAGGACTTGGTAAAAATAAGCGGGATTGATTCGGCTAAAGCCACGACGCTTCTTGCCGCTTTTGAGCTTTCCAAACGCGCGATGGAAGTTAATGACACAAACTTGCCGACAATCAATGATGCAAAAGACGCGGTGGCACAACTTACAGATTTACGGGACCTTAAAAAAGAGCATTTCGTGGTTTTATATCTTAATGCCAAGAATCAGTTGGTTCACAAAGAAACTATTTCAATGGGAACCCTAAATGCCAATCTCGTCCATCCTCGCGAAGTTTTTGAGCCGGCTCTTAAATATTCGGCGGCCAACATTATGATTGCGCATAATCATCCATCCGGGGACCCGAAACCGTCCGAAGATGATTTGGAAATTACAAAGAGGTTGGTGGAGGCCGGCAAGATGATGGGCGTTGAGCTTTTGGATCATGTCATTATCGTGATAAACAGCCACTTCAGCTTTAAAGAAGAAAAATTGTTGTAAACATGCACGGACCCAAGCTTGCAAAAATAGCAAATCAGAAATTTAATAACTGGCTAAAAAGGCGCAGCTACCGAGTTTTGGGAAGAGAATTTAGCAAAAGCGTTCAGAGCGGCGGCTGGCCAGATTTTGTAGTAAAAAAGCCAAAAGGCAAAGTTGAATTTATCGAAGTTAAAAGCGGAAAACATAGATTAGATCCGCATCAGTTAGAAATTCTAAAAATTCTACGCAAACTGGGGAGGGTTCGTGTTATGCGGTTAGATGGAAGAATGAAAAAATTTAAAGACGAAACCCCAAAAGAATTAAAATAATATGAGCACCAATATCAAAGATTTGGAAAATAGATTGTGGGAGGCGGCGGATCATATGCGCGCCAATTCTCCTTTGCGCCTCAACGAATTTGCCGAGCCGGTTTTGGGTCTGATTTTTCTTAAGTTTGCCGGCGTTAAGCATAGCAAAACAGAAAAAGAGGTGACCGAAGAGCGAAAAAAGAAAACCAAACCCCATGGCGGCGCCTCGGTTTCTCGCGAGCGGCCGATATCATCTGCCGATTACCACGCTCGCGGTGTGCTGTTCGTCCCAGAAAAAGCTCGCTTCTCATATCTTATAGAACTGCCCGAGGGCACGGACATGGGTAAAGCCGTAAATGACGCAATGAAGGCGATTGAGGAGGATAATAAAGAGCTTGCCAGTATTCTGCCAAAGACATTTCAAAAATTAGATAACCGATCCATAATCGCGCTTCTCAAAAATTTCAATCAAATTCCCGACGATATTGAGGGTGATGCCTTCGGAAGGATTTATGAATACTTCCTCGGTAAGTTCGCGCTTGCGGATGGATCGCGCGGAGGCGAATTTTTCACGCCGACCAGCATCGTCAAGCTCATCGTAGAAATTATTGAACCGTATCGGGGCAGGATTTATGACCCGGCTTGCGGCTCCGGCGGCATGTTTGTGCAGTCGCATGAGTTTGTAAAACGGCATTTAGAAAACGGAAAGAAACAGCGAGCATCCCGCGAGATCGCGATCTACGGACAGGAAAAAACGGATCAGACGGTTCGCATCGCAAAAATGAACCTTGCGATCCACGGCCTTTCCGGAGATATTCGCGAGGGCAATACTTATTACGAAGACCGGCACAAGGCGCTGGGAAAATTTGATTTCACGATGGCAAATCCTCCGTTCAATGTGAAAGGAATTGATAAAGAGCGTATCAAAGACGATCCACGGTTCTCTTATGGCATACCTCGAGCGGACAACGGCAATTATCTCTGGATTCAAATCTTTTTAAATTCGCTCAATGAAAAAGGGCGGGCTGGGTTTGTTATGGCAAATTCCGCCAGCGACGCTGGGCATAGCGAAAAGGAAATTCGCCAAAAGATGATAGAAGATGACGTGGTGGATGTGATAGTCGCTGTGGGCCCTAACATGTTTTACAATGTGACGCTTCCGGTAACGCTCTGGTTTTTGGATAGAGGTAAAAAGAAATCGGAGCGCAAAAATAAAATTCTTTTTATTGACGCCCGCAATATTTACCGACAAATAGACCGCGCGCATCGCGACTGGACTGATGAGCAAATAGAGCAAATCGCGAGCATTGTCAGAAGTTATCGGGGCGATAATGGGAAGAAATATCAAAATGTTAAGGGACTTTGCAAAGTAACAACGATAGACGAAGTTAAAAAAGCCGGCTACTCGCTAAACCCCGGCCGTTATGTCGGCGTTGCTGACAACGGAAATGGAGACGACCAAAATTTTGGTGAGAAACTTGAAAAACTTCACAACGAATTAAAGGTCCTAACCAACGAAGCCCACGAGCTGGAGAAGAAAATTTTTGCCTGCCTGCCGAAGCTTCAGCGTAGGCAGGATAATTTGAAGAAATTGGATATATGAGCACAACTGAAACAATCACAACTAAACGACATATTCTGGACGAAATGATAGCTGATTTCGTTTTCTATCGAGACCCTAAATTACTGAAAGCAGAATATTTGAAATTTCTTGATGTTTCTAAAGTAAATAGTGCGGATATTAAAAGGTATATGATGTCGTTTTTTAACCTTCGGTATGCATGGCAGAAAACTCTGAAATACAAGAGGTATTTTGAGGAATTTTATCCACCTGAAGAAAAAATAGAGAAAATTGAAGCATTAAACCACCACATCCACGCCTATCTTGAAGATATGACGACCTTAAAAAACAAAATTGAAGTTCTTTTTGGAGAAATGAAAAACGATATCAAAAAAGTGGCTTCAAATAAAAAAGATATAGATGAATTTTTTAGGGCAGGAGTGAAAAAGACAAAAGAGGTGTTCGCACAGGTCTCTAAATATCGTGATGAACATCGACATCGCGGAACGAGATTTTTCGATGGAGATTTACTCAAGGCGGAAAATGCTCAAGGATTCTTAAAAATAATTTCAAACCCAACTTTCGATGTGATGTTAAATCAAGAGTATAAACCAGAAATTGTCGCAAAATTTACTAAGGAAAAAGAAGAATCATTTGAGGCGGCAAAAAAGCGATGGATAGAAATGGCCGCGAGAAATAATGAACAAACCACAGGATACTTAGGCGCCTTGCTCAAAGGAGTTCGTTCACCTTTATACCAATTTCTAAATATAAAACCGATCCACGAAATTATTGCTGTCGCAGAAAAAACACAATGACCACGCAAACTAAAACAACTTGGCAAAAAGTGAAATTGGGAGATGTTGCTGAAATTGAGTCCGGTGGGACTCCAAGTAGTTCCAAACCAGAATACTGGGACAATGGTGACATCTGTTGGGCAACACTTCCTGACTTGAAAAACAAGTATATTTTTGATACCCAAAGAAAAATTACAGCACTTGGGCTTAAAAATAGCAGTGCAAAGCTTTTGCCCGTTAATTCGATCATTTTTTCGTCAAGAGCAACAATCGGAGAGATATCTATTACTAAAGTCGAAGTATCTACAAACCAAGGAAGCAAAAACTTTATTTGTGATCCCCAAAAAATTGAGTATGAGTTTCTGTATTACTTATTAAAAAGTAAGGTTGATGAAATTAACGGTCTTGCAACCGGGGCAACATACAAAGAAATTAACAAAACTGTTTTTTCCAGTGTGGAAATTAATATACCCAATCTCCTAACCCAAAAACAAATCGCCGATATTCTTTCCGCCTACGACGATCTTATTGAGAACAACACGAAGCGGATTAAGATTTTGGAACAGATCGCGCAGGCGATTTATAAGGAGTGGTTTGTGTATTTTCGCTTTCCCGGCCACGAAAAAGCGAAGTCCCGTAGCGAACGAAGTTCTGCTACTGGGATA
>Ga0209541_10018117_pt1 | contig 10230 bp, 15 predicted proteins | sample RifCSPlowO2_01_FD_184027 | JGI IMG/M metagenome (GOLD analysis project Ga0209541, IMG submission 184027) | Groundwater microbial communities from Rifle, Colorado - Rifle CSP2_plank lowO2_0.1 (SPAdes) (version 2) | ecosystem: Environmental > Aquatic > Deep subsurface > Groundwater | place...
CCACCGGTCCAGAATATGCCGCAGGAAGAATAAAACGCTTGTGGGAGGTACGCCCCAGCGCAAAGGAGGCGACGTTTAACCTTCACGCTGGGGCATAAGTGCAAACCGGGCTCCTTCCTTCAGTCCTCGTGGTGGTTCCACATTGTGCGCTTCTGGTTCATCAGGTCCTTTGCTATCGAAAGGAGCTGGGTGCTTATCCGCAGTGCCTCGTCAGGGGAGAGCTTTATTGCCTGCTGCGCAACGGAATTCATTATCCGCACGGTTATCACGCCGTCGCGGGGAAAGCCGTTCTGCTCATTCGCAGGCTCGCTTTCAACGCGAAGTGCATTCCTGTGGGACTCGCCCTTGTCGTCCTTCCACCAGTGGATTATTTCCTCTTCGATTGTCGCCATAGGCTAGTGGTGCTGATTTGGCGTTTAAATAGCGGGGCAGGGCAGGATTCCGGTGGCTTTTCCATCCTCAGCCACCATGCCAGAGGGCAGTTTGCTCCATTTGGAACGCCAGTTATAAAAGCGGCTTTTTTGATGAAATGCAGGGAGGTCTTATGGAAAACGCCGCGGACCCAATTGCTAAACTCCGAAATTCACCTGCTTTTTCCGACAGGCTGAAGGGCATGATACTGTCAGACGTGATGGGCGGAAGGTACGATGCAGCCATCCAGCGCATGCGGAACGATAATTTCGGCCCGGAGGACGTCCGCAAGTGGATAGCGGATAACGGATTCATACGCATGTTCATTGGCAAAGGCAAGATGCTGGACGAGCTTTCGAAGAAATATGATGAGGGGAAGAAGGACACTGCCGATTGGCGCAAAAACCTCAGGACGTGGGGCGACCCGGTCGATATTGCGCCCCCTCCGGGCGAGGGATTTGGCCTGGGGAAATAGAGCCTGCGCGAAACAAAATGAAAAAATCGGAAAAAGCAAAAAAGAAAAACTAAAAGCAGGAAATCAGAAAAGAAAAATCAAAAGTAGAAAGGAAAATTACTCCTCTTCCTCGTCTTCCCAGTCCTCGTCGAAGTCGTCGTCCTCGTCGCCTTCTTCGTCTTCCTCTTCACTCTCGTCAATTTTATATACCGGCAGGCGATAAAGGTCGCGCATGTCTTGCACCTCTGGCTGTATAAAAAGGGAAAAGTATATAAAAGCGACTTGAACGGTGCGCAGAAGCGGCGTGAACGGCAGTGTTTTATAGCTTCAGCGGCATATTTCCCACGGGGGTGCGTGAATGGCTGTTGTCGACACGCTGACAGGCATACAGAATACTCTTCTTCAAATCGGCCCGATTGTTTCAGTCATACTCATTGTGCTTGGCGGATTGGCCTACGGACTTGCGCAGACGCAGCCGTCCGACCAGCGCGGGAAATACATTACCACTGCATACGCGCTGCTTGCTGGCGGGATTGTGGTGGCTGCGATTACCGGCGCTGCCACGCTGATTGCTGGCAACTCGGCCAATCTTCTCAAGTAGAAAAAGAAGGCGTCAATCCAGTATCGCGTATTTTGAGAGGTAGATTTGCGTCTGGAGAACGATCAGGAAGGGCATTAGTATCAGCGAGTTTACCAGAAGCACGGCAAGGGAGCCAATCTTGTGCGGCAGCGCCCAGAGGAAGAATAGGTCGAATGCCGAGAGGAGGACGAATGCGATGATGAGCCAGAGCAGGAACTGCGGGAACTTGGAGAAGCACATGCCAAGCGATTTTTGCGCTGCGCGGAACGGGCGCAGCTCGTCAATGACAAGCGCTGCGGGCGCGTAGAAAAGCGGCATCCAGACAAGAAGCGAGAGGAGCGGGGCAAGCCAGGTCTGCGCGCCGAGCTCGAATGTGAGGAGCTGAATGATGATAAGCGCGATTGTCCCCAGCAGGAAAAACAGGAAGACGTTAAGCGTGTAGCCGGTTATGCCCTTCATCACCTCGTTCTTTATCAGGTTTGCCGAGCGCTGCGACTTTATCACTATGTTTATGTCGACGATTGCAAAGGAGATGAGGTAAAGTGAGGCGAGGACTGCCACGATTATTACGCCGAAGTCCGCTGCCGTGGTGTCGGGTATGCTCCCTGTGCGCAGGAAGGTGCCGCCCAATGCTGAGAATACAGGCGTGGCGACAAGAAGCGGGATGAGAAGCCCGATGAGCGCAGGTATTGAGAAAAAGGAAATGAGCTTTATGTTCTTGAAATACGCCTTTACCGAGTATGAGAGCACGTTTTCTGCCATACAGGGGGCTGCGGATTGGAATATTATAAAACTAGCGGGAGAAACCCGGAATATGAGGTTCCCTGCCGTTGCCGGGGCATTCTATACTGCATCTGCTTCTGCGCTAAAAGACGAGGTTAAGCGCTACCTTGAGGAGGCAGGGAGGGCCGTCAAGCCGGAAAAGCGCGTTGCAATAGTCTGCCCGCACGCGGGATATGCGTATTCGGGGAAATGCGCTGCCTACTCGTATGCTTCTGCCAGCAACTGGAAGGAAAAGGAGCTCACTGCTGTCATCATCGGGCCCAACCACACGGGTGTTGGCACGCCGATTTCTGTCTCCTTTGACGACTGGAAGACGCCGCTTGGCGAGGTCAAATGCGATGCTGAGCTTGCGCAGGCCATTTCTGATGCTGACAAGATGGCGCGCAGGGACGAGACAGCGCACTTGAACGAGCATTCGTGCGAAGTGCAGGTGCCTTTTGTGCAGACGTGCGCGCCGGATGCGAAAATGGTCGGCATTTGCATGGGCTGGCAGGACATCGGGGCTGCGGAAACGCTTGGGAATGCTGTTGCAGCCGCTGTTAAGAAAACCGGAAAGAATGCGATTGTGATTGCGTCATCCGACTTCACGCACTATGAGCCCGCGGAGCGCGCCAAGGAAAAGGACATGCCTGCGATTTCGCTTCTTGAGAAGATGGATGAGGCCGGCTTTGAGGAAATAGTGGAGGAGCGCGCGCTTTCAATCTGCGGGCACGGGCCAATTGCCGCTGCCATGCACTATGCGAAGCTGATGGAAGCGAAGAAGTGCGAATTGCTGAAATATACAAACTCAGGAGAGGCAAGCGGGGACTTTGGCAGCGTAGTCGCATATGCTGCATTGGCCATTAGCAAATAGAGCGGCATCCTCTTCAGTCCGTGAAGCTCACTTTCTCTGTTTTCCAGGGGTATTTTGCCGATACGATTTTCCTGTGCTGGAAGGCGAAGCCCCTCGCAGCGCGCAGCACTTCCTTTGTGAATGAGAACTCGTAGCGGCCGCCGACCTCGGAATGGTATGCGAATGAAATGGTCAGGATGGACATTTTTTCCGCGCCCAATCCCTGCTTTATGAATTTCGTGACATCGTACCTGCGCTCTGCGTGCGGGTTTGCCTCGAATACGTCCAGATGGCGCTCCTCAAATGAGTGCTCTGAGCCGCCAAAGTGCAGATGCACGTGAAGATCGTAAATCGGGTGCTTGAGCGTCTTGCATTCGAGTTCTGCGCCGTTCCCCTTGCTCTCCAGCTCCCAGACCAGTATTGGGCGCACCGCAAGCTCAAGGCGCGCTATGTCCTCCTCCTTCTTGCTTGCCACGTTATAGTATGCATAGTAGAGGAGCGCCAAGGTCGCAACCGCGGTGAGAGCCTGCACGTATACCTTTGCCGATTCAACGTCTATTGCGCCCTGCTGCATGAGCGAAACAACGTAAAGGAGCACGAGAAGGAGGATGAGCACTGCGATGTAGATGAACTTCCCTTTCAGCCAGCCCCAAAGACCCATGTGCGGCTATTCGCAAAGTAATTTAAAAAGGGAATTCCCTACCCTTGCATGGATATACGGAGCAGGAAACGCGACCATGTGGAGTCAGCGAGGAGAACCGATGTGGAGTATTCCTTCCCAGCGGGCTTTGCAGACGTGCGGTTCGTGCACAATTCGCTTCCCGAGAGGGATTTGGGGGATGTTGACAGCTCCGCAGCGCTTTTCGGGAAAAAACTTTCTGCCCCGCTCATCATAGTCGGCATGACCGGCGGCTACCCTGAAGCGAAAGAGATCAACCTGAAGCTGGCTGCCGCCGCGGAAAAGGAAGGATTGGCAATGGGATTGGGCTCGCAGCGCGCCATGATTGAGAAGCCCGAGCTTGCCGCCACTTACAAGGTGAGGAAAGTTGCGCCAGGCATACCGCTCATCGGGAACGTCGGGGCTGTGCAGCTGGAAAAATACGGGGTGAAGAAAGTCCGCGCCATGCTGGATGATGTGGAGGCGGATGCGCTTGCGATTCATCTGAACCCGCTTCAGGAAGTGTGCCAGCCAGAGGGAGACAGCAAGTTTTCCGGCATATTGGAGCAGATTGGAATATTCTGCCGCGAGCTTGGCTTGCCGATAGTGGTTAAGGAAACTGGAGCAGGCATAAGCAGGGATGCGGCTGTCCTCCTAAAGAAAGCCGGCGTAAAAATGGTTGATGTTTCTGGCTCGGGCGGAACTTCGTGGAGCAAGGTGGAGTATTTGAGGAGCAAGAAGGCCCCGACATTTTCAGACTGGGGCAACCCCACTGCCGAGTGCATTGCCGCGTGTTCCGATGTGCTGCCAGTGATAGCAAGCGGCGGGCTTAGGAACGGGCTTCACGCGGCAAAGGCGATTGCCCTTGGCGCGTCATACGCAGGCGCTGCACTGCCGTTTTTGAAAGCTGCTGACCCTGCTTCCGAAGCTGCTTCATGGAAGAGGGACCTGAGGATAGCAATGCTGCTAACTGGGTCGAAAAACATTGCAGCGCTTCAGAAGGCAAAGCTCGTAATTATCGGTAAAACTGCGAAAAGCATGGAACGGCTGGGAATTGACGCTTCTAAGTTTGCAAGAAGGTAATTTGGATGGCAGCACTCGAAGAAGTCATCCGCAAGTGGACGCTCAAGAATGCGGCTGACTACAAATTGGCCATTCCTGCGAAGATTATCGGCAGGATTATTGGCGAGTTTCCGGATTCAAAGAGCGACATGAAAGGCACCATGAAGCTCATCAACGAGGAAGCGAAGAGGGTGAATGCGCTGACTCCTGAGCAGGTGGCTGCCGAACTGAAGGACTTTGCCTTTGAGGAGAAAAAGGAGGAAACAAGGAAGGAGATTGAGCTTCCGGGCGCAGTGCAGGGGCATGTGGTGACGCGCTTCCCCCCTGAGCCGTCGGGCTACCCGCACATCGGGCATGCGAAGGCAGCTTGGCTGGATTACGAAGCTGCGCGCCACTACGGCGGGAAAATGCTTCTTAGGTTCGACGACACCAACCCCGAGAAGGAAAAGCAGGAGTTTGCCGACGCCATAAAGGAGGGGCTGCTTTGGCTGGGCATTGACTGGGCTGATGAGACCTATACGTCCGACAGGATGGAAGAATTCTATACTTACTGCGACGAGCTTTTTGTCAAGTATGCTGCCTACGTTTGCACCTGCACTGCCGAAGAGGTGAAGAAAAGCAGGGAGCACAAAAAATCGTGCGACTGCTCTGCGCGCGAGCCGCAGGAGAACATGGCGCTTTTCCGCAAAATGCGCGAGGGCAAGATGGAGGAGGGCGAGGCGATTGTGCGCTTCAAGGGGAAGATGCAATCAGAAAACTCGGTGATGCGCGACCCCACCATGTTCCGCGTGCTGAAAAGCGAGCATTACAGGCAGGGCAAGAAATATTCGTGCTGGCCGTCCTACGACTTTGATGCGCCGATCATCGACTCGCTTGAGGGGATAACGCACGCCATGAGGAGCAAGGAGTACGAATTGCGGAACGAGCTTTACTTTGCAATACTGAAGAAGCTTGAGCTCCGCGCGCCCAAGCTCATCGAGTTCTCGCGGCTGGAGATAAAGAATGCGCCGATTTCGAAAAGGCTGATTACTCCGCTTGTTGCGGAAGGGAAAGTGGACGGGTATTCCGACCCGCGGCTCCCCACGCTTGCTGGCCTGAAGAGGCGCGGCATCCTTCCTGAGGCGATAAAGGAGTTTGTGCTGGGATTCGGGTTGAGCAAAGTTGAGAGCGAGCCGGGCTGGGACAAATTGCTTTCGCTGAACAGGAAATTGCTTGACGAAAGGGCGATGAGGAGGTATTTTGTGAGGAGCCCGGTCAAGCTCACTGTTACCGGAGCTCCTGCAAAGGAAGCGGTGCTGAAAAACCATCCGTCCAAACAGGAAATGGGTGACAGGAGGATGAATGCGGGCTCCTCATTCTTCATTGCAGGGCCGGATGCTGATGCGCTGCAGGTTGGCGAGCTGTTCCGGCTCAAGGAGCTTTACAATTTGACTGTGGTGGAAAAAACTGCGGACGGGATAGTTGCAAAATACGAGGCTGACGAAGGCATTGCAGCAAAGAAAATACAGTGGGTGCCGGTAGATGCGGCAGTGCAGTGCAGGGTAAAAGTGCCGCATGACCTGCTGGATGATAAAGGGAACTACCGTGCGGACAGCATGACTGCGGACGAGGGCTTCTGCGAGCCGTCCTGCCGAGAATTGCCGGATGGCGCGATAGTGCAGTTCGAAAGGTACGGCTACGCGCGGCTGGACAGGAAGGAAGATAACGGGCTTGTTTTCATATTCTCGTGCTGATGAACTGGGGGAAAGGATATGTTGAAAGAAGGGGAAAAAGCGCCAACATTCACGCTGCCCGATTCATCCGGCAAAATGGTGAGCCTGTCCTTCTTCAAAGGCAAGAGAGTGGTCCTCTATTTCTATCCGAAAGATGACACGCCGGGCTGCACTGCCGAGGCTTGCGGCTTTCGGGACATGGGAGGGGAGTTTGAAAAGAGAGGAGCTGCCATAATTGGAATTTCACCTGACGACTCCCAAACGCACTCCAAGTTCGCCTCAAAATATGGCTTGTCCTTCACCCTGCTCGCAGACGCTGGAGCCAAAATTGCGCAGAAATACGGAGTCTGGGTGGAGAAGGAGAACTACGGCAGGAAGTACATGGGGATAGCGAGGACCACTTTTGTGATTGGGAAGGACGGGAAAATAGAGAAAATATTCGAGAAGGTGAAGCCGGAAGGGCACAACAGCGAAGTGCTCAAGTGGCTGAATAGGGATTAGACTACCTTTTTTTCTCTTGCTCCTGCTTTTCAATCGCTTGCAGGCGCGCCGTGTCCTGCTGGAATTTCTTCTGTTTTTCAGGGTCGTTTGCTGTCGCTTCCCGTTTCAGGATGCGCTGCTTGCGCACGTATTCTGCGATTGACAGCACGGCAAACCATAACAGCAGGGCTCCAGCTAGAACAGGAACAACAATCTTGATGAAGTAGTCCGAAACTATATCTCGAACCCTTTCCTGCAACATAGGCTGCTCCTGAGGCTGGCCGGGCTGCTTTTCAGCAAGCAGGAGCGTTTTGCCCTTCATATCCTTTGCCGCAGATAGCTTCAGGGAGACTTCTGCCGGCGTGAGTTCCTTTCTAAGCAGCTTCGCGCTCTCAAACTTCGCAGTGGGAGGCTGGAATGTTTTGGCACCGGGAAAGACTGTCTGGACTCCCACGTTACTAGTTCTTCTCTGCCCTTCTATTTAAACCTTCTTTTACCACAGGCGAGTTGGCTAACGGTGCTCGGCAATTATGACGATGTCCGCTGTGTTGCGCAATGCAACCGAGAAGCCCGGCTCGTTCCCTATCACTATTGTCTTTTTGCCAAGCTCCTTTGCCTGTACTAGTACAGGACGGAAGTCTATGTCGCGTGTGAGGAGTGCAATCGTGCCTATTGCCGGGTTGAAGGACTGCACGACTGCCTCGACAGCCATTGAGACATCCACGTCGCCGGTCGTTATTATCGGCTCAAAGCCCTGGTTGGTCATTGCCTCAATGAGCTTGTCCGATGCGTACTGGTCCAGGAATATTTTTGCCACCTTTATGGTGCCGTGCTTTTCTACTTCGCGCTTCACCTGGACGAGGTCGAGGCGCACGTCCTTGCGGATAACGTTCGGCCCGTCTATCAGAAGCGCTATGTTTTTTGTGTCCGGCCTGCTTCCAAGAATGCCTTTTAGTCCCTCAAACATGGTTCCACCTCATTTTATGCTGAAGAAAGATATTGTGTTCAGGAGCGTCTGCTTTTTCACGGCTTCCTCAGGCATTTGCCTTATTTCTGCAATCATCTTTATCGATTCGAGCGTCGCTTCGGGGGTTTTCCCTATTCCTGGCGCATCCGACTCTGCAACGAGCTTCTCAAGCGGAAGGTCGCGGATGAATTTTTTCCTTTCGCTGTTCCGCATAGGCGGTATGGAGATTATTCCCTTGTGCGCTGCTGCCGCAGCTGCGGTCTCCGCTTTTCCTGAGAAGCAGTGCAGCATGTAATTCAGGTTGAAGTTCTTGAGGATGTCAAGGCACTCTGCTTCCGCGTCGCGGGAGTGGATGACTACTGGGAGTGAGAGCCGCTCTGCGAGCTGGAGCTGCGAGATGAAGCACTCGTACTGGTAGTGCTTCTCTTCCTCTGTCTTGCCCCAGTGGTAGTCCAGCCCGATTTCGCCTATTGCCACGAGCCGCCCGCTGTCCTTCATCGTTGTTGCGATTGCCTCCTCCCACTCCTGCAGGACTATCTTGATTTCCTTGTGCTTCATCGCCTCCTGCGGGGAGATGCCTGCGCACAGGTAAACGTTGCCGTTATTCTGCGCTATGCGGAGGTTCTTGAGGTTGGTCTCGTGCGAGGTGCCGCTGGTAATCATGAGGATGTGCGGCAGCAGCACCCCTGCGCAGGAGTCTAAGTGGCAGTGAGCGTCCGCGAAGGAGTATTCGTTCATTGAGGAGCACCTCTGGGAAGCAAGGCGCACGCTGAGCGGCATCCTAGCTTGCAGGCAGGCGGCGGATTAGCAGACTGCCAGTGCATGTCCTCAAAACTGTGCCTATCCATCTATTCCACGCCCGAACTTTTGGCCCTTGTCTTCCTTTTCACCAAAAGCTCGTACGCCATCACGCTTTTCCGCACTTCGAGAAGCGCCTGGAGCAGCAGGAGCAGGAAGAGGAAGGAAAAAAGCGTCTCCGCAACCTCGAATTCCCCCCCTGGAAGCAGGTTGAAAATCTGCACCAGCTTCAAAAGGAAGAAAACCGCCACTGCAACAAGCATTATCTTCATCGTTTTTGAAAACGACCCGCCGCGGCTGGCGCGGTGCATTGAATACACCACTGCCAATACGAATCCAGCCGCAACCAAGCTCGCCACGTGCAAAAAGAGCATCAATAGCGCCACGAGCTCATCCATGCAGTCCGTTCGCTTGAGAAACTTATAATTTTATGCGTCCAAATCGGAAAACATGCGCCTTTTCGTCGCTCTTAAGGTTCCGCCACAAACCTATCCCGCCATACAACAGGCATCCTCTCCGCTCGTTGATGCGCTCGGGGTGAGGATGATGCCGCCTGAAAACTGGCACCTCACGCTCAAGTTCATCGGCGATGTGGAGGAGGGGAAAGTGAAGGAGATTGAAGATGCACTCTCCGCTGTCCGCTTCTCGCCTTTTGAGATACTTCTCATGGGCTCAGGCGCTTTTCCCAGCCCGCACTCGCCCAATGCGATTTGGATTGGGGGAAGGTCGATAGGCTGCGTGGATTTGGTCACGAAGATTGCGGAGGCGCTCTCTTTCCTCAATCTCCCCCAAGAACGCTTCACTATCCATCTCACTGTTGCGCGTGCGCCGAAAAGGATTGCAGACATTGAGGACTTCCTGAACAAGCACAGGGAAGGCACGGTCTGCTCCTTCACTGCGGACAGGTTCCAATTGATGAAAAGCGAGCTGACGCCTGTAGGGGCGGTTTATGAAGTAATAAAAGAGTTTAATGCGCAGGAAGGTTGAGTGGGAGCATGGGAGTGGAAATAGTACCTGCAATACTGGTGAAAACAAAAGATGACTTCACCGCCAAGCTGAATGCCGTCCTTCCGTACGTAAAGCGCGTGCAGATTGACATAATGGACGGGAAGTTCGTGCCCAACAAGACGCTTCCTGTTGAGGATTTTCCGCCAATCCCGAAGAAATTGCTGGTTGAATACCATTTGATGGTGGAGAACCCGCTGGACTGTGTGAAGAGGATTGGCAAGAAGGGGGCGATTTACGAGTTGCACGTGGAGAGCCTGAAGGATGTTGGCGCTGCAATTGAGGAGGTCAAGCGGCTCGGAGGACGGGTTGCACTGGCTATTTCACCCGACACTCCTGTCGAGGCGGTTGCGCCTTATCTTTCGCAAATTGAGTTTGTGCTGGTGATGACTGTTTATCCTGGCTTTTCCGGGCAGAAATACCTTCCAGCGATGGAGGAGAAGATGAGGTGGCTGTCCTCGCGCGGCGTTGTGGTGGAAGTGGACGGC
>Ga0209541_10018118_pt1 | contig 10230 bp, 14 predicted proteins | sample RifCSPlowO2_01_FD_184027 | JGI IMG/M metagenome (GOLD analysis project Ga0209541, IMG submission 184027) | Groundwater microbial communities from Rifle, Colorado - Rifle CSP2_plank lowO2_0.1 (SPAdes) (version 2) | ecosystem: Environmental > Aquatic > Deep subsurface > Groundwater | place...
ACTATTGTTTATCCTAAAAATAGGTTCAGATTTAGTATCTTGGCTAACATTTCTGAAGAAATCAAGCCAATTTTGGGTAAATTTATACAAAAATATGAAGATAAATCACTAGAATTGCGTTGGTAAATTGAAATGTCAAATTGAGTAAAGGCACTCAATTAGACGGAAGTGGCGAAGTTAAGTATGAAACATTAGAAATCCGTTGGAAATCATGTTAATCAAAACTCATAATCCTCCCATCAAAATCCTCTCTCATAACAAGCACAACCCTGCTTTCTTCTTTCTCAGCAATAATCTTCCATCCATAGCATTTGCAAATCTCTTCAGCAAATTCTTTTATTTCATCATGCGAAGGCATATTCTCCCTCTCAACCCTATTCACAGCATCCCCCACAGCAACCACGCCTTTAATTTCCAAGAACTTCCACCTAGAATCCTTCAACAATGCAGCATATTTCCCTGCATCATGCATATTCATCCCTTTCGCAAGTGTCAGCCGAACCGTTCCTCTTTGAAATTCACCAAGCAAACTCAAGGATTCCAGAATCTTCTCCCACCCTCCAGAAAACAAAGGATTGCAGCTTTTCTCATAAGTTTCCTTATCAGGAGCAGGCAAAGTAATATACAATTGAGTTGGCTGATGATTTAACAATTTCCTCAACATCCCGGGCATAGTTCCATTAGTAACAACAAAAGTAGTCATCCCCCTTTTATGGAATTCATCAATCAATTCAGGTAATTTAGGAAATAAGCAAACCTCTCCAGTCAAGCTTAAAGCAACATGTTTTGGCTTCTCACTTTCTTTCAATCTAGAAACATCAACAGCAACGTTCTTGCTATAAAATCCCTTTAACAATTTTAAATGCTCCTTAATCAACCCATCAACAATCTCTCTAGGATTATCAAACTTATCCAGGCTTCCAGCAGTATAATTAATATCTCTCCAGCACCATTGGCATTTCAGGTTGCAAACATCTATTGAGACAGAAGCTTGAACACATCCCCAGCTTTTTATCCCATAAAAAGTATTCTTGTAACAAACATCATTCCCTCTAATCCCCTGCTTGCAATAATGACATATTTTAGTCCCGGAATGATTCCCGACCAATCTATACCCCTGTCTTTCAAGAATTTTCTTTCTCGCATCAGTTATCATACACCCAAGATTAAGAAAGATTATATAAATTTTTGCCAAAAACAAATAAAGAAAAAGAAAATTAAAAGAAGAAGAGAAAAAGATTGTTTCTTTTTTCCTTAAGGTTTCTCATCTTGTTTCTTTTTTCCTTAAGGTTTCTCATCTTGTTTCTTTTTTCCTTAAGGTTTTTTCTTTACAAAGAAAAAAGCTTACCTTCTTCTTCTTTCTTCATCTCTTCGAGAGCTTGCTCTTCGTCGAGAACTTGATGCTTTTCTTCTTGCAGCCATTTAATTCACCTCTTTTTCTCTTATTAGAAATATTCTCACAACATTACAATACTCCTATAATTTAAATACTTTTCTGTGATGCACCGCTACAAAAACATCCTCTGAAAATTCATATATAAAATATTCTCAACCTCTTTCACCTCAAGCTTCTTTATCTCAGCAATCTTCTTCAATCCCTCAACAACAAAACTTGGTTCATTCATTCTGTTTTCTTTTTCCCCGAGGGCTTTTTCTTTTTTAAAAGAAAAAGGGCTCAAGAAAGGGGCATCAGTCTCTGTAAATAACCTGCTTACATCAACATTCTTAACAATCCTTTGAAACCTTCCATCCCTGACGACACTTGCAGGAATTGAAAAACCCCATCCATTCCCCTCAATCCTCTTCACAAGTTTAAAATCTCCTGTAAAACAATGAAAAACAGCATTCTTCACATTGCAATTCTCTAATATTTCAACACAATCCTCTTCAGCCTTCCGAGAGTGAATCAACAAAGGCTTCTTAATCTTCTCAGCAAGCTTAATGCATTTCAGGAAAACTTCTTTCTGCTTTTCTCTATCTTGTTCATCGGTTGCACAGGGTTCATTTTTTGGTGAAGCTTTTTTATCAAAAAAGGTTCGCTGGTGACCCTTATCTTTATAGTCCAACCCACATTCACCAACATACAAGCACTTATCTTTATTCTTCTCAATAAATTTTAAATTCCTCTCCAATTCCAAATCATCCATGTTCAAAGCATCAACAGGATACAATCCAAATCCAGCCTTAACATTCTTGTATTTCCTGCAAATTTCCAAAACATTCTTATTATCCTCAAAATTCAACCCAGAACTCACAATTAAAATATCCTTAGCTCTCTCAACAACATTGTCCAAATCATTATATTCTTCAGCAGTCAAATGGCAGTGCAAGTCAAAAATCATCTTAACCAATAAAAGGCTGGGCAATGAACATTAAAAGCTTTATTATCCAAGGCAATAAGTTAATAAATATCAATAATAAGACAAAAACACTTATGTAAGTCCAGACTTTTTTAGCTTTTTTCTCATCCATAAACTTGTTTAAAGAAACAAGCAGCATTCTCCCCCCATCAACAGGCCCTAAAGGGACTAAATTAAATATCCCTATTCCCAGGCTAATTGTATAAATCCACCAGCAAAGCAAATAAACCCAAAATAAGCCATTCAGCCAAAAATCACCATATTTCTCCTTATACTCCTGCTTATAACCCATTGGGCTGATTGAAATTCCCAGATAAGCCCTACCCTTAGAAACAGGATGCTCCTCAGCAACAACATTGTATGTTCCTTTATCAGTCACAATTGAAATTTCATCTCCGGGTTTCATTGACTTTAATATTCCAGTCAGGCTATCGCTTGTCTTAATCTCCACACCATTAACAGACCTTATCACCTCTCCTAGCTGCATTCCAGATTTCTCCAACACGCTATTCTCCTCAAATCCATTAACCTTAACACCATTAAAATCAAGAGTAGAATAAGCAGCTCCAGCTAATAATCCTGTAATCAACAAGAAAATAATCCCAAGAACAACATTAGAAAAAGACCCTGCAGCAAATATAGCTAATTGCTCTTTCTTCTTTCTCTTCATCATCACCTTTTCATCAGGCTCAACAAATGCAGCTAAAATAGGTCCAAGAAAAGCAAAACCAGAACTCTTGACTTTAACATCATACCTTCTTGCCAAAACACCATGGGAAAATTCATGAATAACAGCAACAATAAAAATGCTTATTACCCAATGCCAAAAGCCAAGCTCAGGCAGCCCCGCAGCAATCTTCACTCCAGGCAGCACAGGACTTAATATTGGCTCCTTGCCCACTAAAACACCATATGCCCCAATAAATAAAAAATACACCATCAGCAGCATTCCCGCAAAACCAACAACAATCCCTGTAGTCCCTAAAAAATTCACCAGCCTAGGCATTTTTTTTGCAATCTTATCCATCGATTTCAAGCCAAGCTTTGTCCTATACAATGCAAAAAACCCACCCTGGACTTCAAACCTGCTTCTATGTGTAAAAAAGAATAATAATAATAACCCATAAAACACCAATGCAAATATTAAGTCTATATTCAAAGTATCATCCTCATTTTTCTTTTCAGAATTTTTCTTTTTTTGAAAAAGAAAAACTCATCTATAGCAAAGGACGCAAATATGTCAAAAACAGATGTTTTTGAGCACACCAAAATTCCAATGGAATTTTAGTGATCCCGAAGGATTTTAGTGATTCCTAGGGAATTTTAGTGTTTGACCACAAATGCGCCTTTGCTTATTAGGGGATGACATGCAAACCGGTGAAAAAGTTATGTCATCCACTATAAGTTCACTTTATCACCTTACTTTTTCCTGATAGCCCTCAAAGCCTTCCCGCCGCATTTCCTGCATTTGACTTTTCCTTGTGTAACTCTTAAAGCCTGAGTCCTTATCTTTGCCTTGCACTTCCTGCACACAAAAATATTTTTAATAATCCTCGCCGTAGCCTCTGGAAACTTAACCATCTTTATCCACCCTATTTTCTTTTTGCCTTAAGGATTTTTCTTTTACAAAAGAAAAATGCTTAGCTTCTGGAAACTTAACCATTCTTTACACTCTCCTTTTTCTTTTCCTGAAGGTTTTCTTTTTGTCTAAATGTTTTTCTTTGCCTTAAGGATTTCTTTTTACAAAAAGAAATGCTTAGCTTCTGGGAATTTTACCATAATTCATCATTTTTTTTGCTTGATTACCTTTTGATTTCCAATAACCCAATAAATAACATTATCTCCTTCTTTTAAGCTCTCCCTCAATTCTTCAGGCAGGGCAATATCCAAAGTTTCATAACTCTCGCTGTCCATTAAATTAACAACCTTACCTGTAATAGATAAAATCTGCCCTGATTTCTTCTCAACAATAGGCACATCAACCTTCTCATGCCCGGGCATAACAACAATTTTCTTGTCATCATTAATCATCCCTATAGCCTCAATCCTGCACTTGGCATGCCCATGCTTTCCAGTTTTTGAAATCTGTATGCTTTTAACAACACAGGGCACATCATCCAATAGAATATAATTCCCAACCTTCAAGCTCCCTGCATCAGTAACTCTCTTCTCCATGCAAATAAAAAACCCGCTCCATTTATAAAAGTTGCGGGAAGATTTTCTCTGGGGCGTAAAGTTGGCTTAGGATTCTGATTTTTTCTTGCGGGTGCCGATAAGCTTAAACACCCAGGCACTTAATTCTGTAAAGATAATGAAGGTCTTTGATAAAAATAAGGTTGTGATTAAAGAAGGATAGTATCATTTATCGAGCTGCTATCTCTTTAATACAGCCTCCAAGAAGTATCTTGGGGCGACAACATTTATTTTAAATTCTTTTTTGATTAAACTGTTTATTTTAAAGAACACTTCTTTTGAATCTGGATGAGGGCGGAAAGGAATAAAGAGATGGTCGCAAGATACAAAATAAAATTCTGGCAAAGATTTTAGTTCAGATCGCATTTTATTATAAATGCAAATGGCCTCTGAGATTATCACCAAGTCGTTTATTCTTTTATAATCTCTAAACTTAATGAATGCATCAAGACCCCGAGATAAGCCAATATATTCTTCATAGTAATTATCTCTTTCCAGCACCCCCTTCTTTTCACCGCTAAGTTTAAAATAAGCCTTTAGATATTTATGTCTCTGTAATAATGGTCTGAACACTCTTTGGAAGAGGTCATCTCGAACATCCTCGATATGAATTTCATTGACTGACACAGAGCTAAACTTATCAAGTAGGTCTAATATTTTTGAAGGTAATTTGATAAAAAATATTTTATACAATATGAGCTCAAATATCTTTTTATCATCGTCAGATAGCCCTTTTATCTTGCTTTCTATTCTCAGCTTTCCGATAATCTTGTTTTGTAGAGGTTCCTTTTCTAATAATTTTCTTATCTCTCTTTTAACCATATATGACACAAATGGTTCTACTACCCCCCTTTATCATTTATGATAAAATCTATTAATTCTTTAGAAGAGATATAACGTTCGGGTCTTTGGATTAGCCCATTATCCACATAGGTTTTGAGATAACTATCTGAAGTTAGTAAATCATCCTGGACAGCTCCAAGAATAACATTGGTTTCGAAAAATACTTTAATTTGGTTCATCATAAAATGGTTTCTTCCCTCAAAACCTCAATAAGAATATTTTCACTTTCTTTATTCTTAAACTCTATGGCTTCCTCCTTATATATCTGATGCTCTTTAGAATTCTTAATAAGATGTCTAACTGATTCATTTAATATCATAAACTCTTCATTATTTATCCTATTAGAAGCATTTATTGTTTTAAAAGAGTTAAGTATGATGTGGATATACATAAGATAATTCCCCCCTAAAACCTCTTTAGCCTTAATGGGATTTTGTTTATTAATCCTAGCAACATCTAAGCCTTCTTTTATGCTTAAACAGATATTTTTCGTAGTTATAGATGCCCCAAAGGCGGTTATTTGATCCATCGTATTATTGTTGAACCTTTTAAAGAATGCATTCCCTATATTTTCAAAATCATCCGCTAATTCTCCGAACTTTTCTATAAGTTCTGTACTTATTTTTTCTCCATCTATATCTCTTTTTAATAAAGAATCAATTTTAAAAACCAAGGTTTCACTCCGATCAAGATTTAATGCATCAACCATTTTATAGTATTATTAATCGTAGGAATAGGGAAGAAACTTAAATTTCTTTTCATAACATCACCTTGATTTATGAAATCTTTAGGATTATATAAATGTTCCATTTTCTATTCTAAACTTTGAAGTAGTGATAGTGTATATAAAACTTACTAAATCTCTGTTCGGGCACAAAAAGACCAGTTAATTCACCAGAAAATGGGGATTATTGTATTATCTGCTCCTTAATCCCTGGAAAAGATATTTATGCCAGAAAACAAAAAAATACTTAACATCAGTCCAGAGAGGATGTAGTTTCTTCTCAGCAAGCCATTTCCTTTCAGCTTCAACACAATCACCATCATTATAAAGATAATTCACAGGAATCCAGCCTGGAGAATATCTTAATGCTTCTTCCATATGCACCCCAGGATAATGCTTCCAAACACCTTCTGGTTTTGGCCTAATTCCAACAATCCTCATCCGGAATCTAAGCACCTCCAAAAACTGAGGTAATTCATCCAATCCAGATTCACGCAAAAATCTTCTGCTTGGAATAACCCTGGGGTCATCAACAATCTTTCCTAACTCATCTAACCCATGAGAACCAGCCAGCTCATCAAAATATCTTTCCGCACCATCATACATTGTTCTAAGCTTTCTAACCTTAATTGGTTTCTTATTTTTTCCAAATGCAATAAAAGTATAAATAATACTTGCCATTTATTCTCTACCCCTCAAAGACCCACCCTGTTTATAAAAAGTGCAGGAAAGAAAAATTACAAAAGCCCATCTATTGCTAAATAAAGAGCCCTTCTATCTTCACACACCCTAGGATAATATTCAACATAATCCTCTCCTTTAACAAGAGCAAACCATCGCTGTAAATCAGCTTCTCGTTCCCCTGAAAAAAGGAGAACAGGAATTTTTCTTTCTTTGAAGTCATCTAATAAGCCTCTAAGAGAAGCTGGAATCTGGCCATAAGGTTCAATAATACCAATATTATACCTATCTCCTTCTAGCCAACATATCGCTTCAAGCACTCCATCAGTAACATTCACATCACATGAGAATAGAGCCTCAATTTCTTTTTGATAAGGAGCAAAACAAATAGGATGCTTATCCAAAACAAGAATTCTCTTATCTGTATTCTTTTCTTCCATAATTAAAACCTCTTCAAACTCTTTTTCAATTTTTTCTTATCAGAGAGTTTCTTTCCCGAGGGTTTCCTCGCAATCTTCTTAACAATTTTCTTTCCCAAAGATTTCTTTTTAGCCCCTTTAGAAGCTTCCTGCATCAATTCATCTCCCATCTCAACCAATTCCTTAATCTCGTCCATCTCAGGCAGCTTTATCTCTCCTATCTCTTCCATCTCCCCATCATCCATATCAATCTTAACTTCATTCAATCCCCCCATCAAAGGGGTCTCAATAAAAGAAACCTCTTCCTTATCCTCATCTTTAAAATCTTTAAAATCCTTAAATCCTTTCTCACTTTCCTTCCCCATCTCCTTAGCCATATTCTCCATATCATTTAATCTCTTCTCAATCCTAGAAAGCTGCTTTGCTACATTCCCCACAGCAACCCAAAGCTGGGCATTTCCCTTATTATCAGCATTATCATAAGCCCTTTTATGCTCAAAAGTCCTTCTTATCTCCCTCTCCAAATGCTCCCTCAGCTCAGGATGAACATGTTTTCTCCAGTCTCTAGCCATTTTTATTTCCTCCCCTATAAATCCTCTATAAATATTGAAATATTAATATTGAAACAATCCCGGTTTATCTTCAATAAATCTAGTAAATTCTTCTCGCATTTTATCAACTAAATCTCCAAACTGCTTTGCATAATTTGAAGCGTGCCTCTCAACTGCAGAAGAAATGTTTCCGGGATTAATAACTCGCGCAACATCAAACCCCTCTTCTCCTTTCTGTTCATGAATATCTGCAAGAAACTTTGCAAGAGTTTCAGGGTTTCTGTCAAAAGGGTATACCTTTTTCTGGCTATTTCCAGTGATGTGAAATCCAGAGCTTTCCGAAAGACTCCATCCACAATACCCCCCAATTACTTCTAAACCAAAAACCTCAACTCCTGTAGTAAGAGAAACCCCAATAACCGCTTTTGTTACATGAACTACACTCCTTTTGTCATCAACTGCATAAACACATATCTTAGGCCTTAATCCCTTATCATCTTTAACTTGATAAACCAGTCCATCTTCATCAAATGCTTTTCCAAAGTTCTTCCCAACCCATCCTTCAGCTCTTGCTTTTAACATTTTTTTCTTGCCTCCTCAAACCATTAACCCTCGTGAAAATTATCTTGGATTTAGGTCATATCTGTCCCTTCTCCTTCAAGCTTTTTTGCTTCTTCTTTCTTTGCCCTTTCATTTTCTCTTTTCTCACGATTCCTGCGATTTAACCCGCGACAAAGAGGAATTAAAGATGCAAATGCTAAAGCTGTTCCACCCAAATATGAATAACCCCTCCAACGAATATGCTCTTTATGTGCAACATCCTCTTGATTTTCACGTATTAACTCTTTTTCAAAATACATTCCTAAACTATCTCTTTCAGCAACATCTTTTCTTATGCCTTCAACAACCTGATCTCTGAAAGAAGGCTCTAGCAAGTCCGCTACATTAGAATTACCCGGAAGATGAAGAACCCCGGAATTAATTCTGCCATTAAGCTCTTTAACTCTTCTTAAGTGTTCCCCTTCTTGATAAGATTCTCTGTCAGATACCACATGAACTGCAGAGCCAAAAGCCGTAAGTAAGCCAATACTCACTCCAACAAACCCCACATATATTAATCTTCGATAATGCATATGTTTTAACCCCCTTGAACCTAAATCAAATAAAATCCTCAAATGAAGAGCATTTATATATTTTTCTATTTAAGAGTAGCTACATAAATAAGCAAAAGCCTTATAATTCATTCTCCATGCCTTCAAATAATGGCAGAAATTGAAGTCAAAATCAAGCAGGGCGATTTCATTGAAATCTCATACATGGCAAAAGTCCATGAAACAGGATTAGTTTTTGATTTAACAGATGAAGAAGATGCAAAGCAGCATAATCTATATGATAGCTCCAGAACATATCAACCAATTGTCATCTGCATTGGAAAAAACGATATTCTCAAGGGCTTGGATGAAGCATTAATAGGAAAAGAGCCTGGAAAATCATACACAATCACCCTCCCTCCAGAACAGGCATTTGGAAAAAAATCAGCAGACTTAGTTAAATTAGTCCCCACATCTTTATTCCATAAGCAGCAGCTCAACCCCGTTCCAGGATTGCAAATCAACTTAGATAATGTAATAGGCACAATAAAATCAGTCTCTGGAGGAAGGACAATAGTTGATTTCAATCATCCATTAGCAAGCAAGCTCATCATTTACGAGATCAAAATCCACAGAATAATCTCGTCAACAAAAGAAAAGCTGGAAGGTTTCCTCTCTCATATAATAAGCAAGTTTGAAACTGCAATAGAGCAGGAAAAAGCAACAATAAAGAGCAATATTAAAGAGGAACAAATAAAAAAAGAGCTTGAAAAGGAAATTCTTTCAAGAATTCCAGAAATAAAAGCTGTTTCTTTTGAAAACCTAAATGTTGAAAAATAACCACTCAAGCATAAATATATTTAAATACAGCACCCCTATTCCCCATATTAGGGTGTCATGAATGGATTCAATAATAAGGTCAGCAGCTCAATCTGCAAGAAGGCAGCAATCCTATATTAAGCGTGAGATTCACAAATCTTCAGCAATAGATGAGGAATTAGAGCAGTTAATAGCAAGCCAGTCAGCAAAAATCAAGGTTGTTGGAGTAGGTGGAGCAGGCAACAACACAATAAGCAGGATGTCTGAAATAGGCATTGTGGGGGCAGAAACAATAGCAATGAACACAGATGCCCAGGATCTTCTTTACACCAATGCAACAGCAAAAATTCTTCTGGGCAAAGAACGAACAAGAGGAATGGGCGCTGGCTCAATGCCCCAGGTTGGAGAGGAAGCAGCCCGTGAATCAGAGCACGCAATTAAAGAATTACTGCAGGGAGCAGACATGATTTTCGTTACCTGCGGATTAGGTGGGGGAACAGGCACAGGAGCAGCTCCGGTTGTAGCAGACATAGCAAAAAAAATGGGTGC
>Ga0209541_10018121_pt1 | contig 10229 bp, 11 predicted proteins | sample RifCSPlowO2_01_FD_184027 | JGI IMG/M metagenome (GOLD analysis project Ga0209541, IMG submission 184027) | Groundwater microbial communities from Rifle, Colorado - Rifle CSP2_plank lowO2_0.1 (SPAdes) (version 2) | ecosystem: Environmental > Aquatic > Deep subsurface > Groundwater | place...
AATTTTGCCAATAATGACCTGAGTTTGATTCTTGCGCGATCGACCGGACTTGAACCGGCAACCTCTTCCGTGACAGGGAAGCGCTCTAACCAGTTGAGCTACGACCGCATATAAAGAACTGTGTCGAGGGTGGGAGTCGAACCCACGAACCTGTCGCTTATGAAACGACCGCTCTAACCATCTGAGCTACCTCGACAAGATATCACCTTTCATTGCCCCAATCAAACCAAGCATCTTGTACTTCAAATTCTTCCCTTTCCTTACTACCAACCTGCAGACACCATAGTAATTGTCATAGTTATCATAAACCTTATTCACTTTTGTATTTACATAGTAAGGTTTTCTAAATTGGCTATTTCTTAAGTCTAGCAGTTTTTTCCAAAAACTCAAGACAGTACTTATTCTTTTTTCATGTATTCTATTAATTTGAATTGAGCACACAATATCTTCATGAGATATTTTTAATACATTAACTAGAAATAATTTCATCACAAGAACCATTTCCGGATCCGAATTCACAAATATAAAACCAGAAGTACTATCACTTTTTGATCCTTCACTCCAGTATAAAGCTGTGGCAATCAATAGTAATTCTCTCTTGGAAATTTTTTTGATGTGCTGTTCACCCCAATCATTGGCGTAATTAATAGCATCTCGTTTTTTCTTTCTATTGGACTCCGCGCCCATCCACCTACCCATGATACTTCCTTTTTGTTTTTTTAATTGTTCTATTTGTTTAGAACTAAGTAGAATATCCCTACACCAAAGACTTACTGCACTTTTGGAAACATTAAGCTTCCTCGCAATTACAACAATTGAAATTCCTTCTCTTCTCATTATTCGAGCTCTTATTCTTTGTTCATATTTTGCCATATATGTATTATATCATAAGTACAATCACTAATGCAACTAAAAAACTTGCAAATCTTCATAATTTAATGTAATATAGACCGATAGCGGGATAGAGAAGAGGCATCTCGCAAGGCTCGACTAAATGGGCCCCCTCTTAGGAAACTCTGAGGTGTGCACTCGCCAAATTCGGGGAAATCCTCTTTCGCAAGAGAAGGACAATCCCGAGCTAAATTTTTTGACTTAGTTCAAAAATAAAAGTGTAGAGACTAGATGGCGAGCTCCTTAAACTTTAATTCATGTTTAGAAAGGAGATGGTATAGTCCAGACCACAAATTCGATTTGCCATAAGGCGTTGAAGCAGTGAAAACTGAAGTGGTAAAGCATAACCTTGAGACGGCCGTTCGAATCGGCCTCCCGCAACAATAAATTCTTCCTCCCCTGCGAAAGGGAGGATTTGAGGTGAGGTTAAATATATCCGTACCCCCGGAAAATTTGCTCATATAGAGCAATGACCCTTTTGGCTTCGTGTTGGGAGAGTTCAAATGAAGAACCTTCATGGGCGATCCTGTTTCTTATATTATGCACTTCCCAAGCGTTGTTAATCCCGCGGAAGTTAGATTGGTTTGCCATTTTTAATTTATCCGCAAAGTTAGTACCCTTGAACCCTAGTTGGTCGAGTAAGCCTTCAAGCATCGAATCCGCTTCTATAATAGCGAGCTTCCAATCAGAGACACTCTCCGAGAAAAGATAATTTAGGGTCTTCACCCATCTCTCGTTTTTAGACGCATTCTCCCCTTCCCGTAACTTTTTATCCCGCTCGGCCTGATGATGCGCGTACTCGGCGATTTCGTGCTCCAGATGCTTGTGTTCTTTCCTTCTAATCTCAAACAATCGCACTGCACAGTAAGCAATAAGTGTTATGAAAAAGAAGGATAGAAAGAAAAGAAAAGTCATTAACAATTCTCGGAAATTATCACTAGTAAAATATAAATACAGGTGACGAAAAAATTCATAGCCTCTGTTAAACAAATATGCCGGATCAAAGAATTTGGAATCAAGAGCTGAATTCTTAAGAACAGAATTGGGAGTGGATTGTATCGGATACATAGATAAAAAAATTATACCATATTTTACTTCGTTTTCATGGCTTCTTCAAACTTTTTCCCAACTTCAAATAACAAATCTTCCCGGCCATGGGAAGCCATAAATTGAATACCTAATGGTAGTTTTTTGTCTTCTGTCTCTGTAAAACCTGAAGGCAAAGACATGGCCGGCACACCTACAATATTGGCAGTGACAGTAAAGATGTCCACTAAATACATGGAAAGCGGATTACTTTTCTCACCTATTTTCCAGGCAGGTATAGGAGAAGTGGGGGTCAAGATTAAGTCAACTGTAGAAAATTTATCTTTGAATTCTTTTCTTAAAGCTTCACGAGCTTTCTGCGCTTTTCCATAATAAGCATCATAGTAGCCGGCAGAAAGAACATAGGCTCCGAGCAAAATTCTTCTTCTCGTTTCCCGGCCAAAACCAGAACCTTTGGCAAGTTTATAGTCTTCCCACAAGCTTTTACCATTTTTATGTAATCCATATCTAACTCCGTCGAAACGCGCTAGGTTTGTAGACACTTCAGCAAAGTTAATAATGTAATACTGGGCGAGAGAATTTGGTAATTTTATATCTTTTACTTTTAAACCAAGCGATTCAAATTTTTTCAGAGCCTGCACGAAATTTTCTTTCACTTCCGGATTAACACCCTCTCCATTCACCAACTCCCAAGGCACACCAATAGTTAATTCTTTTTTAGAACTATTTTTAGGAAAGGCGTTTTCATTTATTGTTGTACTGTCTAGAACATCTTCTCCCTTAATTACATCAAATAAAATTTGAGCATCCTCTGCTGTTTTAGTAATCGGTCCAATAACGTCAAAGGACGACGCTGTAGACATAAGACCAGAACGAGAAACTCTGCCGTAAGTAGGTTTGAGTCCTATTGTGCCGCAAAACGCAGAAGGTAATCTGATGGATCCACCAGTATCAGATCCGAGCGCTGCTAGGGCCATAGAGCTCGCAACCGCAGCCGCTGAACCACCAGAAGTTCCCCCAGGAACCCGATCTGTATCATGTGGATTTTTTGTAACTCCAAATGCAGAATTTTCTGTCGAACCCCCAAGCGCAAATTCGTCCATGTTCGTTCTACCTAAAAATATTGCACCTTGCTTTTTCAATTTTCTTATAACAGTTGCATCATAGGAAGAAATATAATTTTGAAGCATTTTGGAAGCCGAGCTTATATGTTTACCTTCGATAAGAATATTATCTTTTACAGCTACGGGAATTCCAAGCATCGGGTGCGACTCCCCTTTTTTTATCCTGTCATCCGCTCTTTTCGCTTGCTCAAGTACATCGTCATAAACTTCCAAATAAGCATTCAACTCGGCGTTTTTCTTTTTAATTTCTTCCAGATATGCAGAAGCTAACTCTACCGCAGAAAATTCTTTGCTGTCGAGTTTTTTTCTAGCCAAGGCTATAGTAAGGCTTTTTAAATCAATCATAGAATTTTTTTAACTTTCAAAAAGCCGTCCTGGGAAGTTGGAAATTGTTCTATAATTAATTCCTTGGAAAAATCTCTAGGCAGAAGTTCATCTTCGCGCCAGACATTATAGACCTTGTAATCCGGTTCAATGTCTGCGGTTTTTACCTCTTCAATTTGCTTTACATAACTCAAAATGCCTTCCATATCGGCAAGTAAAGATTCTTTTTCTTCCGTTGAGAGTTCTAATTTAGCAAGCTCGGCCAAGGCCTCGACATCCTTTATATTCATAAAAAGAGTATAGCAAAATTAGAAGAAAATACAAAAATTCTATTGGCCAACTAGCGCTTTCACTCTGTCTTCCACGCGCGGATGGGTAGCAAAAAGTCCGCCAATTTTTTTACCAAATCCTTTAGGATTAGCGATGTAAAGGTGCGCAATCGCATTTGATTGACGTGCCATTGGTTTGCTGTATTGTGAAATTTTTTTAAGTGCGCTAGCTAGCCCCTCCGGATAACGAGTAAGGAGCGCGCCAGTAGCGTCGGCTAAAAATTCACGCTTCCTAGAGATAGCCAGCTGAATCAGCATCGCAAATATTGGGGCTAAGATTGAAAGAATAATTCCGACTAATACTAAAATTCCATGCGCCTTATTGTCATTGTCTCGACTATGACCGAAAAATAAATTTCTCGTAAACATATCCGCAACGATTGTAATAAAACCGACTAATACTACAACGACGGTGGAGAGCAACATGTCGCGGTTGCCGATGTGTGAAAGCTCGTGCGCTATGACACCTTCTAGTTCTGTTTTATTCAAGATAGACAGAAGCCCGGTAGTAACCGCAACCACTGCATGATTTTTATCTCGGCCAGTGGCAAAAGCGTTTGGCGCCGGGTCTTGTACTACATAAACCTTCGGCATTGGAAGCCCTGCAGTGATCGAGAGATTTTCGACACTAGTGTATAGATCAAAATATTCTTCCCTCTTAGCAACCTTGGCTCCGGCAAGATGTAATACTATCTTGTCCGAAAACCAATAAGAAGCAATATTCATAAAAACACTGAAAGCAAAGAAGAAATACAAAATACTCGGACTGTTGTAATAAAAACTAAAAAACCAACCTAGAAGAATAATAACGACGAAAAACAAGGTCATTAAAGCCCAGGTTTTTAGAACATTTCTAGACTGATGGTCATAAAGTGTAGCCATCTCCTTATTCTACCACAATTTTTTAGGTTAGAATTTAACTTCCACCGGATTCTGAGCGGCATCGTTGTCAGCAAGATCAAAGAATTCCATTTTAGAAAAATGAAAAATTCCTGCGAGAAAATTCGAAGGAAAAACTTCAATTTTAGTATTCAAGTCGCGGATATTTGTATTGTAAAATCTGCGGGCGGCTTGAATTTTATTTTCGGTATCAGAAAGCTCATTTTGCAAAGCCAAAAAGTTCTGATTGGCTTTAAGGTCAGGATAAGCTTCCGCCAGCGCGAAAATTGATTTCAGCGCTCCAGTCAGCATGTTCTCTGCCTGTGCATGGGCAGCTGTAGGACCCTGTGCTCCCATCGCCATATTCCTTGCTTTCGTGACATTTTCAAAAGCGGAAGATTCGTGCGTAGCATAACCTTTAACTGTATTTACTAAGTTCGGAATCAAGTCGTATCTGCGCTTTAACTGAACTTCTATGTCAGCCCAAGCTTCTTTAGAACGATTTACTAAAGTTACCAATCTATTATAAACAAGGACTGCCCACACAACTAAAACTCCTAAAATTATTAATATGTATTTCATATAATATATTATAGCACAAAAGGCTTTACTTTTTTTTCTGCCATTCTTCGACTAATACTAAGAGTGGCGACGCTAAGAAAATCGAAGAGTAAGTTCCAAAGAACATACCAGCTGCAAGCATTATAGCAAAATACCTTGTAGAGACGGGACCAAAGAAAAATAGAGCTAACAATACCAAAATGACGGTGAGTGATGTGCAAATAGAGCGAACATAGGATTGCTCCAAACTTCTCCCAACAATTTCGCTAAAGTTTGCGCTCCCAACATTGTCTTGGCTATTTAAATTTTCTCGAATACGATCAAAAATAACTATGGTGTCAGAAACGGAAAGACCAAGAATCGTAAGCACCGCCACCACGAAAAGCGTATCAAGCTCCGCTCCATAATAATGCGAAAGAATTATAAAAAGTCCGATGGGTATCACGACATCATGAAGCAGGGTGACAATAGCTATAAATCCATAGCGCCAAGAAGAAACCGGGCGCGAAACTTTGCGAAAGGCAAATGCGATAAAACAAATAATGGCAAGCGAAACCAAAACAATGGCAATGAATGCTTTTCTGGTAAGTTCTTGGCCGACTGAAGGACCTATTGAATTAAAACTTATTTCAGTAAGCTCATTTTTCCCATCTGCCGAGAGGGTTTTTAAAAGTAAGGTGTGTTCAGCTTCCGTGAGGTCGCGAGATTTTACAATATAACCAAATGCTCCGGTCGGCTGTATTAACACAGAACCTAAACTAAGATTTTGGAGCGTGGAATCGAGATCTTCTTGAGAAGGCCGATCTGTTTTGTACAAAACTTCAGTTAAAGCGCCACCTTTAAAATCAATCCCGGCCTTCAATCCAAAAACAAAAAAAGCAATTATAGAAAGCCCAACCAAAAAGAGCGAGGAGCCGATAAATATTTTTTTGTGTTTGATAATAAACATATTGACTAAGTTTTGATAGTAACGCCTGAGCTAAACAAAAAGCGCGGAATCTTGCCATTGCCAATAAAATTAAATACAGAAAGAAAAACTCTGGTGATAGTAATGGCAGATAAAAGAGAAATGACCACACCCATACCGAGCGTAAGCGCAAAACCTTTGATAAGCGAAGTGCCGAACCAAAAGAGGATGAGAGCTGTGATAATGTTCGAGATATTTGAGTCGCGAATAGAAAACCAAGCGCGAGAGAAACCGGCAGCCATAGCGTCAGTCACACTTTTGCCCGCTCGTAGTTCCTCTTTGGTGCGTTCGAAAATTAGCACATTGGCGTCCACAGCAATACCGATAGAAATGATAAAGCCAGCGATACCAGCAGCAGTCAAGGTGACTGGAATTAACTTAAAAAGCGCAAGCATGATAACGACGAAAATGGAAAGAGAAACGGCGGCTACCAAGCCCGGCAATCGATACCATAATATTAAGAAGAGAACCACTAGAAGAAAGCCGGTGGTCGCAGCTTTTACTCCTGCCACCAAGGCATTTTCCCCTAAAGTAGCGCCAATAGTTTTGATAGAAATATTATTAACCGGCATTGGAAGTGCTCCGTAATTTAAATTACGTACAAGTTCTTTTGCCTCGTCTGGAGTAAAGTTTCCAGATATTACTGCTTGGCCATCAGGAATCTGTTCTCTTACCACTGGAGACGATCTAAGTTCTCCATCAAGGTAAATCGCTACAAGTTTGCCAATATTGTTTTTAGTGATTTCAGCAAAAAGTTTCGTACCTGTTTCATCGAACTGCAAACTTACCATTGGCTCACGAGTATTCTGGTTAAATTCCAAAGTGGCTTTTTTAAGATACCTACCGGTGAGTTCGGTAGAAACAAATTGCTGCAAAAGATCCACTGTCACCTGTCCGTTTTCGTCAACTTTTGCTTTTTTGGTCGTACCTGCTGGCGCTTCAACTTTAAATTCAAGTAAGGGTGTCTTGCTTATTTTGTTTACTGCCTCTGTAGCATCTGTTACCCCTGGCAACTCTACAGCTATTTTATCTCCTCCTTCAACTCGCACAGTATTCTCAGAAACCCCAAAAACTCCAGAAATGTCGCTATTATTCAATCTTTTTTCTAGGGCATCTCGCAGAGCTTGCATTTGATCACCAACTTGCGAAGAATCAATATTCGAAGTACCCGCTTGATATAAAAGATAGCTACCTCCGGAGAGGTCAAGACCCAAGCGAAAAGGAAACTTTTTGAAAAATGCTGATTGGGTTTCAAAATTGCCGTTTAATTTAGGTTCTGTTTTGTAAACAAAAAGGCCCACGACGGCGCCGAGCAAAAGCAGTACAACAGTCAAAATTACTTTCTTAGTCATGGAAATATGGGGCTATTCTATACATTTTTCAACAAATATGCAACCACTAGCTAGGTCTTGCCTAGCTAGATTCATCGTAACCGATCCATTCAAAGATTTCTTTGACAAAAGACAGTTTACCTGGAAAATATTCTGGAAAAGCTTTTATGTTTAGAAGCTTACTTTGAACCCTTGGAAATTCCATGTAATCAACATAACTTGAATATTTATAATTAAGTAGATATTCCAGAGTTTTCTTTTTATCACGAATCCCGCTTTCTTTCCAATCTTTAGATAACAGTTTCAGGCAGTTTAAATGAATATAAGAAAAAAGATATTTCAAGTATCTGTCATTTCCTGCATGTTGCGATTTAAATTTTCCTTCAAATAAACCGCCAGTTCTTTTGTATTTTTTATTATAATACATAACATAGGCAGTTGAAACTTTTTGCATAAATTTACTTATATCCCCGTTTTCCCCTTGTGTTATTAATATATGGAAATGATTCGGTATAAGAACATACGCGCCAATATCTACTAATTTTTTCGATATATCTATACTAAATAAACCTTGACCTTTTGGAATATTAAAAATTTTAAAATTTTCTTGATTATTACACGCATATAACAATCCAATAAAGCGTTCATAATCTTGTTTATCGTGGAAAATTTTCTGTTTGCTGTTTCCGCGATTATAAATATGATAATACTCTCCTGGCACAAAGGATACTTTACGAATAGACATAACTTAATTATATCTCATACCACCTAGCTAGGCAAGACCTAGCTAGTTACTATACATTTTTCAACAAATATGCAACCACTATGCCAAGCATAACCCCCCCTAAAATATCGACGGGAAAATGCACTCCGGCAATGATGCGCGCAATACCAATAAGTAAAGCGAAAAATATAAATATATATCCAGCCTTTTTATGGAAAAAGAAAATGGATACGGCAAGCGCCATAAAGAAAGTGGCGTGACCAGACGGAAAAGAATAGTCTGTTTTCGCTATAAGCGGATCAATACTCGCTAGGGCTTCCGCGGGTCTCCCAAGAGAAAATGTAAATTTAAGAATTTGGGCCACAACCCAAGCCAAGGCTCCAGTAAAAAATGCTTTTAAAATTTCTTTCTTCTTTTGCAAAAAAACTTGAAAAGGGTTTTCTGCTTTAAAAACTTCGTGGTGAAAAAGAAGAAACAACCCTGCTAACATCACTACGATATAAGGAAAGTAAAAAGCAAAAAAGACAACAACTTTGTCAAAAATTTCTGACCGATGCGAAAGATTGTAGAAAAAGTAAAAAATTGCGTTATTCATTTTTTAGTTATTATATCATCTCATTAAAAGAAGCCCTATTACGGCAATTACACTTCCAAAAATTTTACGAGGTAGGTCTTCTCGCTCGTTTAAAAACAAAGCTGCGGCAACGAATACAAAAATGACTTTCAATGTTGAAATAGAAGAAACTAAACTTAAATTGCCTACTACATAAACCATAGTCACCCAAGACGTGGCACTAAAAAATTTTATTACCCCAGTACCTAGAACCTCACCTTTTGAATAAAGATGTCGGCTCTTCATAAATAATGCAACAACTCCGAGACAAAGAGCTTGAGACCCCCAAGAGATGATGGTGCCAGCCGAAAAACCAGTGGTTTTCTGAAGTGTTCGCTCAGCGACGATGAGACCCGCAAGGGTAATACCCGAGAATAGTGTAAGCAAAAAATATTTATCAAAGCGAAATCTGCCTATATGATGTTTCTTAGAGACAAGAACAACCGCTACAAGTAGAAACCCTGTACCCAGTATTTGGCGAAGGGTAAGCCCTTCATTTAGTAATATGGAAGATAGAAATATGGTTATTGGAGTATAAATATTTGTAACTAAAGCGGTAACTCCAGCCTCTAGATGTTTCTGAGCGATAATGCTGAAAAGGTTCGCACCAATTCCCAAAATCCCGCAGGCGAGTGCTAAAAGAAAAAGGTTGAGATGGCCTCCAGCTAAATAAAACTGACTAAAAAATGGGAAAGCGAGGCTTCCTAAAAATAAAATAAAAATAATTTGGAAAGTGAACAGAACTTGTTGGCTGCTTTCTAAATCTTTCCTCTTGGTAAGCGAGCGTATTTGAAGCGCGGAAGCCGTCGAAGCGACAAAATAATATATGTAGCTTAAAATTATTGCCATTTTAAATTCTTGGCGACAGTGAGTACATTATTTAAAAGCATCGCCACGGTCACTGGCCCGACGCCGCCGGGAACGGGAGAGATGAAACCCGCCACATCTTTTACTGATTCGAGGTCGACATCGCCGACGATACCTCCATTGTCTTCTGAAGTACCAGCATCTATTATCACCGATCCTTTTTTAATCATAGGACCAGTAATATATTTACCCCGGCCAATCCCTGAAATTATAACGTCAGCTTCTTTGATAAATTTTTCTTTATTTTCCCCGCCGGGAACGGCTATGCCGTAGGTATTGCGGACAGGTGTTTTGCGTGTAATGACAACATGGTCTAAACCGCGAAATGTTAACAACGCCGAAACTGGCTTCCCTACCAAATCCCCTTGGCCGAGCACAACTATTTTTCTTGTCCTCGGCGAAGTCGAAGGATTATTATTTAAATTAATGGAGTCTAAAAGCGCCATACAGGCAAGCGCCGTAGGAAAACCCATCAAAGACTCCCCTTTATAAAACTTCTCACTCTGTACACTTCCTAAACAGTCAACGTCTAGCTCCGGATCAATAGCATCTAGTACTGCCCGCCTATCAAT
>Ga0209541_10018122_pt1 | contig 10229 bp, 9 predicted proteins | sample RifCSPlowO2_01_FD_184027 | JGI IMG/M metagenome (GOLD analysis project Ga0209541, IMG submission 184027) | Groundwater microbial communities from Rifle, Colorado - Rifle CSP2_plank lowO2_0.1 (SPAdes) (version 2) | ecosystem: Environmental > Aquatic > Deep subsurface > Groundwater | place: Rifle...
CTTTCAGCCTCCAATCCCTGTCCCTGCGGATTTTTGGGACATCCCAAAAAAGCATGCCAATGTACACTATGGCAGATCTCCAAATACAAAAAGCGCATTTCAGGACCCTTGCTTGATCGGATTGACATACACCTTGAAGTGCCACCGGTGGATGAGGATAAACTCACCGGAAAAGAAACGGGTGAGTCGAGTGAAAAGGTGCGCTCACGGGTGGAGAAGGCAGTTCTTCGCCAAAGCAAGCGTTTTGCAGGAGCGCGCATCAAGCGAAATGGCGAGATGACGTCAGCGCTCGTCAAAAAATACTGTGTGCTTTCTCTCTCGGCAGAACAGCTTCTCAAACACGCAGTATCACGCTTATCGCTTTCTGCACGGTCATATTTCAAAATCATCAAAATTGCCCAAACAATCGCAGATATCGCAGGGCACGATACCATAGAAGCTTCCTACATTGCAGAAGCGCTCCAGTATAGGGCAAAAGAGGGGTAATGGCAGACAATTTGAGAGTATCTTCAGGGAGTAATCAGTCCGATTAGCAGACGAATTATACTTATGGAGGTTATGCTTTCGTAGATGGAAAGTGGGAAGCCCAGCCAACATGGTATGAGTTGCTTGATTATCAAATAGACAAAATGATATACAAATTCGATTCTGTCAAATACAGTTCATACGTCGAACAATATATCGGTGGTAAATGGGTTACTGTGGGCATGCCACAGATCACGAGCGGCACAGCTATGACATATATGGTCTATCCGGGAACTCAAAGTCGCCTAACCGTTGTCACTGTGACCGTAACTGGCACCTCTTATTACTATCATGCTGACAAAAAAGCCACTATTTACTTCACTACAACGAAGTAAGAGTGCGTGTACATTTTTTTCACTGATGGATACTACAGAACACGATATTGCATTGTTGACTTTTTCTGGTATACTATCTCTTATCTTCTCGTAGAGAAGGAGGTACACATAGGATGGCAAAAAAAAATACGAATGATCACGAGGAAAACCCTGCTGCGGCAAAACCTCGCTCCATGAAAGAACTTCTGCAAAAGCACACATTGACCCCGCCGAAAAAGGGAAAAGAAATAGATGCAAAAATCATCTCAATTTCAAAAAAACAGATGCTTTTTGACATTGGATGGAAGTCGTATGCGGTGCTTGGTGAACTTGAGACAAAAGAGCTTCCGCTATATCTTCCCTATCTCAAAGTAGGGGATATCGTTAAAGTCAAGGTAGTGGTGGAAGAGACAAAGGAAGGGTATCCAGTGGTTTCGATGCGCACGTTTTTTGAAAAGGGCAAGTGGGATATTCTTGAGGTCGCACAGCGGGACGAAAAGGAAATAGAGATACTATGTGGAGAATACGGGAAAGGTGGAGTATTTGTAGATTTCATGGGTATACGAGGAGTTATCCCCAAGATCCAGCTTGCAGGAGACTATCTTGATCATCCCGAAAAGCTCCATGGGAAAAAGATCAAAGTGAAAGTGCTTGAAGTTGACCATGTGAAGAACCGTCTCGTAGTATCTCAAAAAGCAGTCGTTTTGGGAATATCATACAAAGAGCTTAAAAAAGCATTTGATGTGATCAAAATAGGAGGCATATATAAGGCAAAAGTTATCGGTTTTTCTGGTTTTGGCGTTTTTTGTGAAGTGGAGAAAATCGAGGGACTCATCCATATTTCAGAAATCTCGTGGGCAAAGGTGAGCGATCCGACAAAGCATATCAAAGTAGGGGACGAGCTTGATGTCATGGTCACGGAGAAAAATGAAAATAATTTCAAACTCAACCTTTCCATCAAGCGTCTGACCAAGGATCCGTGGGAAGACCTTGAAAAGCGGTATCCAAAAGATAAAGAACTTGAAGGAGAGGTCATACGCAAAGAAAAGTATGGATATATTATGCGGTTTGAGCCGGGCGTTGAAGGGCTTATCCATGTGTCAAAAGTTGCCCCAACAGCGCAGGTGGAAATAGGCAAAAAAATCAAGGTGTTTGTGGAAAAGATTGACGTAAAAAACCGTCGTATGAGCCTTATTCTCGTCTCCACAGAAAAGCCAGTGGCATATCGGTAAATTCTTCTTGTTTTTTCAACGGTATTTATGTATACTATATATTGCCTTGGTGATTTGAGCGTTTTGGAACCACCTCTTCTCATTCCGAACAGAGTCGTGAAACGAAACAGCGCCAGACGATACTATCGCCCAATTCGGTGATGGGACAATAGGTCATTGCCAGGGCATTTTTTTGTGGGTGTATAATAGAGGAAAGATGCCTACCGTATTTGGTAAGAAAAAAGTCAATCGTGATGCGTCTGCCTCCAAGTCTTCACATCGTTTTTTGCGTTCTTTTTATCTCTACCCTTCTTTAAAATTTGAGACACAAACGCATACAGAGCAGATTGTTCTTTTTTTTAGAGCACATCCGATTACGCAACTTTCCTGGATTATAACTGCCTTCTTTATGGCAATTGCGCCTTTGGTCTTTAACATACTTCTCTCTCCCTATCTTAAGGTACGGCAGATTATTTTTATTGATCTTTTTTGGTACGCCTTTATGGGGACCTATATATTCCTGAACATTCTGACATGGCTTTTTAATGTGGGTATCGTGACCAACGAGCGTATTGTAGATGTTGATTTCCACAATGTGCTCTATAAAGAGGTTACTGCTTCTCATCTTGCCAATATAGAAGATGTGACCGTGCGGACAGGAGGGTTTTTGGCATCTGTTTTTAAATATGGCAATTTATTCGTTCAAACTGCCGGAGCTGAAGCGAATATTGAATTCATCGATATCCCCGATCCAACAGAAGCTGCTCGGATCATTAATAGTTTAATCGGCAAAAAAAAAGATGGACATTGAGCAGTTATTAAATTTTATTAATTTCGATAGTTTTCTGACAATTGGTATCAAGTTATTTGGTATTGTCGGAGCAATTTTTTATACGGTTTTTTCTATTGTCGTTTTTCGGCAGACACAAGTCATGAAACGGACGGTTGAGATAAAAGACGGGGGTTTGCTTTTGTCTTTCGCTTCTATACAATGTATTGTAGGGGTGCTTTTGGTGTTGTATAGCTTGTTCATTTTATAAAAGCTCCCTTTTCCATGGGTAAGACGGACTATGCGCTATTTTTGGGAAAAGAACACGAGCAGTATATAACCGAATGTATTGCAGAAGGAGGATGTTTTTTGGTTTTTGCGATGGAAAAAGGGGATGCCTCCACAGCAACTTCAAAAGAAGATATCCACCGCGTTTTAAAAAATATTGCGCAAAAATGTATAGAACAGCCTATACAGAAGCTTTCTGATTTCGTACTCCTTATTGATTCTCATCTTGCTTCTTACACAGAGCATGGTTCTTTTTCTGTCTCAGCAGCTTGTGTATCCGGTAATGTTTTATATTTGGCGACACGGGGAGGAGGAAAAATATTCCTCACCAGAGGTGATGTGTGCGAAGTTATTATCCATGGAAGCAATCAGGCCTCCGGGTATCCCCAGCCTCAAGATTTTTTCGTGCTGACAACAGAAGCGTTCTCTACAGTCTTTCCTACCGAAAAGCTTCATGCCCTTCTTGCGGGTAGTGATCCGCGAGGCGTGGTTGAGGCAGTTACTGCACACGTTCAAAACGCCCATTATTCATCGCTTGCTCTTTTTTTGTTTTTCAAAAAAGAAACAGAAGAAAGTGAAATAGAAGAATTCCCTCGGCAGACGCAAACAATACCTCCACCTATTGAGAGAGGATATTCAATCATTAAGAAGTCACAGAGCTTCTCAAAGAGGAGAAAAGCAATAACATTTATCATTGTTATTATTCTTCTTGTTGTTTTTATCTGGAGTGTGGTGTTTGGGTACAAAAGAAGAGCACATGCCAAACTGGTGAAGCAAGTAGGCGAGTATGAAGCGCGCATAGAAGATACTCTTACCAAAGCACAAGACAGTGCAAGCATCAACCTTGAACAGTCTCTTTCACTTATAGATACTGCCCAAAAAGATCTTGAGGAAATCAAAAAAAAGATAGGTGAAAAAAAATTTGATGTGCTTGACGTATTTACCCAAAAAATCATCGATGAAAAGCAAAAACTTTTGAAGCGAGAAGACAAGATGAGTGAAGAGTTTTATGACCTTGCGCTCATCAAAAAAGAAGCTGTAGCGGACACAATGTACAAAGAGGGTGATATAGTAGCGCTTCTTAATGCACAGAAGGGAGAAGTGTATCTTCTTTCATTGAGTGAAAAGTCAACGGAGACGATCAAGAGTGAACAGATGAAAAATGCTTCACGAGTTGCTTTGTACAACGATAAAGTATTTTTTTTCAAAAAAGGAGATGGGGTGTATCTACAGGAAAAGGGTGGTGCAGCTTTGATCGTGGCAAAAGATGAAAACGACTGGGGGAGTATACAAGATATGAGCATATATAACGGGAATATTTATCTTTTGGGGAGCGAAAAGGATGAAATATATAAATATACTCCTGTTTCAGAAACAGAATTTGCCAAAACTTCCTATTTCAAACAAAATGAAGCAGTAGACCTTGAGGATAGTATCTCTATGGCAATTGACGCATCAATCTATATCCTAACTCCCGATAAAGTATATAAGTACACATCTGGAGTGCATGCAGGATTTACCACGAATTTTCCTGACGCAGAGCACTCGTTTTTAAAGATTTTCACTGATGCTGACTCGCAGAAGGTCTATATTTTGGACCGTGGTAAACAAGCAGTCATGATAACGAGCAAGGAAGGAACGTATGAAAAGCAAATTACAGCGGCGGTTTTGGCAGATGCAGATGATTTTATCGCGGACGAGGGGCAAAAATCACTGTTTGTCCTGAAGGATAATAAACTATACAAGATACCAATAGAGTAAAACTTCTACTTCACCGTGACGCTTTTTGCGAGGTTGCGAGGGCGATCTGGATTGACACCACGAAGGACTGCCGTGTAATATCCAAGGAGTTGCAGCACGTAGGTCGCCAAAAGATACGAACCATGAGAGATATCTTTTATGGTGAGAAACTGGTCAAACACGGGATGTTTTTTTGATCCAATACCGATAATATATGCACCTCTACTTTTGAGCTCTTCTGCATTTGAAATAGTGTCGGTATATGTTTCATCACTCGCGGCAAGCACAATACAGGGAGTACCAGTTTGCCCGTTTTCCCCTTTTTCAATCAAGGCAATGGGTCCGTGTTTCAATTCACCGCCTGCCAGTCCTTCAGCGTGCACATATGATCCTTCTTTGATCTTGAGTGCTCCCTCAAGGGCAAGAGGGTACTGTGCGCCACGCCCTATGAGCAATACATGCGGCGCTTGACTGATCACGCGGGCGCTCTGCTGTATTGCCTCAAGATAGTTATGTTCTTTCATTATGATCATTTCATCAGCTGTATTTTCAAGGAGCATATGTATTTTTTCATCATGATGAAAAGATGCGGCAAGTAGCATAAGGACGGTCAATTTTGCCATAAAGCTTTTTGTCGCAAGTACACATTGTTCTTGTCCTGCCTCAAGGAGAATTTTTAGCGGACATAAACGATACAACGTTGAGCTAAATACGTTGGTTATAGCAGCGAGAGTACTTCCTTTTTTTTGTGCGGCTTTGACTGCAGAGATCGTATCTGCGGTTTCTCCTGACTGGGAGAGCGCGATAACCAACGAACGAGGCGTCAAAAAATCCACGATATATGCAAACTCGGAAGCTGGGGAAAAATTGACATGTCGTTTACCAATTTTTGAAAATATATACGTACCAAAAAGTCCCGCAAAGCCGGCAGATCCTGCACCGATGAGATATGCGCCATATGAAGTTTTAAGCGCTTTCTCAAGAGGAGAAAGAGACGTGGTGTGATGGATGATTCTTTTTATGACGTCAGGTTGCTCATATATTTCCTTGAGCATCAAATGCGCATGGGGATTTTTATGGTGGGAAAATGAAACAGGTTCATATTCTATAAAGTCACAGGAGAGTGGTTTTTTGGTGTCTACGTCATAGAGCGATATGTCTTTTTTCGTGATGGCAACAATAGTTTGATCTTCCAGGAAATGGACAGTGTGTGTAAAAGTTGAAAGAGCGTTGGGATCGGAGGCAAAATAATACGTGTTTCCTTTTTTGCCAATTGTGATGGGAGATGTATTTTTTGCGCAGACGAAAAGATTTTCTTCGGGAAATGCCGCAATTATTGCATTAAGCCCTTCCAACTTAAGAAATGCCTGTCGGGTTGCTTCAACGGGATCTTTATTATCTTTTAAAAAAGACTCGATGAGGTGTGGAATAATTTCAGTATCGGTAGATGACCCAAAGTGGTGCCTTTTTCTGATCAGTTCTTTTTTTAACTCCTGCATGTTTTCCACAATACCATTATGTACGACGAAGATACTGCGATGACAATCTGTATGCGGATGCGCGTTGGCGACTGTTACCCCTCCGTGTGTGGCCCATCGAGTATGTCCGAGGGCGAAGTAGGACTCGGGAAGCTTTGGTTCTTTGTGGGGGACCGCGCCTGTCTTTTTGAGAAGAAACGGTTTTCCGTCAGATGTTTTTGCATAGATCCCAAAACTATCATATCCGCGATATTCCAATTTCCTCAAACCTTCAAAAACGATATGAGCGCTATTTTTTTCTGTACCGATGACTCCAAAAATTCCACACATGAGAATTTTAATTATACCTTATTAAGGAAGTTTATTTATGAGGTCAACGAGGCGGGAGGAATAACCCCATTCATTATCATACCAGCCAAAGATCTTGATAAATGTGCCATGTATGACTTTGGTGTAGTTTGCGTCAAAAATACATGAATAGGGCGATCCGATAAAGTCAGACGAAACAAGTGGTGTTTCTTCATAGAGAAGAATGTTTTTCATCCTCGTTTCTGCTGTTTTTTTAAACAGTTCATTGATTTCTTCTCTGGTTGTTGATTTTTCGACAGTTGCCGAGATATCGGTAAATGATCCCACTGGTGTGGGAACGCGCAGCGCCATGCCGTCTATTTTCCCAACAAGCTCCGGTATCGTCTTGGAAACAGCGCCTGCTGCTCCGGTGGTTGAGGGAATAATAGATAGGTTTGCGGCGCGGGAAAGAGTAAATGTTTTTGATGAATTATCAAGAAGCTGTTGAGAACTTGTATAGGCGTGAGCAGTTGTCAAAAAGCCCGAGATAATAGTACAGTGATCGTGTAAGACTTTAAACATGGGTGCTGCGCAGTTGGTGGTGCAGGAAGCGTTTGAAATGATGTCGGCCGCCGCAAAGTCAAAGTTTCCATCATTTACCCCGAGGACGAGGTGAGGGATAGTTTCATCTTTTGACGGTGCGGTGAGTATGACTTTTTTTACTGATCCTTTGAGGTGATCTTTGAGCGTGTCGCGCGTTTTAAAAACGCCCGTGCAATCAACGACGACGTCCACTTCATATTTTTCCCAAGGGATATTTCCCGGTTCACGGATCATTGAAGTGGCGATTTTCTTGCCCGCAACAATAATGCTGTCAGCATGTGCTTTTACTTCGTGATGATAGGTGCGATATACCGAGTCGTATTTCAAAAGATGGGCAAGCATGGGGGGAGCGGTGCTTCCCGTGTTGATGAGGACGATATCAAAAAGATCTTTATCGAAAGCGATGCGCGCGAAACTTCTGCCAATTCTGCCAAATCCATTAAGACCAACCTTCAATCTTTTCATACTACTATGATACACAAGATAGCATATAAAGTCAAAATGTTATGTAAGTTTTTACCGTAGATCAAGATGTTTATGGAGTAGCTTTCTTCTGAAGTTTTTGTAAGTGAGATAATTGTCCTTTTGTACGGATCAATTGAATTGAGTCTTTAATTACTGGGCCGACCAAAGGAAGACTCAATCCTACTCCTGTTGCTCCACTCATTCCAAGAGAAAGTAAAATTTGGTCAAAAGGCAAATAACCTGTACCCATTAAGAAAGAATCAAGTTGTGCTAATGTTAAATATGCCCCGCTACCTATTCCTCCCAAAACTGTTCCCGTTACGCCCAATCCGCCTCCAATCACAAAAGCATCTTTCAGTGATCTTTTTAACTCTGCTAATTTTTGAGAATCCTGCGTGATTTTTTTTGCTATATTTTCCATGCCTCCCATTTTTTTAATTTCCTTCTGTAGTTTTGTCATTCCTTTCTCGAATCTTCCTCCTTCTTGAAGCACTTCTTCTATAACATTTTCTTTTTCTGATTGTTGTTTCAATCCTTCTGAGTTATTTTCCATATTTATATATAAAATATATTAATTTTTGCTTATGTGGTTTGTTTTTTAAGATATGCGTTTGTCGTTTCGGCAATATTAATCATGGCCTCAATTCCAATATTAATATGTCTCAAAAAAGCCAGTAGTTCTTCTGGAGTTGCTTGTTTATCAATGACCTTTTGAGCCAATTTTTCCATTTCTTCTTTTGTCATAGTGTTCTTTTATTAAAAAATAGCACATTTTAAAGGATAAGTCAAGTGCTATTTTTTCTCTTCTTTCTTTACTTCCGTTTTTTCAGCGGGGGGAGCAGTCTTTCCTGCTTTTTCGCCTTTTTCACCCTTTCCTCCTTCGGCAGGTGCTTCTTCTTTCTTTTCAGTGGTTACTTCAACGGTTTCTGGAGCTTTCACTTGGCTTTCGACACTTTCTTCTTTATGAGCGGTGATGCGCACAATTACTTTTTTCGCCTCCTCCTTGAAAACGTAGCGTTCTGATGAGGGAAGATTTTCCAGCCGTATCTCATCGTTTAGTTCCGCAAGGGGTGAAATATCTATTTCAATCGCAGTAGGGATTGCGTCCGGATATGCCTCAACCATGAGCGCATTGCTGATCTGGATGAGCACTCCTTTATTCGCTGATACTGCGGGTGACGTGCCGACGAGTTTGACCGGGACCTCTGTTTCAATTTTTTTCTTGAGATTTACTTTTCTAAAATCAATATGTAAAATTGCATCGCTGACAGGGTGATATTGTACATGCTGTACAAGGACAGGAATTTCTTCGCTGTCAAGGGCGAGATATACGATCTGGGTTGCGCCACTTTTTCTAAAGACAGTCGTAAATTCCTTGTAGGGGACCGCAATTGCCGTGGATGCAAAATCCTCCCCGAAGATGTTTGCGGGAATGATGTTTTGGCGCCTGAGGGCGCGTACTTTTTTTCCCACGACATCGCGTTTCTTAACCGTAAGCAGTATTTTGTGCGAGTCGGCTGTTTTTGTTTGTTTTTTCATAGTGGTCAATCAGGAGTCTATTTTTCCTGCACGAGCTCCATAATAATGATTTTATCGGTGGATAAAGTATTAGTATACACTATTTTGTTATTTTTTGCAAGCCCGGGGAAATTCTTGTAAGTGAGTGAGGCAGTGCGTGGGAAGTCAAAAGAGACGGTCAAATCATTGTACAGAGAACCGATTTGCTTCTGTACGATGAGCTGATACGTATTTTTTCCCGTAAGGATTTTATCTTCCATAGTATAGGTTATCGTGATAGTGCCTGTTTCGCCCGGCAGTATCTCGCTCCACACTCCGACAGATCGCACATTTTCATCTACTTCATCAACATATTCCTCGACAAGAGTGTCGTTTTTCCTCACCTGTTGCACTGAAGTTTTGGCTGGTATGAAGAGTTGAAAATAATTTTTGTATATTCCTCCCGGGAACGCATCGATCGGAGATTCATTTCGAAAAGACACAGTTGTTGTATGTTCTACTCTTCCATCTTTTTTAATCGTGGTTGCAATATTAAAGAGTCGATGCACAAAGAAATTTGCTTTGTTGACGCCGAGATTTGCATCAACGGGAAAGACAAAATCTACGAGACAATTTCCTTCCTCATCCACTTTGTTGCGGCGAGCGCTACATGATAAATTGGTAAATTTTCCGGTCCAGCCAAGTTGTTCTACATCTCCCTGTAGTTTTTGGTCTCTGAAAAAAAGCACAATGTTTTTTTCACCAAGCGCTTGATAGACAAGAGGCATGAGGCGCTGATACGGCGCATCTTCAAGTTTGATCAAAAGCATTCGAGTGAGAGAGGAGAGAAAATTTCGCTTTCCCTGTGATCCGGGGAAAAAGTCTTTTTCTACATGTGTCTGGGTTTTGATATAGAAGTTATCGCTGTTTACCGATTCCCGGTAATCAGGAAGATATACCTCTCCAAAAGCTCGAAGAAGCAGTGAAACAGCGGTCGTCGTGATCCCGATTGCGCCATCGGAGGGGGGAAGACCCAGCTCTTTTTCCAAAA
>Ga0209541_10018123_pt1 | contig 10229 bp, 10 predicted proteins | sample RifCSPlowO2_01_FD_184027 | JGI IMG/M metagenome (GOLD analysis project Ga0209541, IMG submission 184027) | Groundwater microbial communities from Rifle, Colorado - Rifle CSP2_plank lowO2_0.1 (SPAdes) (version 2) | ecosystem: Environmental > Aquatic > Deep subsurface > Groundwater | place...
CCGTAATCATAGAACCCCGCAAATCCGCCGTAGATCTCGCTGTTGGGGTAAATAAAGCCCTCGCGCTTGCAGAAGGCCGCCATCTCGTCAATGCTTAAGGTCATCAGACAGCAAAAACCGAACGGAATTTAAAAAGATTGCCATTAGGGAGATTTGATAGAGAGGAGCGCCGTTCCTTAAGCGGGATGGATAGCCAATAATGCGCATTGTAAAAAAGAATTTTCTTTGCAAAAGCGATCAATACAAAAATTCCGGCACAGAATTTTTGCACCTTCCCTACCGGTATGAAAATAGTTTTTTTCTAATGCGGCTTAATCATTATAAAACTATTTCCGCAGCCACTGCACTTCTTCCTTCTCCAGCTGGAACTCCCGCGTGATCGAGTTGGCCATGTCCTTGTCCTTTTTGTAGATGACCTGCAGGTACGGCATGTTTTTCACCATCTCCCGCTGCGAGGTGTGCAGTTTTCCGGCCAGTTTGAAGGCAATGGCTTTTTTCTTCATGTTCTTCTGCTTGGCCCACCACATCTTCAGGATCCGGCCCGTGGGTTTGTACATCACCACTTTCTTGTATTTGGCGTCTTTTGACACCGCCACCCCGGCTGTGAGCAGGGCGTTGATGTAGATCATGAAGCGCCAGTGCTGCCATCGGCGGATGCGCCGCGAGAACATGTCCGCCCGCGAGAGCTTGTCATACGCCCGGACCAGCTCTTCCGGCTTTTCATACTCAGAAGGAAGGTTCTCATCGATCCACAGCAGGCTTTTGTCCAGGTCTTCTTCCACATCGTCCAATGCTGTGATGGCGATTTTCGGATCCGTAGCCTTGAATATTTTCAGGAGCGCCTGGATCATGTTCTGCTGTTTCTCGCGCATGCCCAGCCCCTCCAAATCGTGGGCATCGATGGTTTTCTTGCCGCTCACCAGCGTCTGCAGATCAGTGATAGCCGCCCGCGCATCGCCGCCGCATTGCCGCGCCAGCTGCTTCAGCACGCTTTCCCCGACCTCCAATTTTTCTCCTTTGACGGCCCTCGAGAGGATAAGGAAGATCTGCTCAGGCCCCAGCTCGTCAAACGCGACCATCAGGCTCTTGGTCCGGAGCGATGCAAACTTCGGGTCCCACGGGTTCGTCAGGGTGAGGAGGATCGGAAACGTGCTGTTCTGCATCAGCTTAAGCAGCGCCTGCAGGCCGCCGCGGTCTTTCGTGCCGCTCAATCCGTCCACCTCATCCACCAAGATGAGCTTTCCCTTGGAGAAGAGGCTCTGCTGGCCCACCGCTGCCCCGATGTTCTTCTGGACCTGCTCTTTGTTCCGGAAGTCAGAGGCGTTGACCTCCAATATCTCAAGGCCCGACTCGCGGGCCAGTGCATACGCTATCGAAGTCTTGCCGCAGCCGGATGGCCCGTATAACAATGCCGCTTTCTTTTTTTGGGAGCCGTAATTCACGATGAACTGCCGGAGGGCACGCACTGCTTTATCCTGCCCGATGATGTCAGAAAGCTTTTGCGGCGCATAACGCCGGGTGAACGGCTCCATGGCCCTGCGGAAGCCCGCAGGCCTATTAAATTTTTCGACTCTGTTCAAAAAGCCGCCGTAGGATTCAGAACGTTTTGAACAGAGCCGTTTTGGAACGAAAGATTTAAATAGTAACCACTATTAGGTGGTTACATGATAGATGAACCGATAAGAACCCTGGACGATAGATTAGATCAGGTGGATCATGATGCAATCGGTACATTATGGCACCATATGCATAATTTAATGACCGTCAGCAAAGGAAACTTAGATATCATAACAATGGGCCAGGTAGTATCACCGGAAATCAATCGGGAGATCAGATGGCTCTCCGTATTATCAGAAACCCTTTCAGGATACACAACAAACGGAAATTATGTACCAGAAAAAGTGGCCGGAACGACCGAGGATAAAAGAGTAGCACAGATATGGAGCGGATTCTACTCTGGCATAAAAAGTTTAATGGAATATTCATTGGAAAAAGCCAGAATGATTAAAGAAAAGTTAGAGTCTATAGATTATTTCAGAAATGATAAAATAAAAGAATGGTTCAACATCGCTTTCAAGGGTATAGAAAGGACAGCACAGTTTTTAGAATACATTAAAAGAGGTGCGCCTTACGCACCCCAAGATGGCGTAATACCCATCCTTGGATGGGACACGTTCAACAAATAACTTTAAATACAATCCGCTTCTTCTTTCAGTCAATGGAATTACCGAAACAATACGATTCCGAAGAGGCGGAAAAGCGGTGGCAGGCATTCTGGGAAAAAGAGAACGTCTACGCGTTTGATCCGGACGCCAAGGCCGAAATCTTCTCGGTAGACACCCCTCCGCCAACAGTATCAGGAAAGATGCATCTCGGGCATGCATTATCCTACGCGCAGCAGGATTTCATGGTCAGGTTCCAGCGCATGCTGGGCAAGAACGTCTTCTTTCCCTTCGGCACGGACGACAATGGATTGGCCACCGAACGGCTGATCGAGAAACTGAAGAACGTCAAGTCCAAGAGCATGGAACGCAAGGCATTCGTGAAACTATGCCTCGACACGCTGGAGAAAGAGTTAAGACCCACCTACATCCAGGATTGGAAACGCATCGGCATGAGCTGCGATTTCAGCCTCTACTACAGCACCATCAACGAGCACTGCCAAAGGATATCCCAGCGTTCCTTTATCCAGCTGTACAAAGCAGGCAGAGAATATAGAAAAGAAGCGCCGGTCATGTGGTGCCCCGAGTGCCAGACCGGAATTTCGCAGGTGGAATGCCAGGACAAGGAGCTGGATTCGCATTTCAATGATATCGTCTTCAAAGTGGACAACAAGGATTTGATCATCGCAACCACAAGGCCCGAGTTATTGCCCGCATGCGTGGCTGTTTTCTATCACCCGGATGACAAACGTTATCAGAAATACAAAGGAAAGAAAGCCAACGTGCCGTTATTCGATTTTGAAGTCCCGATCCTGCCGGACGAGCGCGCTGATCCGGAAAAAGGCACGGGCATCGCGATGTGCTGTACCTTCGGCGACCAGACCGACATGGAGTGGCAGAAAGCCCATAATCTACCCATCAAATCCGCATTGACCCATGACGGCAGGATGACCGGGATAGCGGGCAAATATGAGGGCTTGCCTCTCAAGAAGGCCCGCAAGGAGATAATCAATGAACTAAAGGAGAAAGGCCTGCTGGTAAGCCAAAAGCCCATCAAGCACAGCGTGAACGTCCATGAGCGCTGCGGAACCGAGATCGAATTCATCCACAGCAAGCAGTGGTTCATCAAATATCTGGATCTGAAGGAGGAGATGCTCAAATGGGGCGAGAAGCTGAATTGGTATCCAAAACATATGAGGGTGCGCTACGACCACTGGGCCAAAGGCCTGCAGTGGGACTGGCTGATCTCACGGCAGCGGTATTTCGGCGTCCCGTTCCCCGTGTGGTACTGCAGGAAATGCGACGAACCCGTTTTAGCAGATGAAAAGCAGCTGCCGGTGGATCCTCTAAAAGATGCCCCGCCCATAAAGAAGTGCCCGAAATGCGGCCATGATGAATTTATACCGGAGAAAGATGTCCTGGACACCTGGGCCACCTCTTCGCTCACGCCGTTCCTGGCCATCGAGCTGGTCAAGGACAAGGCGCTGCAGAAAAAATTGTTCCCGATGAGCCTGCGCCCCCAGGCGCACGACATCATCACCTTCTGGCTCTTCAATACGGTCGTGAAGTCGCAGCTCCATCACAAGACAAACCCGTGGAAAGACGTGGCCATCTCCGGTTTTGTCCTGGATCCGCACGGCAAGAAGATGTCAAAATCCAAAGGCAACGTGATCGAGCCGCAGGAAGTGACCAGGAAATTTTCCGCAGACGCCCTGCGCTTCTGGGCAGCGGGCTCCAAGCTCGGAGAGGACATGCCCTACCAGGAGAAGGACGTCCTGACCGGAAAGAAGTTCATCACCAAGCTGTGGAATGCGAGCAAGTTTGCGTTCATGCACCTGGCCGATTACAAAGGGGAGAAGCCGAAAAAGCTGGAAATCGTGGACCGGTGGATGCTGTCCGGATTGGGGGATATTATCCGTGAAGCCACCGAATCCTTCAAGGTCTACGAGTTCTCGCGCACAAAAGCAGAGACCGAGAATTTCTTCTGGCACCTGTTCTGCGACAATTACCTGGAGATCGTCAAGGACCGGCTCTACAACCCGGAGAAGCGCGGCAGGGAAGCGAAATTATCCGCGCAATACACCCTCTACCACAGCCTCCTGGCCATCCTGAAATTATTGGCCCCCATTCTCCCATACATCACCGAAGAGATTTACCATAGTTATTATGCGGGCAAAGAGAAAGCAAAAAGCATCCATGTCTCGGCATGGCCGCAGCCGTTCAAATCGGACGAGGATGCAGAAGCCGCCGGCAATCTGGTGGTGTACGCCGTCGAAGCAGCCCGGCGCGCGAAATCCGAGAAGAACGTATCCCTGAAGACGCCGCTGAAGAGCCTTTCGTTGAGGGGAAAGATTCCAAAAGAAGAATTCGAAGCCGTGAAAGAAGACATTCTGGCAGCCACCCAGGCCGAAAAGATAAGCTATAAGCAGCTGGACGGGAAATCCGAAGCGGATTTCGAGCACGACCTGGAAATCTAGGCTTTTTTCCAGCGCGTCCCTTTCTCGGTATCCTCAAGAATAATCCCTTTTTTCTTCAGTTCAGAACGGATTTGGTCCGCCTTCCTGAAGTCTTTGTTCTGACGGGCCTCTTCACGCTGTTGGATCAGTTTTTCAACCTCTCCATCCAAACTGCCTTCTTCAAATCCCAATAGCCCAAGGACCCTGTCAAAATCGTTCATGGCATCCGATACGGTTTTAGCGTCCTTCCTGCCCAATTCCTGCCGGTTGACGTCCCGGATGAAATCAAAAATCACTCCCAGTGCGCGGGGCATGTCCAGGTCATCGTCCAGGGCTTCCTCAAAATCTGTTTTGGCCTTCCCGATGAGAGGAGTTATCTTCTCATTTCCGCCGGTGCCGGAAGCATCCTTCAGGTTGAGCATGAAATCCTTGAAGCGCTGGAGGGTGTTTTCCGCTGCTTTCAGCCCTTCCAAGGTGAAATTGAGCGGCTGCCGGTAATGGGTAGCCATGAGGACATACCGGATGGCCCTGGCCGAGTAGCTCTTCGTCAGCAGGTCGCGGAGCGTGTAAAAGTTCCCCAAACTTTTGGACATCTTCTTGCCGTCGACCAATAAATGCTCGTTATGGAACCAATAGCGTGCAAACGGCTCGCCGGTGGCGCCCTCGCTCTGCGCAATCTCATTGGTGTGATGGGGGAATATCAGGTCAATGCCGCCGGCGTGGAGATCAAACGAATGCCCCAGGTATTTCATCGACATGGCACTGCACTCAATATGCCAGCCCGGCCTTCCCTTTCCAAGCTCGGTCTCCCAGAATACGTCTCCGTCTTCCCTGCTCCATGCCTTCCACAAGGCAAAGTCACGGGCCTCTTCTTTCTCGTATTCATCCTGCTTGACCCGGGCACCGATCGCAAGCTGACTCTTCTCCAGCAGCGCCAGATGTCCGTAATTCCTGAATTTCGAAACCGCGTAATAGATGCTGCCGTCATCGCTCTTGTAGGCGATTTTCTTTTTGAGCAGCTGCTGGATCAGTGCAACCATCTCCGGGATATGCTCGGTGGCTGCCGGATATACCTCGGCATGCTCGATGTTCAGCGCATCGATATCCTCGAAAAAGGCTTTCCTGTAGCGGTCAGTATATTCCTTCAGGGGGATTTTTTCCTTCTGGGCGCCCTTGATGGTCTTGTCATCCACGTCCGTCAGGTTCATGACCTGTTTGACCGCATACCCCTTGTACCGAAGATAGCGCCTAAGAACATCCTGGCAGATATAGGCCCGGAAATTGCCGATGTGCGCAAAATCGTAGATCGTAGGGCCGCATGTATACATGCCTACCTTCTTCCCTTTCAAAGGCTTGAAGGGTTCTTTCTTCCTTCCGAGGGTGTTGAAGAGCTCCAGCGCCATAACCATCTGTCCTGCACCGGCCGATTATATAGTTTTTGGTGGAAAGGAGGGGCTGGGATTTGAACCCAGAAATACACGCTCTGCAGGCGTGCTCCTTGGCCGTTTGGATACCCCTCCATCTAAGCAGCGCAGGAAGCGGGAGAACAGTGCAAAGATCCTTACCAACAACAACCGGTCATAGAACTAGGAAAAGCGAAATGCCTATTTAAAAATTTGCTTTCGCCGTCCATCTTATTTCTCTTCGTCTGGTTCATTCAAATTCACGTCATCCAATTGCTCGTAAAATTTAGGGTTCATAGAACACCTCCATTTGATGTTTAAAGATAAAACGCCACTGATTGATGTTAGCACATAAACGTGCTACATCTATGCAAGAAAATAGTACTCCATTCTTTTGCACTGTATGTGTTCATCTTGTGTATTTCAAGAATAAAGCTAGTTTATAAATCTTTCTGTTCCTAGGAGTCCGATGCGAATAAGGGTCAGAGGGAGATGGATTTACGTGCTTTCCCGCCGCAGGCCGTGCAGGCAGGATTCTTGTTCAGCCGGTACTCAGTGAACCGCATGGTTTTGCCGTCCAGGACCAGCAGCCTGCCGACCAGATCGGGTTTCCCCAGGATCAGTTTCAATGTTTCCGACGCCTGGATCATTCCGATGATGCCCGCGACCGGGCTGAAGATGCCTCCGGCGCAGTCCAGGACCGAGAGGGACTCATCGTACTTCGGATGCAGGCAGCGGTAGCAAGGACTCTTAGGAACAAATGTAGTGGCACGGCCCTCGAATCCCATGGCAGCGCCGTAGACCAGCGGCTTCTTCAGCGCGGCGCACGTGTCATTGATGAGATAGCGGCTGGAAAAGTTGTCCGTCCCGTCCACAATGATGTCGAATTTCCAAATGAGTTTTTTCGCATTTTTTTCAGTCAGTTTTTCGTTAAAAGAAAGGAATTCAGAATCCGGATTGTACGCCCGAAGATTCTTCTTCGCAGATTCTGCCTTAAACGATCCGATGTCCTCCGTCCGATAAAGGATCTGGCGCTGGATATTATTCATATCAACCGTGTCAAAATCAACAAGGCCCAGTTTGCCGACACCGGCATTGGCCAAGTACAACGAAGCGACCGTGCCCAAGCCTCCCAATCCGATGCAGAGCACCTTCGCGTCCCGTATTTTCCGCTGCCCCTGTTCACCGATCTCGGGAAGCTGGATGTGCCGGCTGTACCGGCGGATCTGTTTTTCCGTGAATGCCATACTGAAAAATGAACCGGCGTGAATTTATAAACATTTAGAAAAGAATGAATGAAACATGAAACAATGAGAAATAGTTAATTTACGAAGTGCGAGTCCAAAAATTCCGGCACGGAATTTTTGCTGTTTTTCCCTGCCGCTAAGAAAAAAGAAAAAGTCACAATGGAAAATGACAAAGATTTTAAACAAAATACGCCCAACCATAAATAATGACATCACTCAAGAAAATCGGAGAATTCGGGCTGATTAGAGCAATCACAAGAAAGACCAGAAACAAAAGCATAAAAGTGGGAATTGGCGATGACGCCGCAGTCATAAAGGTAGGGGGAAAACTCCTGGCCGTCACCACCGATAGCGTTGTGGAAAACATCCATTTCTCGTTCAGACACTTTACACCAGAGCAAATAGGGAAGAAAGCGGTTGAAATCAACGTGAGCGACATAGCCGCCATGGGCGGAACCCCAAAATATGCCTTGGTTTCACTGATTCTAAAAGAAAACACCGCCGTAGAGAAAATAAAGCGCGTATATAATGGAATTTACCAAGCTGCAAAAAAATACAGTATAGAAATTATTGGAGGGAATACAGCGAAAGGCAATCAAACCGTGATAGATATTACCTTGATAGGAGAGGTAGAGAGAGAAAACCTCTGCCGGAGAAGCGACGCAAGGCCCGGCGATTTTATTTTTGTCTCCGGTGACCTGGGAAAATCAGCCGCTGCCCTGGAATTGCTGAGAAGAAAAATGAAGATGCCCCCCTCTCTTAAGAAAGCCCATCTCGAGCCCGTGGCACAGCTGAAGAAAGCAAAACAAATCGCGCCGTTCGCAAACGCCATGGAGGACATCAGCGACGGGTTGGCCTCGGAGATAAGGCACATCTGCGAACAAAGCAGCACCGGAGCGGTCATCTTCACCGACAACCTTCCGATAAAGGAAGAGGCGCGAAAGGCAGCAGGGAGGATCGGAAAAAAGCCGGAAGGCCTGGCGCTGTACGGCGGGGAAGAGTTCGAGTTGGTGTACACCATCCCGGAAAAGAACCTGAACAGAGCGAAAGGCTATCTCATCGGCGAGATTACCCGGAAGAAAGGGGTCCGCACCTATTCAAAGGGAAAAGAAAAGCCGCTAAAGAATTTCGGATTCGATCATTTCCGGAAGGCATAGATCTCTTCCGCGATCTTCTTCATCTGCTTCAGGTCCGAGCCCCGCTGGAAAATGATCTCGCCGTCGCGGTGGACCGCAATATTCAGTCCCTCTACCTCAAGGACCAATGCGACGGAAGAGGCCGCAATCGGCTTAAAGCGGACCCGGACACGCTCCAGGTCAAGCTGCAAAGGCTGCAGTGGCTTCGCGCTGTACGCAGCCCGGGTTTTGCATCGCTCCAGTCGAAACATAAAGGCCGTCTACCCGAATTTGTTTTTATAGTTTGCCTAATTGGAACCGGCCAAGAATCAAAAAGTTTATAAGCCCTCTGATTAACCATCGTTACATGAAACACCCGCAGGAAATTGAGGTGTGGTACACCCTGCCCGCCATCCGGAGGGAGCTTTCTAAGGCCTTTATTGAAGAGCACAAGCTGAACCAGAAGGAAGTCGCTGCTATCATGGGAGTCACCGAAGCAGCGGTATCGCAGTACCTGAAGTCCAAGCGCGCGAACGGCGTCCAGTTTGACCGGGAAACAACCCGCAAGATCCATGAATCGGCGCGAAGCATCATAAAAAACAAAAGGGCCTACATGAGAGAGGTCATGGGCATCTGCGACACGATCAAGGAGAACCAGACGTTGTGCAAGGTGCATGCGCAGTTCGACCCCAATGTTCCCAAAGACTGCGATTTGTGCTTCAGATAGGATCAGTTAGCAAATTTTGGTTAGGGTTCATTGAAAAGGGGGTAGCGGATAAATAATTGGAGCGGCGATAGCTTTATATAGGAGCAAAATGTCGAAATCAGAATAGCCAAAAGGGAGGTGGCTTTGATGAAGATAAAAAGTACCAGTCTAATTGTGGGTATGCTGGTGATCCAGCTTGTTCTGACTATAGTGATGGTCGCGCAGTTGACCAGCATTTCAGACAACACATCTGTTTTTAAAGCATTGGTAGGCGATGCGCCGCAGGCCGCGCCGAGCGCGCCCAGTGCAGCGCCGCAGCCTGCAGCCAAGGTGGAAGTAAGTGAAGATGATGATCCTGTAAAAGGTGTCAAGAATGCGCCGGTCACCATTATCGAATTCAGCGATTTCCAGTGCCCCTACTGCGGAAGGTTCTTCTCAGAGACATTGCCGAGCATCGAGCAGAAGTATATCCAGTCCGGGAAAGTGAAGATGGTGTACAGGGACTTCCCCTTAAGCTTCCATCCTGAAGCGCAGCCTGCGGCCGAAGCGGCCGAATGCGCCAAGGAACAGGGGAAATTCTGGGAATTCCACGACAAGATTTTTGAAAACCAGCAGGGTATGAGCGCCGCTGCCTACAAGCAATGGGCTTCCGAGTTGGGATTGAACACAGCCCAGTTCAACAGTTGCGTGGACTCAGGCAAATACCGCCAGGAAGTGCAGAAGGACTTTGCGGAGGGCAGCAGTTACGGAGTCTCCGGAACACCGTCGTTCTTCATCAACGGAATGATGGTCTCAGGGGCCCAGCCGTATCAGGTCTTTGAGCAGGCCATCGAGGCGGCATTGGCCGGAAACTGAGGTGAACCGATGAATGTCAGAAACATCGTGCTGATAGCGATTATGGTGGGTTTGCTGGTGGTAGCCGGCTGCGGAAATAAGACAGCAGGGTATGTGGCGTACAGCGGCCAGTATGGAGGCCAGCAGGCAGGCGCCTATCCGCAGCAGCAGTACCCGGCAGCAGGAGGGTGCGGCATCGCAGCACCTGCTGTTACGAACGAGCCAGTAGGCATAAAGCCAGTAGCCGATTTGTAATTATAGTAAAAGGCACAAAAATTTGAGCAAGAGATTGCCTTTTACTTATTA
>Ga0209541_10018126_pt1 | contig 10229 bp, 8 predicted proteins | sample RifCSPlowO2_01_FD_184027 | JGI IMG/M metagenome (GOLD analysis project Ga0209541, IMG submission 184027) | Groundwater microbial communities from Rifle, Colorado - Rifle CSP2_plank lowO2_0.1 (SPAdes) (version 2) | ecosystem: Environmental > Aquatic > Deep subsurface > Groundwater | place: Rifle...
TCGTCTTTGATCCCAAACAGACCGGGGAGACGGTAAAAAACGATGTCATCATGATCTCGGAAAAAGGCCAGGTCATCCGCCTTCCCTTGAAGTCCGTACCCTCTCTGGGGCGCGCCACCCAGGGCGTCCGCCTCATGCGCTTCAAGGACGCGAATGACAAAGTCGCGTCAGTGACCCTCGTATAAGCGAATTCATTAGAAATTTTGAACAAACAAACGCGAAGGGCTTGCAAATTATAATAAAATCATATACTTTTTCTATACTCTGTAATCACTAATAAAAATCCTATGACAATAGACTCTAAGGATTCTATGCTTACCCCCCCCGTTGACTCAAAACAAGTAAATGACTCACGGCTTGGCAAATATACTGAACTAGCAAAAAAATTACCCGAAGATGTCAAGTTTACTGTTAATGTAGTAGGATTCAGTGACATGACAGCAGATCAACAAACAGATATTGTCAGACAACTTGAATGGATAACCACTGATACTAATTTCATGCAATTTATCGAGAAAAATCAAGCCATGATAAAAAAAGTGCTTGAACTTCAAGAATTATTACATCGTAACCCCTAGTGCGGAAATAATATTTACATATGGGTCTCCCATCGAAGCGTAGAACGAAACAATCCAAACGCGACCGCGCCTCGCATTTTGCGCTCACTCCCGCGAATTACCGGCCGTGCCCCAAATGCAAGCGGCCAACTATGCCGCACCGCGCCTGCGTATTCTGCGGCACGTATAAGGGCCGGCAAGTCATGAAGGCGGCGGAAAAGAAGAAGAAATAGAACTGGCAATCTCCGGAGTTTTGATTTCCAATGTTCATGGATCGACAAGCTCACCATGACAATAACGATACCCCCATTGGGCACCCTGAGCCGAATCGGGGTTGAAAATTGCAAAATTGAGAATTGAAAATTTACACTCATGTCCAACCGCCATCTTGCGCGCACCATCGCGCTTCAGTCGCTCTATCAATGGGATTTCACGCACGGAACCCAAGACATCGGCGGCATCGTGCGCCAAAATCTCGCGGACTTTGCCCCGAGCTTTGAAGACGGCGGATTTACCGACACATTGGTGCGCGGCATTCTCAAACACCAGGAGGCCATTGACGCGGCCATCGTGCGGTACGCGCCTGAATGGCCGCTTGATCAGGTGACCCCCATTGATCGGAATATCCTGCGCATCGGCATCTACGAACTCGAGCATTCCGAGGTTCCGCCCAAGGTGGCCATCAACGAATCCATTGAACTTGCCAAGACGTTCGGCGGCGAGTCTTCCAGCAAATTTGTCAACGGCGTGTTGGGAAGCATCTACAAGGACATGGAGGCGCATGGGCGGAAGATTGTGCGCAGCGGACTGACGAGTCCCGTGCTTGCGGCCGCATCCGGCGCGCGCACGGAAGAGCCGCAGGAGACGTCGGCGGGCGGCGTCGTCTATCATCGGAACAGCAAGGGCGAATACGCCTTCGCGCTCATCCAGGACGCGATTTACCGCTGGACATTTCCTAAAGGCAAAGTCGAGGCGGGGGAGACGCTGGAGCAAGCCGCGTGCGAGGAAGTGGGCGAGGAGGTGGGGCTGAAGGACGTGCGCATCGTGTGCCCCTTGGGCAAGATTCACATCACCGTGAATGCTCCGGGCAAGCCGCCGGTGCCCAAAGTCGTGCACTACTTTCTTATGGAGGCGCTCGACCCTTCCCTCAACGTGACGGTTGACAACGAGGTCAAGGGAGGAGAATGGGTGCCGCTTCCGCACGTGCTCCTCATGCTCGGCTATGAAAATGCAAAGGAGATATTCAGGCATGCATTGAAACAACTCAATCTCGAACTACCAACCCACAAGGTCAAGTAGCAGTTTAATAACCAATAACCAAACACCAAATCACAAATAATTCCCAAATACGAAATTCCAAATTCAAAACCGTTTCGGTATTGGGTATTGGAATTTTGAATTTATTTGGGATTTGTCCCGCACCGCTATTTTTAAATATAAGGTATGCGGGATCCCGCTACGGCGGTGAGAGATTGTGATTTGGGATTTACATCCCATTATGATCGATAAACACTACGCAGAACTGGAAACCACCATCGGCGTCACTTTCCGCGACAAAGATCTCTTCGTCTCCTGCCTCACTCATCGCTCGTACTTGAACGAACACCCCGACTTCCCGCTCCCTCACAACGAGCGGCTGGAATTTTTGGGCGACGCCGTGCTCGAGCTTGTCGTCACCGAATATCTCTACACGCACTACCCTAATCCCGAAGGGGAGCTGACGAACTGGAGAGCGGCGCTGGTGAACGCGAACATGCTCTCCGAGCTCGCGCGCGAGATTAATCTCGAAAAATGCTTGAAACTTTCGCGCGGGGAAGCGAAAGAGGCGAATACCAAGGCGCGCCAGTATATTCTTGCCAATGCCTACGAGGCGGTTATCGGCGCGATTTACATTGACCAAGGATGGGACGCGGCGAAACGCTTCATCGAGGAGCAGGTATTGATTAAGCTTCCCTACATCCTCGAACACCAGCTCTATCTAGATCCCAAATCCCGCTTCCAAGAAATTGCCCAGGAAATCGCCGGCATCACGCCGAGTTACAAAGTCATGGAAGAGTCAGGTCCTGATCACGCGCGGCAATTCAAAATCGGCATCTACCTCGGCGACGAATTTATTGCCGAGGGCACGGGCCTCTCCAAACAAGAAGCTCAAATGGCCGCGGCGGAGAAAGGACTGGAAGTGAAAGGGTGGAAGTGACCCCGCCGTGCGGGGGTCATCCCGATCCGAGTCGAGGGATCCCTCAAAATTGTTCAAACCCCGGATACCTGCAAAGGTCTCCGGGGTTTTCGTTCCCTTCACTTCCCTAGCAACTCATAAAGAATGAGAGCTAACAGTAGAAGGGAAAAAAATATCCAAAAAAATTCCTGATCAAAAAATTTCATTATTATTTCCTCTCTTTAAATTAATGTTTTTAGTGATTTATCCCTCTCTTCTTACTCTCTCTCTCTCTCTTCTTGTCAACCCCGCCCAATTTTGCTCACGCAAACTTAGGCGGGCTCACCCAAATTCAGCCCAACTCAAAACCCGCCTTGTCGGCGGGTTTATGAATGAAATTTAATGTAATAACGACGCTTGCCCCGTCGGATGACGAAATTAGCGCGCACCCTCTATCACCAGCTGTCCGCAGGCAGCGGCAATGTCGTCGCCCATGGTCCGGCGTTGAGTAACGTCCACGCCCGACCGGCGCACCAATGATTTGAATTGCTCCAAGCTCTCCTGCGCGCTCGGAGAAAAGGGTTTCCCCGGCACGCGGTTGTAGGGAATGACATTGACCTTCACGCGCCCCAATGCTGCGGAGAATTCGCCTAATGCCTTCGCGTGCGCGGGCGTATCGTTGATACCCGAGAGCATCACGTATTCAAAGGTGAGATGGTGCCGCCGGTTGCCGTATTTCAGCGCGTAGCGGCGCGCCCAGTCTGCAAGTTTCGGGAGAAAATCAGGCACCGAGGTGGGTACGATTTCCTGGCGCGTTCTTGGGTCTGCGCTGTGAAGCGATACCGCCAGACGCACCTCGGGCCATTCGGGATCGGTGAGAATCTTCTCAAGCGGCACGACGAGCCCTACGGTTGATACCGTAATTTTTGTTTTCCCCAAATCGGTGTACTGTTGCCAGGTCCGGATGGCTCCCTTCACCTGCTCGTAATTCGCAAGCGGTTCGCCCATGCCCATAAACACCACATTGCTGATGCGGGGAGGCAGCGCCGGATGCGCATGCAGGTACTGCTGCCAATAACGGTACTGATCGACGATTTCGTCCGCCGTAAGGCTCCGGGTAAGCCCCATCGTCCCGGTCGCGCAAAAACTGCAGCGCATGGCGCAGCCGATCTGTGAAGACACGCAGATGGTCCACTGCCCGCGGCGATTTTCCATGAGCACCGTTTCAAACCGCTGACCTTCTCGCGTCGCGAGCACTGCTTTGTATGTATCGCCTCGGCTGCTTTTGAATACTCCTACCTCGCGCACCGCCATCCACGGGACGCATTCCATCAACTTCATCTGCATCGCCTTCGGCAATGTCGTTGCCCCCCGCCAGCCTTCAAGGGAAGGGTTAAACCGCGCGGTCTCAATCTGATTCCAACGAAACTTCGGCTCGTCAGGAAAGAGCGCTTTGAATTGTTCCTTGCGCAGTGTACTCATGCTATTCAAAGTCTAAACACAAACCCGCCTCGTCGGCGGGTTTCAAAATGTCGCGAAAAGTCGCGTCAGCAAGTAGCGTAAAGTCGCTTCCCGCCTCGTCGGCGGGCCGCCGAAGAGGCGGCTACATTCAGCATCTCAAAGGTTGTAACGTCATCCCCATGTATCTACTCGTGAATCCCCATAGAGTAAAGATTCACCACAGTCTCGTAAGGACTGCGTATCCCATTGTTCTCCCGACGCAATGTCGTGAGGTCGACTTACATTCGCCTCATCGGCGAAAATGGGTGATTTGATGCGATGCTATTCCGAAGAATGAGCATCATCACCAGAAATCCTTAGAAAGGAGGTGATCCACCGACAGCTTCCGCTACCGGTGCCTTGTTACGACTTCGCCCCTGTCACCGACCCTACCTTGATCCCCGCAAATGCGGGGGCTTCGGGTATTGCCGGCTCCCTTGGCGTGACGGGCGGTAGGGGGATCATATGTCCCACACCACTGGGCAAACGGCTTTCCCGTACCCTAGCGGTTCCCAAATATCTTTGACGCTTTCTTACCGTTCCTCCTATTTTTCTCTCGCAATGCGAGAATTTTCTTGTATCCCTTTTCAGTCAGATGCTCTTTCTTCGCAACCATCTCCACCGCTTTTCTAAATATATTGAAAGAACTACTCTTCTTAGACTGAAGTTGATACTTAAGGAAGAAAGGCACCACTCTTCCGCTCAAGTCATTGATCTTACTCACGCGGAGTTTCGCGTGCGGCTTCCATCCGTATCGCTTGTAGTCGAGAAAATATATTTTGCCGCAACCTAGTGTTCGTTGAATGCGGAAAAGAACAGCGGCATCATCTGCGCGTAACTCGATTTCAAACTCAGGACGAATTTCTACTTTCCGTTTGAGCGTCTTGTGAATGTTGGTGCTCACTGAAAAACTGCCTTCCCCATCTACAAATCCTACCACATACTGCGGGGGCAGCGGACGAAAGCGATAATTTGGGTTCACGCCTTCCCCAGAAAGTTTTCTGAGTACTATGCGCTCTGCTGACTTCTTGTACTGCATAGAATGTCTGTTACCAGGCAATCCGCCATCGATGGTAGATACATGTACTCGTGATGAATTAACCACGAGTATATTATGTCACCGTTCGATAGAAAGTACAAGATCTCCTTGGGTCACGGACAATAATGTTTGTCTTCATCGCGATCCTAATCACATACATTACTTTTTCATCAATGAATGATTTCCCCCTGTACACGCGGAGTCATCCATAATGCATGCCACAATTGATTCGCGCTAAAAACTGCATCCGGACTCTCGTTAAAGCCCTCACGAGCTTTAGCGTGTCCATTGCTTCAAACTCTTCATCGAAGTTTGGCCGGATTTTCACCGGCATTAATTGTCCGCTACCAAGCGGTCCGTGTACAAAACCCGAGAACGTATTCACCGCGGCGAGGCTGATCCGCGGTTACTAGCGATTCCTGCTTCATGAGGGCGGGTTGCAGCCCTCAATCTGAACTGGGGGGCGTTTTGATGGGATTTGCTCCGGATTGCTCCTTGGCGCCCCATTGTGCGCCCCATTGTAGCACGTGTGTAGCCCAGGACGTAAGGGCCATGCTGACTTGACGTCATCCCCACCTTCCTCCCCGTTAACCGAGGCAGTTCGATGTGACACGAAGTAACACATCGTAGGGGTTGCGCTCGTTACCCGACTTAACGGTACATCTCACGACACGAGCTGACGACAGCCATGCAGCACCTGTGATGCACCCTCGAAGGTCACACGTTTCCGTGCGCTTGCAGCATCATGTCAAGCCCTGGTAAGGTTCCTCGCTTACCGTCGAATTGAACCACATGCTCCACCGCTTGTGCGGGTTCCCGTCAATTCCTTTGAGTTTTAGTCTTGCGACCGTACTCCCCAGGCGGGGTACTTAATGCGTGAGCTTACAAACAACGACACTGGAAGGGTCGACACTTCCAATGTCCAGTACCCATCGTTTACAGCGTGGACTACTGGGGTCAATTTATTCTCTACGTTACCGCAGAGGTTGGACTATATCATTCTCTGATGCATTTCGGTATTCCTTCCATCGTTCCTTTTTCTGTTGAAAATGCTTTTCTACCGCAGATAAAGGAAATCGAGACAACCGAGCTACCTCAGAGATCCAGCGTTGCTGAAGTTGATGATTATGGTACAGAAGGATAAATTTGGGAATCATTTGTTCAACCGCAATATGCGGCATTATGATCCTCATAAATGATTGCAGCTGTTCTGAAGAACGAAACCACAATCTGACTTTACTCGGCTCGCGTGCGCTTTTCGGCGCAACAACCGTTTCGATGTGCCACACAGCCTTGAGGTATTGCCGAAGCAGCTGCACCTCCGGTTGAGTAAAACCTTCAGTGCACAATACCCCCTTCCTGCCGTTGGCGATAATCGATCCGTCGTCCTGCCACCATATCGCAAGCGACAACGGGGTCAACAGATTGAGCCACTTCCTTCTTATTAAAAATTTACCGTGATGATGAGTGAGGTTAAATAGTTCAGTCAAAGCCGGCAATGCCATGCTTTGGTATCGCCACTTAACGGTACCCCATCCGTCGGAGCCGTTTTTTGTTTGCTGCCACATACACTTGTCAGACGATATTTCTTCCAATTGCGCAACCTTCCACATGAAATAGTGCTGTTGTGCGTGAGAATGGCGAAACGAAAAACGGGCATTTTTGTACAAGGGATGGATCTTCAAAGATCCATCGCCAAGGAGCGAGCCTAATAGTAGGACCCGCGTATTTTCAGACAAGGGTGTGTAGTGATTCATAAATGAAATATTACACCCTCTGTCACAATCAACTTCATAGTCTCTACGGGGTCCAACGCGAAATACCGATATGTCGAAATTTCGAGTCGGACTTCCCTCGGGATTGTCCAAATGGGCAGTAGTAGACCCAACTTTTTGGAGTTTCCCCGATACAGCTGGATGCACTCCCCGATGTCGCCATCGGAGGGGACACCATTCGTTCCGATATAATATCGGAACCGGGATTTATCTAATCCCATTCGCTCCCCACGCTTTCGTCCATGAGCGTCAGGGCCGTTCCAGGGAACTGCTTTCGCCTTTGGCGTTCTTGCCGATATTAACGGATTTTACTCCTACACCGGCAATTCCGTTCCCCTCTCCCGGCCTCGAGTCCGCCCATCGCTCCGGCGATCCCGATGTTGAGCATCGGGATTTAACCGAAGATGCGGCAGACCGCCTGCGGACGCTTTACGCCCAATAAATCCGGGTAACGCTTGGACCACTCGTATTACCGCGGCTGCTGGCACGAGTTTAGCAGGTCCTTATTCTGTGGGTACTCTCAACCGCCGCACCTCACTGCGCTCGGTATGGCGGAAATCCCAAATCCCAAATCCCAAATCCCAAATAAATTCAAATTCCGAAATTCAAAGCACGAAATGATGTTTCGATTGTTTGAACTTTGGTAATTGGGATTTATTTGGAAATTGGAAATTGGAAATTGGAAATTCCGTACCGAATGCAATGAGGTACGGCAGCTTGCTCCCCACCAAAAGCAGTTTACACCCCGAAGGGCTTCATCCTGCACGCGGCGTCGCTCCCTCAGCCTTGCGGCCATTGGGGAAGATTCTCGACTGCAGCCACCCGTAGGTGTCTGGGCAGTATCTCAGTCCCAGTGAGGCCGACCGTGCTCTCACACCGGCTACCCGTCATTGCCTTGGTAGGCCATTACCCTACCAACTAGCTGATGGGACCTAGGCCCCTCTCCGAGCGATCCCGCCAAAGGCGGGGCCTTTGCTCCACTATAGGTAATAATGGAGCGCATGGAGGATTAGCTCCGCTTTCGCGGAGTTATACCCCACTCGGAGGTAGGTTACCAAGGTGTTACTCACCCGTTCGCCACTATCCAACAAAATTTCCTTGCGGAAACTCGATTGAATCGTTCGACTTGCATGCCTTAGACACGCCGCCAGCGTTCACCCTGAGCCAGGATCAAACTCTCAAAAAAGAAAGTATAAAATCCATTCTCGCGCGCGGCCCTTGCGGCAACGCGGAGAAGCTCATTCAACTCTCAAAAAATGACGTTACAACCTTTTAAACGCTGAAAATTTTCGTAAAGTTTATTTCTTGCTGCTGTGTGTATTGTCAATGAGCGCGTATTCCATTCTCTATCCGTGCGATCCTGAACAAAGAAAAACAGTCATATCTGGAAACCACCAAATATCACTGTTCTTCTCCAGCGTATCATTGGTAGTCGTATACGGCCTTGCCTCGGTGCCGTGGTTCTTCCTTTCCTTAGGCGGTCTCCCCACGCGTGTCTGCGAGCGTCCGCGGTTTCAAAATTCCGCGTCCGCTGGGACGGGCCTAATTATTGATTTGTACTTGCGACGCATGCCGCCTCGGTCGTTTCGCATTTCAACAGCATATCCACTGTACCCCAAGTGCCCGATGTTGTCAACCCCCAGTCTTGTACAATATATACGAAACAAATTATGAACGACGATGGTCTGCCACGTCCAGGTACTTACGATACTTTCTTAATAATCTCCGCCACCTCCTCCACCGCCTCCGTAACCTTTCCCTCGCGATTGACGACCTTGTAATCATATTCAGGAGCCGCTTTCAACTCTTCCATTGCCTCTTTCCATCGCACATTGAGCTGCTCCTCGGGGAACCCCTTCTGCACCATTCTCTGCCAGATCGCATCCAGGCTCTCCGGCTCGATGAAGATCCTCACGGCGTTCGGGTAATGCTTCATAACTTGAACGGCCCCCCGTATATCAATTTTGAGAAGTATATTTTTGTGCTCTGCGAGCCGTCGCTCCACCTGGTCGCGCGGCGTGCCGAATTTACGATTCCTCACCGGCGCCCATTCAAGCAGCTCCCCTGATGCAATCCTGCGATCAAATTCGGCATCGGAAACGAAAAAATGATCCGCGCCGTCCGTCTCCTCCGGTCGTTTCTCCCGCGTGGTCATCGTAATGACGCGCGCGAGATTCAACGCCGGCTTCTTCAGAAGCTCTGCCACGATGGTGTCTTTCCCCACCTGGGAAGGACCGGAAATGATAATGATCTTACCCATGAAAATCGAATTACGAATCAGGAATAAGGAATAACGAATTCGTGGTTCGTCATTCGCCCACTTCAGCCACTAAGTCCGTCCACAATCACTCTAAGCTCATGGGGGAGCGGCGACTGGTACGTCTGCTCATTTCTTTCCCTGTCCACAAACGAAATAGACGATGCGTGCAAAAACGGCCGGACGAGCGTAAAGGGCAGCTTCTGCTTTACCCGTCCATGATAGAGCGAATCTCCTACAATCGGGTGACCGATGGCCGTAAAGTGCGCCCGTATCTGATGTGTGCGCCCTGTTTCGGGAAACACACGGAGAAGGGTAAAGCGAGGGAAACGCTCCGCCACTTCAAACTTCGTGACCGCCTCTCGCGCGTCTTCCCCCGCATCCAACCCGCGCGGGACGGCTTTTATTTTACCACGTTTGCCTTTCGTGGTGCTACGGACAAGCGGTAGGTCAATGACGCCTTCGTCGTTCACAAACGTACCGTGCACGAGCGCGGCATATTGTTTCTTCACTTCCCGTAATTGAAATTGTTGTTTTAAATGCGCAAATGTCGCCTGATTCCGCGCAAGCACAAGGGCGCCCGACACGAGCTTATCGATGCGATGCACCACTCCCGGCCGCATCGGATCTTCGCCAACGCTATAGAGTTCTGGATAACGATCGGCGAGCATTTCCACCACGGTCGGCTCGTCAATCCCGGGGGCCGGATGCACCGCAATACCCGGAGGTTTGTCTATAACTATATAGTCATTTGTTTCCGCAATCACCTTTATCTCGTCGGCACCGATGCGCTCCTGTATTTCCTTGACCTCATGGGCTCCCTTCATCTCTTCAATGAGCTGCCCCGCTTTCAAAAAATGATGCACCGACACCTCCTTCCCATCAACGGTCCACTGCCCCTCCTCAATCGCCTTTTGGATCTTCGCGCGCGACATACTGCTCCCCA
>Ga0209541_10018127_pt1 | contig 10228 bp, 12 predicted proteins | sample RifCSPlowO2_01_FD_184027 | JGI IMG/M metagenome (GOLD analysis project Ga0209541, IMG submission 184027) | Groundwater microbial communities from Rifle, Colorado - Rifle CSP2_plank lowO2_0.1 (SPAdes) (version 2) | ecosystem: Environmental > Aquatic > Deep subsurface > Groundwater | place...
AGCTCTTTTTTGCCTTTTGATATTTTTTTCAAAGCCTCAAGATCTATTTCAACATCGAAGTGCCCGGAATTCGAGATCACGCATCCGTCTTTTGCATTTTTGAGCGCGTCTTCACCTACAACTCCGGCATTGCCCGTCACCGTACATACGAAGTCCGCATGTTTTATAGCTTCAGTCATTGGCATAACCCTGAACCCGTCCATTACGGCCTCCAGGGCCTTTACAGAGTCGATCTCGGTCACTATCACATTTGCGCCCATTCCCCGAGCTCTCATCGCAAGACCCTTTCCGCACCAGCCGTATCCAGCGACGACAAAATTTGAACCGGCCATGAGCTTATTTGTCGCGCGGATGATCCCGTCAAGCGTCGATTGTCCTGTCCCATATCTATTATCAAAAAAGTGCTTTGTCATTGAGTCATTGACCGCAACGACGGGAAAGCCTAGGGTTCCCGTTTTTGCCATTGATTTGAGACGGATAACTCCAGTCGTCGTCTCTTCGGTTCCGCCTTTTACTTTTTTCATTTGCTCTACTCGATGCTTGTGAAGTTCGGAGACGAGGTCTGCGCCGTCGTCCATCGTAATATCTGGCTTTGAATCAAGCACAGCATTCAGATGTTTGAAGTATGTTGGATTGCTTTCTCCCTTGATCGCATACACAGGAATTTTAAAATCTTTTACCAGAGATGCGGCAACAGCGTCGGAAGTCGAAAGCGGATTTGAAGCGCAGATAAAAACATTTGCTCCTCCCTCTTTTAGGGCGATCATTAGATTTGCGGTCTCAGAAGTGACATGCAAACATGCGCCAATCGAGATATTTTTAAAAGGCTTTCTTTTTTTGAAATCTGCCGCGATCCCTGCAAGCACCGGCATATCCATCCCCGCCCACTCTATTTTCTTCTTTCCCTCACCTGCTAAATTGATGTTTTTTATATCGTATTTCATGGAAGTAGTATAACTTTGTAGAGAACATAAATCAAGCAGGCTCGGCTCCTCAAGGTCAGACCTCGGGCTCCCTACTGGGTATTATGACTTAAAATTATTTCTTGCATATTCTATAGTTTTTTCAAAATTCTTTGTTTTATTGTAAAAATTTAGGACATTTTGTCTTTGGTTTAAAAATTTTCTCCATCCTTTATCTTCAACCCCAAAAAGATTGTTCAATACTGTTAAAGTTTCTTTGATTTCCGTATCCTCGTATTTTTTTGTACCAAAAATTAAATCGTACATTAAATGATTTGATTCGTGGCATACTGTCGAAAAAAATTTAACACAATCATTCCTTGTATATGAAACAGATAGGTACTTTCCTTTAGTGTTCCATGAAGAAAACGGTGTAGTGTTTATATAAATAGTCAAATTGGGAAGTTCTTTTTTGTAAATTTCCCTTATTGTCTTTTTAAGCTTTTTTTCATCTAAAAATTTCTTACCTACTTCTGTCATCATTTTTGCTATTGGTATAAGCCTGCTGTCAAATTTTACTTTAGGAAATTCAATACCGAAAACGGGAGATAATATTTTTCTCATTTTGTTTATCTCAATAAACATTTCATTATCTATTTTTTTTGAGTACTTAATTTCCATATATTCATTGTATCATAATAATAGCGATGCGCCATTCGACGCACCGCTATTTTTTTGTTTAACTAACACATGCCCTTATTCTCTCGGGCAGTCATTTGCATCACAACCGTCACAATCGCAAATTCTACTGCTAAAAGCATCACGCACTGTGACACCTTTAAATTCAGTAACTGCCTCCTGCGGGTTAATTCCATTGTTAGAATAAACCTTTAAAAACATTTCAGTAATTTTCATATCTACACCTCCTTTCTTGTGTATTTTTTTTATTTAAGTAACTAAAGGTAAAAGTTTTTCAGCTCCACAGTGAAGCCAGTACAGTCTGCAACCCGCGCCACATTTTGACCATAGGTCACATTTTGCACATTTTTCGCCTGGTGCTGATTTGGTTATTTGATAAAATTGTTGAACCTCGTCAGATTTTTTCCAGGCAATAAATTCGTCAGGAGTAATAAAATTTTCTCCATATTTTCCAAGTGGATACATAGCGAAATGATTACAGGGAAGAACTGCACCTTCTGGATCAAAAACAACTCTTCTGTCGTTTTTAAGAAGTAAACACCCCCCAAATGCATTGCAGTTGTTTTCGAGCTCTTCGACAAATCCATCACTTAAGACACACTGCTGGAACATAAGCTCTACCTTAAAATGAACCCCTGTTCCCCGTAATGTCGGATACATGACGTTCTGAATAAAATCAGAGATATTTTTTGGCAACATTCTTTCGTCAAAAGTTATTCCATCAGGTAGAATTGTTGGTTTTTCAAAAGAAAAAATAAAATCGTCCATTTCACTTTTTTTTATGAACTCAATCATTTTGCCCCAATTTTCAACTATTGAATTAGACATTGTCACGGAAATTTGATTACGAATTCCTGATTCTTTAAGGTTCTTCAGTGCCTTTTTTAATAAATAAAAAGCGTTATGTCCAGTTGAATTAATGTATTCTTCTTTTGAGGAACCTTTGATAGATGTTGTTACTGTATCAACCCCTAACTCTGTTGCTATATTAACAAACTTGTGATTCGAAAATCTTATTGAGTTACTAACAACATTAACCTTAAGAGCCTTATTTTTTATCAATTTTACAATATCAAAAAAACGAGGATGCATAGTCGGCTCTCCTCCAATTAAGATAATGTTTTTTGCATTTAGACCCCAGCTAAGATCAATCAACTTTTCAGCAAGACCGTAATCCATGGTTTCACTGCTTTTTACCTTATCTTTCTGATAACACCAACTGCAGCTAAGATTACAATTACGATTAATTGTTAACCATGTTATTAAATTTGACATTTTACCTCCTTTTTAATGAGCAACATTACTCAAGGGGAATATACCCCCCTCATAGACATTTTAGCAAGAGAGGTTATACACAGGCATTTTAGAGCCTTTTATTTGTGGAGACAAGGGTCGAGAATAAGCAAAAAATCAGCAGATTTTTATGCGACGGGGCAAAAAGTTGTGCCAACAAAGAGTTTTGTATTTTATGATGCTTTCAATTCCAAATAAAATTAAGAAAGTAGCAAGAACAATTTTTACTATCCATTTATAAATTCTAAAATAAAACGACAGTATTCATTGTAATCTCTCAAACAATCTCCTACGGAATTATAGACCATGGTTTGATCAGTTTTATCATACTCATGAGCTAATACATTTCTTGTTCCAATACTTTTTGATATCTCTTTTGCAAAATCTTTAGAAAAAACTGCTAAGTCTGCAAGGATCAAAAAGGTCTCACGGTAATCTTTTGGTGAAGAAATTTTTTCATTTTTCATTTCACTTATAATATGCCTATTTACATCAATGGCACGATTTATTATACGCTCAAGAAGCCTCTCGAGAGCTGCTTGTTTCATAAAATCCCCGGATATTTGATCCAAAGAAAAACTAGCCATGCTCGATAGGCCGATCAAATCATCTTGGATAAGAGATATTTTTCTTTTTATAAAGTCTTTATCTATCATAAATTATGCCAACATCTTTTGTAAAAAATTAACTTTAAAATTTATTAGGTCGGACTCCAAATCAAAAAGCGGTCTTGCATCTACAAAGTCACGGTAAGCAAAAGATCTATAATCTTCATAATCCGTACTATTGCCATAAAGTAATTTACTGTTCTCTGTTATTTCTTTTCTAAGTAAAATATTCGCTTGATTTAGATCAACGAGGTCTACTTTTTCAGAGGTTATTTTAAAATATTTTGTGAATTCGGACACAAAACTGGCGTATTCTGATACATTAGAGAAAAGTTTAGCTCCTCCTTTTTTCAAAAAAGCGATGTCAAAATCACTGTCTTCTGTAAAATTTCCCTTTGCCTGAGAACCAAAAAGAACAATGAATTCTATATCTTTTTTTTCAGCAAAATCTTTGATTGTCTCAAATGAATCCATATTTTATATTATATCATATTCTTAATTCAATTTGTAATTTCTATTTACGAAGCTTTCAATTCCAAGTAGAATTGCGATCCCTTACCCGAGCCTTCAGACTCTGCCCAGACTCGTCCCCCGTGAGCCTCTGTAATGAGCTTTACAGTATAAAGACCATATCCAGTGCTATCTACATTTATTTTCACAGATTCCTTTCCGCGTCCGCCTTCAGTAAAGAGATTTTTCTTATCTTCTTCGGTGACTCCAACGCCGGTATCTTTGACTGAGAAAATTATCTTGCTTTGCCCGCCTCCGGAGGGTGTCTTTTTCTCGAGTCCTACGGAAACTTTTCCAGTCAGTGTATATTTTATGGAATTGTCGATCAAATTGTGCACGACTTCGTTGAGCCAAAAAGCATCCCCTGAAGTATTGTAAGCTCCGTCCTTTATATCAAGACTTATCTGCAACCCTTTTGACTCTGCCGGCCCTTTTTGCCCTTCAAAAACTTTTTGCACCAACGCTTTTAAATCAAGGGGCTTCATGTCGTATTTTACGGTACCTGTCTGCAAATTTGAAGCGTTAAGGACAAGGTCTACGGTCTCAATGCCCGCAATATCGGACTCAAGCCCCTGCCCGGCGATCTTTTTAAGCATTGGCGTGATCTCTCCGAAAGTACCCTCAATCATCTCGGCAAAGATGTATTTTGAGCGCGTAAACGACCCCTTAACCTTGTGAGTGACGAGGTGAACGAGGGACTCTCTTTGCTTAAGCAATTCCCTCAAATTGTTATTCGCATCCTGCAATTCTTTATCCAGGGTCGATCGATCGATAGCAACGGCGACCACGTCGATCAAGCTTTTTACAGATTCTTTTTCAAATGCATTCAATGAATCATAGTCTCGATTGAGTGCAAGAAGCAAAACGCCGGTCGTTTCACTTTCGATCGTAAGCGGAAAAACAAGCGTCGTCTTTATGTGAGACTCTTCAACCAGACTTTTTAAATTAGCCTCAGAAATAAGTCCTCCCCAAACTTGATTCATATCATTTGCAACAACCGAGATCTTTCCATATACGCAGTCTTTGAAAAAAGGTCGAGCGGAAACATTGCCTATTGAGACTTCCCTGAAATGAAAATTCAGCTTCGAGATAAGTTCCGCAAGCCTGTCAGACTTTGCAAACCAATACGGCTCGAGCGTATCTTTTTCTTTATTGAAAGAAAGTATGCCGGTCATTTCCAAATTCAAATCGGTTTTTATGATATCCGAAAGCTGTTGAGAAAGAGGCTTCGGTTCGAGCGAGAGAATGCTGATCTGGTACAGTTTTCGAAGCAAAGATAGCGTTTTGTTTTTGACCGACATTTCCACATTTTGTTTATAGAGTTCTTGGGTCAATGTTTCAAGCTGACCTTTTTCTTCTTCTTTGCGTATGCTTCTACTTAAAAAATACCCGAAAGCCAAAATCCCAACAAAAGAGATACTCGCAAGCACTTTGCTTGTCACGGTCTTAGTAAAAGCGAATTGTGCTCCGGTTAAAATAAGTATTGCAAGCACAAGCGCCTCGGAGGCGACGAGCTTTATATTAAACGCCTGACGCTTTACCATGAGGTATACGAGAAATCCAGCAAGGATCGGCATACCAAAGAGTCCAAATTGGGCGATATTCCAATTTTCAGTGATACTTCCAACAATGTTTCCGGAAGCAAAAAGCAAAAGAAAAAGAGAAACTCCTATGCAAAGCCCAGCAATGAATTTTTTATCTTCTTTGATCCTGGTCTTCGCATATTTTCGAAGAGATAAAATTATGATCCATAAAGCAAAGAGTATTTCGACAGCATATGCATAATAGACCATCGGCCCTTCGATGGAAAGGCATTGAGCTATATCAAAGCCGGTAAGGTTCAAACTTGTCGGCAAAAATACTATGAGCGGAAGAAGCAGTATGAAAATAACTCCCTTTTGCCAACTTCGCAAGTCTTTTTTATTGATCGCGACAGATACGAAATATACGCTTCCGGCATAAACCAAAGGCTCAAACAGAAGGAGCGCGGACCAAGAAAACATTATGATGTCCGGGCGATTTGAAGCCCAGACAACAGCATCAAGGATGAGCCAAGCTGAAAAAGAAAGGAGTGTAACAAAAAGAGCGTTGTTGGCGAGACTTTTACGTCCGTGCGCGAAAATAGCAATTCCGAGAATGAGCGATATGATAAGTATCGGCAAATGGGAATAGTAGACAACCGTTGGCACATTGCTGGAAAAGAGAAAGAGGTGCGGAGCGGACAGGTTGCAAAATAATGTCGTTATAGAATTCATAATTATAAATTATCTATTGTTCCCCGTTATTCCACACGACAGTGAAATTCTGTTTTACAATATAACGATAAAAAGACAGACCCAAGGACAAAAACCCCAAAATAAATATAATGGCGAAGAAAACTTTTGCATTTTGTGTGATCTGCGTATCCATCCTGTAGTGAAATTTTGATTAGTTAATTTTTCGACCTTTATACATATAATCTTTAATTCTCCTTTTTATCAACCTACCACCTTGTGTCGTCTTCAAATACTTTTCCCGACGTCTTGCATCACTCTCCTCAATACACGCTTCGTAGTAAATCAATTTCCACGGCATATATCTTTTAGTCGAAAAATTTAACCCTTGATTATGTTCTGATAATCTATTCTTTAAATCAGCAGTATAGCCTATATAGATCTCATTATTACTCAAACTTTGTAGTATGTATACATAGAACATAATCCAATCAAAATTCTACTACGGGATCCATTGCACTCATTATATATTTTATTTCCCCACAAAGCAAAAAAGAGGCACGCCTCTTTTTTGCTTCACTATTTATTTAAGTTTTATTTTAGACTCGAAGGCACTTCTTCAGCAGGCATCTCGGCGAGCAGGTCTTGGACGGCTTCACGGCAGACTTCATGAGAAAGTTTTCCGAAAAGTTTTTCATACTGAGCGACAAGGCGATTTAAGATCTCCTTGGCATCTCCGTCAAAGGTCACCTCACCTGCTTTTTGATCAATCACATGAAATCCCTGCACCTTGCCAGCTTCTGTCCAAGCGACAGGACCGATGATGGTCTCCTGCTGGCGGATGATCCTTATGGAGATCTGGGCGAAAAGATTTGTTGTAGTTAATGTGTCCATAGAATTATAAGTCATCCTGGGTTTTGAACTTTCCAAAACCAAGAGTGCCAAATGTTATAAGCCACAAAGCTATTGCAAATAATAAATCGCCGAAGTTTCCATTGTAAAAAGTACCAACGGTTGTGGTGTAGGAAAAAACAAAGTCAGCCAAATACATGAAAGTAAAACCGGCAAGTAATGCGTAGATACTTAGCTTATATCTGCCTCCAAGTAAGTGAACAAGTAGACTGAAAACAGCCAGCGTCAGACTCAGAATAAATACATCAGCAAGTGGATATGCTAGATCGAAGAATAACTTCAGATAATCGTTAAACGATTGAGATAATATTCCCCCGCGGGCAACAACCACCAAAAGATAATAAGAAGCAACGGCAACAACAATGGCTGAAACCGATAAAATAATCTTCCCTTGTTTTTTCTTGAAACCAGAATTGGTTCCGGAAATATTAGCCAAGCTCAGTATACCAATAATCCAGAAAAGCGACCCGGCCAAAAAACCTACATCAGCAATTCCTGGGTAAGGTGCGGCAACGCTTTGAAAGAAGTTGTAATAAGACCACACCATACTCCCAAAACCCCAACTGAAAGATCCGAGCGAGATAAAAAAAACGGCTTTACCAATAACGCTTTTTAATCCACCCCATGTTTTTGAAAAAAACATGCCAATCGTGCCGCCAATCAATGGAACTAAACTAAAAGCAAAAGAGAATAGGTAATTTCCAAAACCCTCGGTTGTTTTTAAAGAAAAATGAAGATAAAGCCACGAAGCGACAAGTATTAAGAGGTAGCCAGTGAAAAATTTTTGTATTGCATTTAGACGCATGGGGTTTTAGTTAAACTTTCTTAATAATTGGTGAAACGATAGTGTTATGTTTCCAGTATATACAATCTTTTGGGGGTTTAATCTTTGTAACTTCAAATTTGATATTTTTGAACCCGACTTTTTTCAAAAGGTCCTTATGTGCCTTTGAGATGGTCGTTGCTTCATCAGAGAAATAAGTAAATACACCATCATCTTTCAAAAGGCGGAACGCTTCCTTAAAAAACGGAAAAAATTGAAAAAATTCGACTTCTTTATCTAAAGGACAAGAATCAAACAAAATACCATCGAATGATTTCGCCGGCATTTTCTTTGTGACATCTTCCCAAAATCCTTCTTTGAGAATAAACCTGCCAGATTTCATTTCCTTGGCAAACTTTTTCTTTGCGGAAGCAATCATCAATGGGTGGCACTCGATGACAGTGTGAGTCTTTATTTTTTTTGATTTCTGTATAAAGCCAGCTGAAATAGCCATGCCGAAACCAACTTCCAAGACGTTACCGCCATGAGAAGTGGCAATCTTGGCGAGCCGTTTCATGTAGGGAGTTTCCCACTTCTGCATTATTTGATTGACTATTTTACCCTTCTTTTTGTGATTAAGGACCATTACCAACTCTTTATCATCTAAAGATGGTTGCGTTTTTAGATATGTCTCTTTTATTTTTTTTGAATATACTCCTTTTATCATACTGGGGTATTATACAAGAACTTTAAAAAACAAGCAAATGCTATTTTGACTTATATATTTTGTAGATTAAAAGGAGCATAATAATATCCATTATAAACATATATATAGGATATATCGATATGTGCAAAACCCAATCCTCAATAGCCATTAAATTAAGAATACTTCCTGTAGTAAAAATAATCCAAGTGATCTTACTCTCACTCAAAGGGTTCTTCTGGGTCTTTTTAAGTGTTGGGATATAACCGAGAAGGTCAACAAATATGTTTATAAATAAGGCTATTTCAGCTGAGTCGAATAATACCCAAAGAAGTATGCCAATGATACTGCCAAGTAGGCATACTTTGTCTAATGTCTCTAGTCCCGTTCCCTCTCCATGCCAGATCGATAAAATAGCAATGATCAATGGTCCGATAAAAAAGCTCACGGGTACCCAGATCGTATATGTTGCCCCGACGGCATGATAGCTCAAAACAATTACCAGACCAATCAATGTCCAAATCCACCACGATGATCGACTTGGTTTTGTGGTTTTCTTTAGAATTGCAACTATATAGAAAACATATGCCAATAACGAAATACCCCCGGCGAAGATGCCGAATATTTCTTTTAAGGGGTATTGTTGCAAAACGAGATCCATCAGATTAATAATAGCATATTTATAACCCACATTTCTGATTAAATCATTTCAAATTAAATTCACCCCAAAGTTAAGGCTGTCATGTACCCTTTTTAGGTCTCCAAGGTAACCTAATTGTAATTTCTAAACCAAACTTTTTGATAATTTTCATCGACCAATTATCATTTCCATACGGCATAAAGAACGAAACTGGTGGTACGGCAAAGGGATAGCAAGGACTCCCTTTGCTATCCCCTGCTATTTTTGCCCAACCGCTTCTAAAATTCTATGCCAATGTTTATGCCCGTCTTCATTATCATAATAACTGAATATTTTTAATTTAATATTTTTGAATCCTTCTTTTTTAAGGATGTTTTCTAAGGATGAAGCAGATATTTTTGAATCACAACCTGAATCAGATTGATCAAAGGTGTGTATGAAAAACCAGCCATCTTTTTTTAAATTATTATAAATAGTTTTAATAAAATTTTTTTTATTTTTCAATTTATGTATTACATAATTTGAATAGACTAAATTATAATTCCTATTCTTTTGCTTGTAAGGTTTTTCTAAATTTACACCAGATTTTAAATCGACACCATCACATTTCCACCCCAATTGCCTTAAACAAGCAACATCAAAAAAATCTCCAGCGCCTAAATCTAAGGCCCTGTCTGGATTTTTAAACTTTTCATCTATAAATTTTTTTAAATATATGTTCATGGTTTTAAAAATAGGGGGCCGTTTTTTATTATGAATTTAAAAAACGGCCCCAGTTGACTTCCTTTTTAGGAGTTAAGGGTGTCAGGAGCCTTTCTTTATGATTCCTTTTTACTTGAATATATCGTAGCACTTTTTTTAAAAATTAAAAGGTTCCTGACACCCTTATTTCAAGTACGGACTTCAAGTCCGTAAAATCAATAGCCATTTTTATATTGTACCACAAAAACCCCAAAAGGATAAATTTACTTTTCGGCATAATACA
>Ga0209541_10018128_pt1 | contig 10228 bp, 14 predicted proteins | sample RifCSPlowO2_01_FD_184027 | JGI IMG/M metagenome (GOLD analysis project Ga0209541, IMG submission 184027) | Groundwater microbial communities from Rifle, Colorado - Rifle CSP2_plank lowO2_0.1 (SPAdes) (version 2) | ecosystem: Environmental > Aquatic > Deep subsurface > Groundwater | place...
AGTTTAACACAACTTTAATAAATTACTGCTTTTTTTAATATCAGCCAATGGAGGTATAATAAGATGGCAAAAAAGAAAGACAAAAGCAAAGAATGCCCTGAATGCGGAAAAAGCCCGTGCAAGTGTTAATTCACAATATTTTATTGCAAATTTTTTTATTTAATTTTATTTATTTTATTCCTTAGATATTAGAAAATTATCTATTCTTCCGTCTTTATCAGAATCTTCACAGCGAATTTCAGTGCTGTCATTTGGATTTAAATAATAAGAAATTCCGCTTTTATCTTCCCATTTTTTTATTATTTGCCTGCCCTTGAAATCATAAGTGTAATTTAAATTTTCAACCCATTTAGAAGTTTTTTTTCCCTGTTCAATTACATACACTCTTGTTTCTTTTTCAATTTGTTTTTTATTATTATATTTGTAAATGAAAAGCGCGCTTCCAAAATCGTATCCCGGAGCAGGAAAAAATTCTTTTGTGGATAATCTTCCTTTTTCATCATATTGATATAATATTGAATCTTTGCCTTCTAATTTTCCTTCATAAAAATTTGAGCGGATAGATTTTATTAATTGCGATTTTTTATTATATTGATAATCTGTAATGTTTTTAACCTGGCTTCCCAGCTGTTCAATTTCTCTGAGCAATAATCCTTGGTTATTATATTGCTTAATTTCTCCGTCTTCTGAGCCTTGTTTAATAACAATCTCGCTGTTTAAAATAAAGCTGTCTTTTGCTAAAAAAACTTTTAAAGAATCTTGTTTATCAGAATTTTCTTTTTGATTATTAATATTGCATCCGCCCAAGACCAAAGCCCCTCCAAGAAATAAAGTTGAAATTAGGTTTTTCATTTTATTTATAGTCTCTTTAACTATTTAAAGATTTATATGCTGTCATTCTTTTAAAATTACTACATATTAAAGAAAAGAGTTAATCAGTTTGATAGGTTAAATAATCAATTAAGATTTAATTAAACTGTTTATGGTAATAATAAATCAATCGAGCGAGCAATTTCAATGCTCAAGAAAAATTAATAATTCTTATATTTCTCGCCGCGCATTATTTGTTTAAGAACTTCTGCGTAATCTTTTGCTATTTCTAATTGTTTTTCTGGAGAAAAATTATTTAAGGATTTTTATTGAAAACTCCTATGGCTTAGCGGGACCATAGAAATATTTAAATATGCTATTAACTATAAGTTAATAATTATTAACAAAAAGGAAACAGCAAAATGGATAAGAATAAAACAAACACAAAAATTTTGAAAGTTTTATTAAAGCAGTTTACAATAAAATGGACTATTACCTCTCTGGCTAAAGAACTTAACCTAAGCAGGGTTGGCATCTGGAAGGTTTTAAAAAAATTAGAGAGTGAAAAATTAATTACCTTAACTCAAATCGGACAAGGTAAAACAAGCATATTTAATATAAATTTAAATTGGGAAAATCCACTTTTAGAAAAAAATTTATTATTAATTTTAACAGAAGATGCTTATAAAAACCAAAGATGGTTAAATAATTTTAAAGAACTTGAAAATAAATTAGGTTTTTTAATTTTATATGGAAGCATTGTTCATTCTCCAAAAGAAGCCAACGATATTGACATCTTGGGGGTTGTTTTTAATAAAAATAATTTTCTGTCTATTGGAGAAATTATAAAGAAAATACAAAAAACTCAAATTAAAAAAATTCATTCAGAGAATTTTACGCAGGCAGAATTTAAAGAAGAAATAAGAAAACCGAATAAAATATTTATTGACGCCATAAAAAAAGGAGTTGTTATGTTTGGACAGGAGAAGTTTATTAAATTTATAAGAGAAATAATTTAAAATGAACAATGAAGTAAGAGAATGTTTTATAAGCGCTTTGAAAGATGAAAAGAAAGATAAAAAGCATAAAGGTTTGCTTATCACGAAACCAGATAATAAAACTGCAGAAAGTTATATCCAAAAAGCAAAACTAAATCTTGAACTTTGCGATTTTTACAAACAAAAAGGTTTTGATTACAAAATTCCAGAAGAATGGTTTTATACTCTTTATTATTGCGCTTTGGCAATTTTATCAAAATTTGGAATTGAAAGCAGGAGCCAAAAATGCACGGCTTATTTTTTGAAGTATGCTAAAAACAATAATTTAATAGAATACGAAGATGAATTTATTGATAGAATAATGGTTTATAGAGATAAAGAAGAAATGTCTGATGTTGATGAAAGAGAAAAAGCAAGATATGGCTCTTCAATTAAAAGCAAAGAAATTGAAGCAAAATACACAGCTATGAACAATGTTTGCAAAAAGGCAATCTTTCAAGCAGAGGAAATTGTATTTTCTAATAAAGAATTCAAAGTTCCAAAAGAATTATTTAATTAATGGATAATTATTAATTTTAAATAAATCTTCAGGTAAAAAAATTAATAATTCTTATACTTCTCGCCGCGCATTTCTATTGTTCATCTTTATGATAAAAATCTAAGAAGACTAATAAATCTTCTCCTTTACGATAAGCATAAGATAATCTAAAAGGTTTAACATAGACCTCTCTTGTGCCTTTTCTATTATGCTGCATAGGTTTTCCAATCTCAGGATTTAGAATTATTTTTTCTATTTGTTTTTCAATTTTTATTCTAAGCGAGTTGTCTTTAATTTTAGAAAAAATTCGTTTAAAATTATCATCATAGTCAACTTTCACCATTTTTTTATTTCTTTAAGAAATTCTTCACTATCCATTCTAGTAAATTCTCCACGATCATGCCTTTGCAACGCTAATTCTGTTCTTATTGCAAATTTCAAATCTTCTGCGATAGATTCTTCCATTTGTTCTATCTTCTTTTTCAAAGCAATTATTTCTTTGCTCATATTCTCAAGACTTAATTGTTTTTGTTCCATATTTATTCTAAATAAATTAAGTTTTTAACTTTTTTGGTTAGAAGAATTAATAATCCCTATATTTCTCGTTGCGCATTATTTGTTTTAATTCATCAGCGCATCTTTTTTTTATCTCAAATCTTTTTTCTTTTGAAAATCGTTTTAATGGAGATTCCTCTTTTCCTAATCCTTCTTTTCCATAGCTGTCTAATTTATCTAATCCATCAGCTTGCCTATCACTCCAAGATTCCCAATTGGGCTCCATGAAATTAATCATAACTCTTGTTTCTTCTAATTTTCCATAACGATCGTAAACTCTTGCAGTGTATGTTTTCTTATTTATAGTGTCCTCATAAGAATAATTATAACAAGAAAGAGAGTAATCAAACGGGTTTTCACTAAAATTATCTCGTTCGCCTTTATCTCTTAAAAAATTATTAAAATCTTTAAATATTCTCTTTTCAGAACTACATCCTCCAATAGCCAAAGCCCCTCCAAGAAATAAAGTTGAAATGAGGTTTTTCATTTTAATATTTCCCCCATTTCTCATCATGCAATATTTTTCTTTTAAGAGCAGTGTATTGTTTTGCAACTAATAATTGTTCTTCTGGAGGAAGGTCTTCAATTCTGTGGCTTATACGAAAATTAAGTTCATCATGAGCAGAATATGAATCTCCTGGGTTTAATCCGGCTTCATTATTTTCATCATAGAAATTTGTGTCTGCACCAACATGAAGATAATCTTCACTTGTCCTAAAATCTACAGAATATTCTTTATTAGGAAATTCAATCAGGTAGTGTGAAGGAACATTCACTTTTTTATTTGGGTTTTCTCTGCAAAATTTCATGAAATCTTCATGAAGTTGTTTATTTTCTAAATTATATTTTTCTAATTCAGTTGTTTGTGAATAAGAATTAAAACTAAACATTCCAGCAACAGCTAAAGGCAGAACTATATTTTTTGTGATTTTATTGAATAGGGTTTTCATTTTAAAAATCCTTTATGGGTTATTTTGGTTTCAAAAAAGCCATTCCCTTTATTTATTAAGTCATAGATTATTGAATAAGACGGGTTATCATTTGAAAAAGTTCTGCAACCAATATCTTCAAGTTTATCGTTATTTACCTCTTCAGTCAAAACTACTATCTCTCCATATGCCGGCAAATGAACTGCTCCAACTTTTTGTGGACTTGAAAAGGATTTATTTCCTAAATTTGTTAAAACATAAAATTCAACAGAATCTCTTTCTTTTCTAGTAACTCCTGAAGCCAAAATATCCTTTTTAGAATCATTATTAAAATCTGCAAATCTAACAGAAACATCTTCCATTCCAAGAAAATATTTTGTTGGCGATTTAGAAAAAGATTCAATAAATGGAATTTCAGCTATTTTTTGAAGACAATCTTTACCTTTTCTATAATAAACTCCAACGTTTTTAGAAGAGTCAGATTCTTTTCCGAGTGTAACTTCTTCATAATTCTCTTCTCCATTTACTTTTTTTATATAGCTTCCATATAATGCCTTATTATTCATTAAGTCAGCAGAGTATAAACAAACTTCTTTAGATTTTATCTTTTCTTTTGTTTCTTTATTTTCTCCACATCCCCCAATAGCCAAAGCCCCTCCAAGAAATAAAGTTGAAATTAGGTTTTTCATTTTTTATTTTTTCCTAAAATTTCATAATCATTTCCCATAAAATAAACTACAGAGTTAGATTTCTTGATTGGATAATTAATTAGGGCTAAGCCATCCCAATACTGGATTTTAACGCTATCTCCAACATGAGGAATGTCTTTTTCAACAAGTTTAATAATTCCATCTTTTTCATATTCAAAAATTCTTTTACTTGATTCAACAAGACTATCTTTTAATTCAAAAAATTTCTTTGAATCAGGAGAAACATAAATAGTTGTTTCTTTATTCTCTATTTCATAAATCTCTCTGAATCCTATATCAAATGCAGATACATATTCTAAGTATTGGTTCTTTATTACACCGGTAAAATCTTTATATTCTGCTTTCTTTCTATTACATCCACCAAAGACCAAAGCCCCTCCAAGAAATAAAGTTGAAATAAGGTTTTTCATTTTAAAAAAATCCTCCTAATAAACTTCTTCTAATCCAAATAATCGTGCAAGCCAGTTGATAAATCTTTGCCACAAGTTTAATTTATTAACTTCTTCATCTGTCAAATCAATTGTCGGCTCTATTGTGATTCCTTCATTTTCTTCTGTTGTGAAAAAAGTGTCGTCGGCATTCACATTGTCTGAAACATCTTCATCTATATTAAATTTGATTGTTAAGCTTGCTGTGTTTCCCATTAAATCTGTTGCAGTGTAAACAACTGTGTATTCCTCGTCGTCATCAAGGCTTAATAAATTTGACCAAAATTCAAAGTTTGAGGTTTTTATCATTGTTACATTTGCTGCGCCGTCAATGCTGTATTTTAAAACAGCGTCTTCATTTGTAGAAACTTTGAATGTAACATCTGTGTCGTCCAGTGTTGCATTGTTTAATGGCGCAATAGCAGTTATTGTCGGAGCAATTAAATCATTTATTGTGAATGTAACTGAAGCGCTTCCTAAATTTCCAGCAGTGTCATTTGCGTAAATTGTCCAGGTGTTTGAGCCTTGTGATGGAACTAAATTTGAGAATAAATTTGATACTCCGTTGCTGCAAGAGACTGCAGTTGAATTTGTAACTCCGCCATTTAAAGAATACCAGCACTGAGCTAAATTTCCTTCAGCGTCGGTTGGAACATAAGTCATATTAGTTACAGCAGTTGTGTAAGTCTGCCCGTTTACTGGGCTTGAGATTGTGATTGTTGGAGCGTTGGTGTCTGAAGTTAGAGAAACAGTTACGCTTCTTGATGCGCTTACTGAATTTCCAGCTAAGTCTGAAACTGAGTAAACCACTGAATATGTTCCTGCAATCGCAGTGTTAACATTATTTACAACTGAAATTTGTGAAGTTAAATCTCCGTCAAGGTTGTCTAAAGCAGTTGCGCCAGCGTCAGTGTAAGCGCTTCCAAGAGCAACAGTTAGTGGATTAGTTCCTAATATACTAATTACTGGAGAAGTTGTGTCAACAGGATTTACTATTAATGTTAAATCTGCAGATTCTGTTCCTGAATTTGTTAATGCTGAAAATCTTAATGTAAAAGTTCCTGGACCAAGAGTATTTGTGTCCAAAGTATATGTTTTAGTCCATAAATGTGTAGAGCCGAATTGTGATCCTGGCTCGTTCCAAGAAGCAAGTGTTCCTATTCCTACTGCTTCAAGTTTTTCATTAGAAACAATTATATTATTATGTGAAGAAGCGGTCATCACAAGATTAAGTGAAGCTCCTTGAGAAACTGTCATTGAATTTGCATTTGGGTCTGCTTCAAAATCAAACCAAATTCCTGCTGAAACCATTGAAGCAAGAGCTAAGAAAAAAACAATTCCAAAAATTGCGCCAAATAAATTTTTAGTTTTCATTTTATTTTGTTTGTGTATTTTGTTTATTTGATTTTCCTAATTTATATTTTACTCCAACTGAACCAATTGCTCCTTTTCCTAAATCTTTTCCAAAAACATATCCTGCTTCTCCATAAACTGAAATATTTTTCAAAGCATTATTTTGTTTAGTGAAAGGAAAATATTCTGCGCCTGCGCCAGCATAACCAGACATTGTTTTTTCTGTAGAAGAATTTGATTCATTATAAGATTGCACAGATGAAGAATCTTTAGCCCCTGCAATTTCCATATACTCTTCGCCTGAGCTTGTCATTGTTTTTGTTGTTTTTTGTCCTAAAACTCCTGCTTTAAGAAATAATTCCAAATCTTTAGCAGCAATATATGATAAATTTGCTCCAGCTCCAAAATTATTTGAAACTTTAGTATTTTCAGTTACTTTTTGTCCTGTATTTATAAAATACATTTTTAGAGTATTATTAACTAATTGTCTTATAGGTTCTTCCTGAGTAATATTTTCAAGAGATTTTGATGAATTTGAAAATGAAACATAAGGACCAACAAAAACTTTTTTTCCAAGCTGAAGCTGGGGATTAAATTCTAAAGCATATCCTAATGGAACTGAAACACCTGCGCCGAATTTTATTCTTCCTTTTAATTCAGAAGGAGTTCTTTGTTTTTCAGTTGCTTTTTCTTCGCATGGTTTTCCTTCCTGTAAAAATTCTTTAACATGTCCCGGAATTCCGCGTTTATTTTCTGTTGATGCTCTATCAGAAATTCTTATTCCATCAATCTCAGCTTTATTTTCGTCTAAATATTTTTCGTTGTAAATAAGGCTTTTTCCGTCTTTATCCACAATTTTTGCTAAATTTGATTTGTCAGTTGCAATAAATTCAAATATTTCTCCTTCAAAATAAACTTCATCATTTAAAAAATAAAGCGGTTCTTTGCCTTCGCATGCTTTTACAAAAGTAAAAGGAGTTTTTTTTCCGTTTGAGACGCCGGCAGAATCAACAGCATGGTCTCTATAAAATAAATAATATGCTTTATTTTCGCCTGGAAATTTAACTGTTCTTATTACATCTTCAACTTTTCCAGATTCATAATTTGTCTTACCTGAAATAGCATCTGCATCTTTGCTTGTTTTAGAATCAGTGGGCTTGATTCCCAATGTTCCGTCGTTTTTTAATTTAATTAAATATTTGCCTTCAATTTTTTTAGGAAGATATACTACATCTGATTTTAACTCTTCCATTTTTCCATCTCTTGTTTTCCAAGACACTATATTTGTAGTATCTTTGCCTTTTGCATCTTTTCCACGAAGAGTTAAGAAGGGATAGAACTCACGCCCTAATTCATTAGTTTTATCATCTGTTGGCACGCTTAAAAAAGATGTCCCAAGATATTCAGAAAGACTGACTTTTGCCGGAACTCCTCCAACAACTGCTGTCCCGAATGTCTGAGCTTCTTCTGGTTTTCCACCTGTCTGAGCATTCACATTAGAATAAATTAAAGGTGATGCAATTAAACTTCCATATAAAAAAGCTTTTCCAGCAAATTTTTTTCCTGAATTCAAAATCTTTTTTACAAGATTATTTTTTGTCATAATTTAGTCTATGAAAAAGGGGTTTATAAATCTTTCGCTAATGTTGTCATTTTAAAGTTCACACATTTTTTTGTCATTTTTTACTAATTGCTAAATCTCTTTATTAACGGAGATTTTGGCTAAAGCCATACAGGAATAAAATATTTATTTTATTTTCTTAAACCATTTAAATTTTTTTTTCACGATTTTTTGCAAAATTTTGATTTTGGCTAAAATCATATAGGAATATATTTTTTAATAGCACTATGCGTTTTGACAAGTGATGAAATTTAGAAAATATTCCTTTCAAAAGATTAATAAAATCCTATTTAGTTTGATTTATATGCGTGAGTAGTTCAGCGGTAGAACGTCTCGTTGCCACTTTTCCTTTAAAAGAAAAAAGCAAACACGAGGTAACCCGAGTTCGAATCTCGGCTCGCGCATTTTTTTATAAAATCAATTAAATAATCTCTTATAATTCTCTTCTATTATTTTTTCAACTTCAGCTAAAGGCATTTTTTTTATTTCAGATATTTTTTTATAACTCTCAATTACATTTGCAGGTTCATTTGGAAACTTTTTGTCTGGATGCAAAAATGGAGAATCTGTTTCGCAAAATAAATTTTCTATCGGCGTTATTTCAATTATCATTTGAAAATGTTCTGAATATTTCACATTTGCAGGAATAGAAAGATGCCAATTATTTTTAATTATTTCACCAACTAACTTCATATTCCCGCTAAAGCAGTGCATAATTATTTTATTATAATTTAATTTCTCCAACAGCTCAATGCACTCATTTTCAGCTTTTCGCGAATGTATTATAATAGGAAGATTTAATTCCTTTGCTAAATTCCCAAATTTTAGCAAGTTTTTCTTTTGTTTTTCTAATAAATCCGGTTGAGCATATTTTAGGTCAATTCCTACTTCACCTATCCCTATTATATTATTAATGTTTTTCCTGATAAATTCAATTTCTTTATCTATTTCTAACTCAGACAATTTTAATGCATCTATTGGATATATGCCTAAGCAAATATTTATTTCTGGAAATTTTATTTTTAATTCCAAAATTTTCCTGTTTGATTCCGAATTTACTCCCGCTGTTAGAATTTTTACATTTTGTTTTTTGGCATTCTCAATAAGAGCGTCAACATCTTTACAAATGTCAATGTGAGAATGAATATCTATGAGCATTTCTCTAAATCCTCTTTCTTTAAAACTAAATATCTAAATTTGCCCTGTCTTAGTTCATTAGAAAATCCATATCGCGGAGAACAAATAATAACCTCATATCCTGCATCTTTGATTATCTGCATTGCTGGAATAAAATCAGCATCACCCGAAATTAATATGCAAACTTCACATTTCTTTTCTACTAATGTTTTTCTAATCATTTCAGAAGCAATCATAACATCAATTCCTTTTTCTATTTTTATTTTTAATTCTTTTATTTTCTTAAGTTTTCTTTCTTCAACAATTATCCCTTGTTTTTTTAATCTGTCTAAAAATCCCATGTGCTTATAATATATAGTTTCATTGTCAGAAATGTCCGGGACTGCATTGTAATATCTAATTTCTTTTAGTTCTAATTTAAAGTTATCACAGATAAATTTTGATAGGCTCTTGAAATCTATCTTAGAAGGTTTATTAATTAATGATTTAGAATTATGATAAAAATTGCTTCCGTCAATAAAAATAATCGCTCTTCTCTTTTCCATGAAAATAAATAAGCCCGGCATTACCCAAAGGCCATACCGGGGATTTAATAATTATTTTAATTCACAATAGTTTTTAATCTTTTCTATTTTTCAATAATGACATCAATATCTTCGCAGATTTCAATGTGAGAATGAATATCTATGAACATTTTAATCTTTTTAGTATAAATTTAGTCAAAATCAAATCTTTCATAATCAAACTTTCTGTGGTCAATTGCCATTAAATGAACTTCTTGTTTTTCCACTACTATTTTAAAAACAAGTCTTAATTTCCTTAAAATTCTGGTGGATTTATAACCATGCAATTTTCCAGAAAGATATCCGCCGACATTTTCAGGATTTTCTTGAAGTCTTTGTATTTTATTATTAAGGCTTTTTACAAACTCTCCCTCTTTTTTGTGTTTTTTAAATTGTTTAGAAAAAGTCTCAGTAGAAATAACTTTCCACTCCATTATAAATCTTCAACAGAACTTATTTGTTTGAATTTTCCTCTTTTAATATCTCTTTCGCTGGATTCAATTTGTTGCAAAGTATCTTCATTAGATAGAATACAAAAGGTTTCCATAGTTTGAGCTAATTCTCTTTTTGTTGCCATATTTCTTTC
>Ga0209541_10018129_pt1 | contig 10228 bp, 15 predicted proteins | sample RifCSPlowO2_01_FD_184027 | JGI IMG/M metagenome (GOLD analysis project Ga0209541, IMG submission 184027) | Groundwater microbial communities from Rifle, Colorado - Rifle CSP2_plank lowO2_0.1 (SPAdes) (version 2) | ecosystem: Environmental > Aquatic > Deep subsurface > Groundwater | place...
AGCTCGGCCTTGATACGACAAAATTCAATGACTGCTATGATTCAAAGAAATATGCCGGCGAGGTGCAGAAGGATTTCCAGGACGGCAATGATGCCGGCGTCTCTGGCACGCCGACATTCTACATAGGCAGCCCGCAGAAAGGCTACATAGAGATTGTAGGCGCACAGCCCTTCTCTGCTATCAAGCAGGCATTAGACCAGGAGCTGGCATGATTTGATGAAAATTGCAGGGGTCCTGAGAATCAGGAAATATCTGCTGGTTGCCGTTTTTTCATCGCTTATGTTCACTTCTGTATACGTTTACACGCAGGTTCTTGGCATACTGGAGAACCTGGACCTGTGGTTCACTGTGATACCATGGTACAACGCCATCCTGTTCGTGATTTTCGCGTCCCTGTTCGGGGTGGCATTTTCTTTCCAAGTTTACAGCTGGAAGCAGCCAAAGGTCTGCAAGGTTAATGGCAAATCAATCGGTGCGAGCTCTTCTGCCACAATATTGGGCCTTTTTGTTGCGCAGTGCCCTGCGTGCGCTTCGTTGGGAGCGTTTCTCCTGCCGACAAGCATTTTCACGGCAATCTTTGTGAAATACAGCACTGTAATGAACCTGATAGGCATAGGCCTGCTTCTTTTCACCATACACTATTTGGGTGGCTTCAGGAAAGACTGAAACCAGGATTTAAAAACTTCTGTTCAAAGACTAGCAGTTGATACCATGCCAAGATGCGAAGAATGCAGCCGTGACTTCGGGACAGAAGAAGCCTTCGTGCAGCACAACAGGGACAGGCACGAATCAGGACAGACAAGGCACGAGATAAAGCAGATGAAAAAACAGGAAAAGGAAGAAAAGAAAAAGACGGAACATGAGAAAAGTTCCAGAAAAAGAAAAATCAGGATGATCACGATAATAGCTGCTGTTCTTCTAGGCATCGCCGGCATGGCGGCCTTTGTAATTTACCTGCCGAAGACCGATACCGTGAGCACGGGCATAGGGGCTGTCGGCTCCACGCACCAGCATGCTGATTTCAAGGTTTACATAAATGGCGAGCAGCTTGATTTTACATCCCCTGCGTATCAGGTGAGGGCAAGGGAAGTTCATGTAGAGGGCGGGGATGACGACGTCATCCACAAGCATGCCACCGGAGTGACCGTAGGCCACTTCTTCAAGACGCTGGGCTTCAAGATCAGCTCGACGTGCATAACGACAGATAAAAACGTGCAGCACTGCGGCAACGAGAATGCGACGCTAAGATACTTCATAAAGCAGGCCGGGCAGGAGTGGGAAAGCACGGATGACCTGCCGAATCATGATATAACAGACCTGGACAAGTACCTCATAACATACGGAAACGAGACAGACCTGGGCATGCAGCAGGCCAGCGTGACTGACAAGGCGCCGATAGAATCCGGAAAAGGGCCACGCCAAGGCATGCCAATAAGTTAAGTCTGTACAAACGGCGCCTGCTTTCTATGCTGTATGTGCCGATAAAACGGCTTTTTGCAGAAATACTTAATGAATGTGCTTCTTTCTGCCGTCCACACAACTTTCACACTCGGATTGTATTGTTGTATGCGTTATGTTATATTTTTCTTTAACCATGCCATTTATTTTAGAGACTACATTGTTCATAGATGCCATATTTTTTGCATCTATCAAAATATGGGAGCTCAGGGCGTTTACATCTGATGAGATGCTCCAAACGTGCAGGTCGTGAACTTCTTTAACGCCTTTTATTGACTGAATATCTCCTGACAGTTTTTCCAGATCGATGCTCTCAGGTGTTGATTCCATAAGGATAAATGCGGATTCTTTTATTAATCTCAAAGATTGCATCAATACGAACAAGCCAATTACTGCGCTTATTATGGAGTCGAAGATATAATTATTTGTGATGAAAATCAATACAGCTGAAGCAATGACTCCGATAGACGTTATAAGATCGCTCAAAACATGGAGATAAGCTCCTCTTACGTTCAGATTTTGCTTTTCATACCCTTGCATTTTCATTGCAACGTACAAATTAGCCAAAAGGCCGACAACTGCGATTACAAGCATTTCCAATCCTTTTATTGGCTGGGGCGATAAGAAACGGATATAAGACTCATAAAAAATGTAGAAAGTAATAAAAATGAGGATAATTCCGTTTACACTTGCCGTCAGGATCTCCGCTCTATGGTATCCGAATGTAAACTTTTTTGTAGGGACTTTTCCAGAAAGCCTTATAGAAAAATAAGCCAGCAGTATAGCAATCAAATCGACGAAAACATGGGCTGCATCGCTTAATAACGCTAAACTGTTTGTAAAAATACCGCCAGCTACCTCCATCACCAGAATGAACAGAGTTAGCCAGATGAAGATCCTGAATTTCTTTTGCAGAACATCTCTTGAAACCATACTACTGATAAATCTGTTAATAACTATAAAAGTTTTGTTTCAAATTCTATAACTATGATTTCGCCTTCTAAGGAAGAGGTCAAGGGATGGCTAGATTTGATTCTTCACATACACGATGAAGTAATAGAATTTACTGGAGGTTTGGAAGGCGTAAGGGATATAGGAGGACTTGAACATGCTGTTTACTCAATACTGCAATATAGAATGAATAATCCTACAAAAATCTTTATACATGCTGCTAAGGTTTATCAACTGTTAGCGACTAGGCACTACTTCTATGACGGTAATAAAAGAACTTCTCACGTTATGGCTAAAACTTTTCTCTTCCTTTCTGACTATCATTTTACTCCGAAGTACAAAGAAGCTGTGAATTTTATAATAGAAATAGGTGCAGGAAAGAAGTCAGTAGAAGATATAGAAAAATGGTTAAAATCCAGCACAATTAAAATAAACAAAAATAACATGAAAAGACTGACTGAAGAATTTGCATTAAGATACGAAGAAATGAAAAATAAGGACTAACACTTTGCGAGTTTTTTGAGAAGTTTCTTGTCTTGAGCCATAACTGCTTTTGCAGCTTTTTTGAATTTCCTAAGTTCGTTTTTTTGTTTTTCTGTCATAAATATCATCTTCGTATATACAGTCAGGATAGTATTTTAAGATACACATTAGACGGCCGAAAGGTATAAATAAAAAGCTTACCTAAATAGTAGGCAATGAGGAACGGCAGAGTTGCCGAAGAGTGGCGGTTACTTGGCTACGGGATTATTAGCTAAAAATGCCTAAATATGCTGCCGTATATGCCGATAAGTATCTTTTGACCTTATTTCTTTATAAAGTGCCTTCATTTCAGGGTATACATCTTGATTCTTAATATCGCTTTTCGAAGCATGTTGAAGGAAAATCTGCTCGTACCATTGAATTATGGCACCATCAAAAAAGCTTCTTGCAGCTTCGTCCTTGATATATTTTTTATTAACAAGAAAGGAAAAGAATTCTATGGAATTAAAAAGTAGACTATCCCATTCCCTTTTTGTTTTTGCACTAGCTTTCTTATATTTTGTATAAAGTAGCATCTCAACTTCTTTGATGCTTCTAAAAGCACTTTCTAAAAGCTGTATTTGCCTAGTTCTTGTGTTCTCCCTAACCCCCCAGTATGTAAGGATTAGCCCTATACCTGCAAAAAAGGCCGAAACGGCAGCAGGTGTAATTATCAAATCAAAGGTTATCATTTTTTCTCATCTGAAGCTTTCTTTGCATTCCGAGTTTGTACCATGACGTTTGCGTTTTAACCTAGCTCAAATTCTATTTTTTTGTCGTCTCTAGCTTGTACTGTTCCTTTTGGATTATAGACTTCTCTCAATTCGCTAGTTGTCTGCGCATTGTAGCCTTTTTTGACATCGATAGTTTTCTTAGGTTTTTCTTCTTCAGCCATAAGCGTATCACCTTTTAATCCTAGCCATGTATCTTTTTAAACGATTCTTAGATTTCTAAGAGCTCGTTTATAACTGGCTCTGGACATTGTATTGTCGGTGGAATGCAATGACCGATTTCGGCAATCTTGTGAAACAATCTTTGTCTCCACCAGTCAATAGACTGGTGGCATCATGTGTAATAACAAAGATTGTTTACATCCCGCATTCCACCACCAGTCAGATAGACTAGTGGAATGCAAGATTTCAAAGAGCTTACTAATGCTGGTTTCTGGATGGACGTGGCTGAGATATTTAACCATATTTAGGCAAATAGATCGTAATGAAGATAGAATATACCGACTATGCTGAAGTGAAGATTCAGAAAAGAGGTCTATCAAAATCACAAATCGAAAGTGTTTTGACAAATCCAGATAAAATTTTGGATGGTGATGAAGGAAGAAAAGTAGCGCAGAAAATCATAGGCAAATATATCTTGAGAGTGGTTTTCGAAGAAAGTGGAAATGCATATAAGGTTATAACTGCTTACTATTCTAAGCCTGATAGGTACAAGTGATTAATATGGAAATTGTATACGATCCTGAAACAGATTCGATGGATATCGAATTCCAGAAAGGTAAATATGAAGTAAGCAAAGAAATAGCCAAAGGCATAGTTATTGATTATACAAAAGACGGCAAGATAATTTCAATAGAAATTCTCAACGCATCAAAGAGGATGCCAAAAGAGAGTATTAAAGGCATTCTTGTTAAATTACCAGAAAAAGCATAAAGCCAATTTCATTTATTCCTAGCGCATTCACGACCATTTTACTCACCTAGACTAAGTCTACGTGAGTGGTCGTACTCGGCTAGGATATAATCCCGTAGCCGATCAGGTGCCAGCGGCCGTTGACTTGGAAGGATATTGCAACCTTGTCGTCTTTGTTTGCGCAGACTGGAAGCTTCAGCTTAACGGAAACTCTGTTCTTTCCAGCGGACGTCACAACGCCGACTGTCTTTGCTATTGCCACAGTAAGCATTAGGACACTGCCAGTCTTTATCGGCGGCACCTTCTGCTGGCCTTCAACTCCGACGACATAGTCGAATAGATTCACCATGATGTTCAGCTCTTCATGCACAGGCGGAAGCTTTCCTGGAAAACCGGCTATATGACCTGAAAGACCATCGCCTCTGGTTATGGAAGGGTCCAGTTCTGTTTGCAAAGCAACAAGCCCTCCGGGTTTTGCCGCGTCTCTTGGCCCTTTCTGGAAGATCTCGGCAACCCTGCTTGTTAAAGCTTCTCCTTTTTTCCCGCTTACATCAGGCCTTATTTCTATTTCATCGCCTTTGCGGACAATTCCCTGCGTAAGCGAACCGCCTACTACCCCGCCTTTGAGATCTTTTATAGCCGTGCCAGGCCTGTTAATGTCAAAGCTCCTGGCTATGTAGAATTTAGGCTCCTTTGCCTCGTCACGTTTCGGCGCCGGGATGTGCTTTTCAATTGCCTCTATCAGAAAATCGATGTTTGCATTGTTTATGGCGCTTATGGGAATAATGGGGGCGTTCTCAGCAACGGTTCCTCTGATGAACGCCTTTATTTCTTCGTGGTTCTTTACAGCCTGTTCCTCGGATACTATATCGATCTTGTTCTGGACGATTATTATATTTCTTATGCCAACGATGTCCAAAGCCTTCAGGTGTTCCGCTGTTTGCGGCTGCGGGCACTTCTCGTTTGCAGCAATCACGAGTATCGCTCCATCCATCAAGGCAGCCCCTGAAAGTACAGTAGCCATCAGCGTTTCATGCCCGGGCGCATCGACAAAGCTGACGCATCTGTGAGGCTTGCCGTCTTCAAAACATCTTGGGCACTTTGTCGTTACAGAGTATGAGTTGCATTTGCTGCAGAAATAGAATACGGAATCCGCGTAGCCAAGGCGGATTGTTATGCCGCGCTTTATTTCCTCGCTGTGCGTATCGGTCCATTTGCCTGTCAGTGCCTGCGTAAGCGTCGTTTTTCCATGGTCAACGTGTCCCACTATACCTATGTTAACTTCCGGGATCATTTCTTCTTCAGAAATTTCTTTTGCGAAAATTATCACCTATTGTTCCTTTTGCTCTGCAGTTTCTTTTTTGCCAAGGACTTCTTCAATCGGCTTCTCTCCTTGCTTGACAACCTTGCAGTTAATCTGGGAAATGTTAAGCGAAATTGTGTTGCCTCTTATAAGCTTGCGTTTCCTGAGACCAGACCGCTTGGCTTTGAATCCAATACCCTTGGTTATTACAATGTCCTTCCTTCCAATGCTCTCAATGTCCAGTCTCATGGGGAAACCTTCCCTGTCGCTCCCGCCTGTAATCTGGAAATCGTATCCGTCAAGCCCAAGAAAATCGCCAGAGAAAGTGTCTCCTATCTTTTTCTCCAGCACAGGGCAGTCTTTCTGGTCCTTCTCAACCTGATAAGACTTGGCTGCATGCGATATAACGAATTTGAAATTTGGCATAATACATCCCTTTTCTTCCGGAAGAAAAGATCTGTGCTCAAAGAACCACAGGTTCTTTGGCATCTCAGAGAACCTCTGGTTCTCTGCAGATATCAACCCCAAAAGAAGCGATTAGACTTTTCTCCCAGTTTTTCCAGCCGGGTTCCTTCCTATAGTTACCAGAAAAGCTTAAAAAAGAAAAAATTCAAAGCAGATGGATGCAAGTAGACGAGAAGAAATGGTTTTCAATGTTTCCTATGGCGGATGCCTGGCACTTTTTCAGCTTCGAAAAGAGGATTGCTGACAAGAAAACGAAGTTCCAGAAAGTGGACATAATCAAGAGCAAGCAGTTTGGCAAAATACTGTTCTTGGACGGCGATATACAGTCATCTCAATACGACGAGCATGTGTACCATGAGTGTCTTGTGCAGCCGGCGATGCTGCAGCATCCGAATCCAAAGAAGGTTCTTATTCTTGGCGGAGGAGAAGGCGCCACGCTGCGTGAAGTGCTGAAGCATAAATCAGTCGAGAAGGCTGTTATGATAGATATCGACGAGGAACTTGTAAAAATCTGCAAAGAACACCTTCCAGAGTGGCATCAAGAATCCTTTGATGACAAAAGAGCAGAAATCCTCTTCATGGACGCCTTCAAGTACCTGAAGGAGACGGAAGAAAAGTTCGACGTGATCATAGAAGACCTTCTGTCTCCAGACCTCGAGGCTTCTGAAGCGCTTTTCAGAAAGGAGCTTTTCACAGGCATCAAGAACGCGCTAGCAAAGGACGGCATAGCTGTCTTCCAGTCCGGTAGAACTGACATAGTCTCTGATACCGGAGTTTATTATAAAAAGTTCTTTGATCTCGTTTCAGGCTGCTTCAGGCACGCCAAGAAATTTCACGCATTCATACCGTCATTCTTCTTCACATGGGGCTACATCATGGCTTCCGGCTCTGCGCTCCAGGTTACACCGGAAGAAATAGACAGAAGAATAAAGGAGAGGAACCTAAAGCTGGAGTTCTACAACAGCACGACAGAAAAAATTATGTCATTCTTCCCCGAATGGAGAGAAATAAGTTAACCTAATTCTCTTGTACAATAAGTAAAGAATTCTATAATCCGCGTATTACTATCTGTTTCTTCAATTTCAGGGGTTTGAAATCTTTTGTAAGCTGTTCTATGGCAATCTTGGCTTTTTTCTTGTCGCCACACGAGAAGAGGTCTAGAGCGAGGTAATTATATTCAGGCCAGGAATGCATCGTTATGTGGGATTCTGCAAGCAGAACAACGCCAGTAACGCCACTGGGCCTGAACTGATGGTAATGAGACCTGATTTTTGTTAGTTTGGATTTTCTTATTGCTCTGTTTATAATCTTTTTTACTGTATCGGAGCGCGATATCAGTTCAGGATCGCAGCCATAGAATTCGGCTATTATCTGAATGTTCCTCAATTTACCCATTCTATTCTTTCACCTCTAAAACAGGCACCCCATAATTCTCAAAAAGCTACGCTTTTTGGAATCTCGGAGAAGCGAAGCTTCTCCCAAGAAATTTGGCGCCAAAAAGTTCTCAACAACAAAAAATATTTGTGCTGCCAAGGATATAAAGTTTTTCTTTTCAGGAAATTCCTGTCAAAAAATAAATTTTACTTTTTCTGGTTCTCAAGAATTCTTTTCAGGTAGGGAATCAGGTATCTGCTCAATTTTTTCTTCTGCTGCGCGTCCAGGTACTTAAACCCCCTTATCATTTTCCTGCATTTCAGCGATTTGCAGCTGCAGGCAAATTCGAACTCTTTATTGTCGTAATCGGTGGTGTCATAATCGAAAGTTATTTCATCACCCTTCTTTATATTCTTTATTGATATCAAATAGAAAATTTCCCCCTTTTTCTTTACACATGCAGTTGGATCGCAGCTGTGGTTTAGAAAGTTGTCTATCTGGTTTTTGCTGGACGCCCTGATGACTGTGTTTTTGCTTATTTGCAGGTCCAACGGGTTTGATTTTTCTTCTGGCACTATTTTTCCGGGAAAGTCCAGTATCTTTTTCCCGTTTTCTATGTTCTCGGCAGCAAAAACCCCTTTCTGATTCCCTGCCGCGTTCCTGACTCTCAGCTTCGCAAAAATCATTCAGAGGCCCCATCTAGGGTTGTATTTTCTCTTTATTGTTTTTATTTCTTCCATGACTTTCAATTCATTTTCAGCAAGCAGCTTGTCAAATCTCTTCAGCTTCCTGTAGTCTTCCTCTGTAATATCCGTGTAAAGCACGTCAGATTCATTGATTTGCCTGCCGACAGTAGGGCCTTCGATCGAAACAGCAATCTTGTCGCCTATCTTCGCTTCGTTTATGCTCTTCCCCTGAGACTGCACCTGCTTGATTTCACCTATTGGCTTATCATCTTTGAACAGCTTGTATCCAGGTTTCACAATGCCAGAAATCACGTCACAACCGACAATGGCCGGGTTGCTTGCACGAAAAATGCAACCCGGCAGGATTAATATCTTACCCGGCCTTGTTATTGTGTCAAGCTCTTTCTTTTTAGTGGCTTCTTTCTCTTCTTGGACCCATTTCTCGTATTCTTCGAGCAAATGATAGATAACATTCGCTGTCAAAACCTTGAGTTTCTTGTCCTGGGCAAGTTTCAATACTTCTTCTGAAGGATGTATGTTAAAACCTACAATTGCCCTGTTTGAAGGTTCGATATTTGCCTCTGCACTTATGACATGCTTTTTTGTTATGTTGCCGACTGTCGCTTCTCTTATTGGATGCTTGCTGAATATGTTAATCAGGGCCTCCAAGCCTCCAAGCGTGTCAGCTTTGAGGATTATCCCGTCTTTTTCTGTAAATATTTCTACTTCCTCAATCTCTTTTTCCAGCTCATTAAGCAGCATTTCTGCTTCTTCAAAGGTTTTTGCCGTTCGTATCTGCGATCCGGCAACAACTGTTTCCAGGCCGGGTGCTGCAATTTTAACCCCGGCTGCCGAGTTGACTTCTTCCACGTTCTTGAATTTCTTTTCAGTGCGCATGTCCCTGAGAGGCTCGGGCATGAGAAGCGCGCGTATTTTTGCTATCATAGGCGGCTTCGACAGCACCAAAAAATCATTCTTTGCAATCTTGCCGTCATAAATTATGCAATCTATCGCAGTTCCAAGACCCGTGACTTCCTTGACGTCAAGTATCATGCCTGCCGACTGTTCTGTCTTCTCCAGTTTGCCCTTAAGGAATTGCTGCGCAAGTCCGCTGAGAATTGCAAGCAACTCCGGTATTCCTTCTCCGGTTTTGCCGCTCAACGGGACGATTGTAACCGTCTTCTTGAAGTCCTGCACCCGGTCAAACCGTTCAGATTCAAACCCCCGGTGAGAGAGCTGGGAAACAACCTTGTAAAAACGCTCTTCAAATATTTCCTTTGTTACATCCTGCTGCCTCTGATAATTCTTCAGGAACGATTCGTCATGTGTATGCCATCCCTGTATTTTGTCTATCTTGTTAAGGGCCACAATAAAAGGCGTTTTTGTGTTCTTCAGGATCTGCATGCTTTCCTCTGTCTGCGGCATTATGCCTTCGCTGATGTCAATGACAAGCACTGCAATATCAGCAATAGATCCGCCGCGTTTACGGAGAGAAACAAAAGCCTCGTGCCCCGGGGTGTCGATAAACAGCAGGCCGGGGATAGAAATCTCGAATCCGAACATGTTCAGAATCTGCCCGCTTATTGTTTTGATGGTCTCAAGCGGAATTTCAGTCGTGCCTATTGTCTGTGTAATGCCCCCGGCCTCTTTTGCAGCTATGGCTGTCTGCCTGATGAGGTCCAGCAAAGTCGTTTTTCCATGGTCTACGTGACCAAGTACTGCAACTATCGGCTGGCGGAGCATAGTAATCACTGTAGCTGGATTTAATTGTCATAACAGTCTCAATAATTTTCATTACAACCAAGACTAATGCTTGTGAAGTATAT
>Ga0209541_10018130_pt1 | contig 10227 bp, 13 predicted proteins | sample RifCSPlowO2_01_FD_184027 | JGI IMG/M metagenome (GOLD analysis project Ga0209541, IMG submission 184027) | Groundwater microbial communities from Rifle, Colorado - Rifle CSP2_plank lowO2_0.1 (SPAdes) (version 2) | ecosystem: Environmental > Aquatic > Deep subsurface > Groundwater | place...
AAATAAAGAAATGGTTGGCTGAAAGAATTTGGTACACAGTGGGGGAAATGGAAACGCAGTTGAGTTACGCATTAAATAATCCTGATTTTATGATTAAAATTTACGATTATTATTTACGTTAACTATAGTAACATATTTTTTTTGAATTTATTCTTCATTTGCCTTTCCCTTACTAGATTCATCTGCTGATAGGGGGTTATCTTCGTAGCTTATTTTTCCATCTGCATTTAGATCGTATATTCCATAAGCAGAATTCCAATTTTCACTTGTTGTGTTTAAGTCAAAAACATCACTGAACATGAAGAAATCACTAAAATCTACTTTGCCATCTTTATTGAAATCTCCTTTTGGCTCACATACATTTCCTTCATCAATTTCATTATTCTTGTTATCATCTATGTTATTACAAATTTCTTTAACTGAGTTTTTATTGACAACTGGTTTTGATGATCCTCCTGCTTTTGCCCTGCTTATGACAAGACTTGATGCTGTTTATTTTTTCTCTATTTTTAGCTTATTTTGAATTCTTTTGTGGCATAATATGTAATTACCAATATGCCTATGCCTACAAAGACTGAAGACCATAAGCTTAGTTCATAGTTAGTAGGGAACAAATATAATCCTTGTAATTCCCAAACACCTCTCCAAAAAGAGATGACTGCTATACCTATGATGATGGCAAACATAATCTGATGATGCCCTCTCATCTGACTTATCTTCCTGAGCATGCCTTGCTTTTTCATCATTGTTTTTATTTTTCTTTTTATATAAAAACTTTTGGATTATGTAAAGTAACATTTATTAAGATTAGAATAATGCTACTTTTTATGAATTTATTTGGAAGAAGGTTTAGCAGACGTTTTATAGAAGCTGCTTCTTTAGCATCATTATTAAGTTTTGGCTGCGGAGAATCTGATGATTCAGGGCACTATTACTCTCCTGAGCCTGCACCTACCCAATCAACAGCAAACCAGCAACCAGTAAATAATCCTCAACAGCAAGTAAACAATCCTCCTGAAACATTTATAGATAATAAATATTATACACAAGAAGGAAAAGAGTTTGTAATAGAGTTTAGTGGTAGAGATAATGATTTAGGGGATAGAGTTATAAGATATGAGTACAGGATAGACAATGAATCCTGGAGATCGCATAGCGAGAATACCCTTGTTATATTTACAAAACCGTATGGTGAAGGGGCTCACACAGTTGAGATTAGAGCAGTTGACATATCTGGCTTACAGGATCCAACTCCTTCCAGAGTAAGCTTTGAAGGAGCAAAAGAAGAGAACATTCTGGCAATGACAACAAATTCAAGTGGCATTGGAAAGATAGCGGTCAATGGAATAGAAATTGATGTGAAGACTGTTGACTCTATCTCAAGAGCTCCAATAAGTGGAATAAATGTAGAGGCTGTTTCTTATGGAAATGTAGTTGGAACTGTAAGTAAAGATCCATCAGGAAGATATTGGCCTATACTCTGGCCTGTTAGAATTAACGGTAGAGGGAAGACTTTGGCAGATATTGTTTTGGAAGTTGAAATGAATAAAATAATCGGCAATAAGCCTTATACAATTTATACTTCTAAGCCTTTGCTGAACAGTGAAACGAAATTGTATCTAAAATTTATGGATACGCTACCTTTGATGCTTACTATTGATTATTTCAAAAGGAGAGATGAGCTTGGAAAAGCAATTGAAATAGCTGAATTTATTAATAATTATGGTGATTTTCAAGGTGAAAAACAGCTTACATTAGCCACTGATTTGAATAAGTTCAGGTCGCAATACATATTACATCTGCCTTGGATAATGAATTATATTGCTTCTTTGGTTGGCATAACTGCAAGCCCAGATGCAATATACTGCGATATATATGAACAACTGTCATTTGTTGGGACTAATACTGTTTCTTTTGAATTTAATGGAAATTACACATCAATGGCAGGCGCAGTTACTTCGCAAGATGGAATGCCAATTCATGGAGCAACAATTTCACAAACGAACCCAGCTGGTCCTTCTAGTTCCACAGATTCATACGGAAATTATGTTATGTATTACGTCAGAACAGGCAATGGCTTGAAATTTAAACTAGAGAGCCCGGGATTTGAAACTATTGTGGATGGTGGTTCTTTTATTCCGGGTTTGTGGAACTTGAAAAGAAGCGATTATGTGATGGAGAAAAGTAGATCACAAGAGATTAGAATGTTAACTATACAACCATTAAATGGGAAGGATACTGGGATTGTAAAATTGATTTGTCCATCATGCAGAGATCAAATGTTGTTCTTTGAATGGCCCAATGATGAATATGTTTTTGTAGGGAAAGATGATGATCAAGACAATTATTCTGTGAACAGGGCCTATATTGCTTTTGATATGTCTAGTGCTAAAGGACTTAATATTAATCGAGTATTTTTAGAGTTATATGGCACAATGCGCTCAGATAGTGGGGATAGAGTAGGCAATATTGAAGTAAGAAGAGTGTCATCTGGATGGACAGAAGGAGGGTTAGAATGGAATAACCAACCTTCTTTTGAATCTTTTGCTCAAGATGCAATAAATATCGATTCTGGATACAAATGGAGGAGATGGGACGTAAGTTCTGCTGCTATATCGTGGATATCTGGCTTTGCAAATAATGGACTAGTATTAATCTCGTCAGATGAGAATAGAGAAGGATATTTTGATTTTCTTACAAGTGATCATCTAGAACAAGAATTAAAACCAAAGATTGTTATAATGTACAAGTAATAATTATTTATGTGCAAAGCAAACCAATCTTTTTTTAGGAGTATTTGATTCGCATCTAACAAAGAAATTTCTTTCTAATTGGATTACTTCATCTTTTTTTACTTTTTTTATTGAAGGTTCGGCTATTGCTTTAGTTATCTTAGCATTATCCATTATTATTTCTATGCTTACTAAATCTTTTGAAACAGGAAGCCAGTGGATTAAAGAGGCGTTTAAACTTGGATCAGGGTTTATTGAGATAAGCTCGTTGTCTTTAAAATTAAATAAATGCATAAGCCTGTATGCCTTATTTTTTTCTAGCTTGTCCTGGATATAAAACTCATCTTTTGCTTTTAATGTTTTGAATCCTTTTTTTAAGCTGGGATGAAGAGCCAATTTGGCGGTTAATTTAGGAGCATTTTTTATTTTTATTTTTATTGGGTTGATAATTGCAAAATACCTGTTAGCTTTTTTATCAATTATTTCTTTATTTAAATGAGATAATTTTTCAAAATTAACGTGAATTTCTGATTTTGTTAACCTAGCATCTTTTATGAAGTTAATAATTGTATCTGATTGAAAGCCTCGTTTTTTTAAAGCTCTTAATGTCCCTAATCTAGGGTCATCCCAACCTGTGAGTTTTTTTTCTTGGATTAATCTTTTAGCTTCTGACGTGGATTTAACTCCTGAGAAGATTATTTTTCCTAGATAAATAGTTTCAGGGTATTGCCAATTAAAATAGTCATAAATGTATTTCTGCCTTATATCTGAGATTTCCAAATCAATTCCTCTTAGGATATGCGTTGTTTTTAATTCATGGTCATCTATTGCTGAAGCAAAATTCAGCAATGGCCATACCCTTGCTTTTTTATTTAAAGGATGGGTAGATCTGCTTATTATTCTAAAAGCTGGCCAGTCCCTGACTGCTGGATTTTCATGCATTATGTTTGTTTTAACCCTGTAAACTGCTTCTCCTTCTTTGTAGCTTTTAAACATTTTTTTCCATCTTTTTAGGTTTTCTGAGGTGGATAAGTTCCTACATTCACATTCCATGCTTTTGTCTATTAATTTCTTAAATTCTTCAGAGTTACAAGTACAGATGTAGGCATTATTATCTTTTATTAATAATTCTGCGTATTTGTAATATATGCTAAATCTTTTTGATTGGGTTACAATTTTGTTTATTTTGATTTTTAGCCATTTTATGTCCTCTTCAAACCATTTATAAGCCTCTTTCATCGGGACCTTATTTTTTGGATCAGTATCATCGAACCTTAAGATAAAAATTCCTTTATATTTTTGAGTGAAGAAATAATTCCATAAGGCAATTCTGGAATGACCTAATGACATTGGTCCATTTGGATTAGGAGCAAAACGCATTATTACCTTGCCTTTGACATTCTGCAGTTCTGGCACTGTAACAATTTCTTTTACTTTCTTTTTTTCTGGCAAATTAAATTTTTTTAATTCATCTTGTTGCTGCTCTAAGCTCATTGAATTAACTTTTTTTACTACCTCATTTATTTTCTTAGAGGTACTCCCTATATCTTTTCTTATTTCTGGATTTTCCTGGATTAGCTTGCCTATTATAGCTCCTGGATTAGCTTTTCCATTGAATTTAACTGCATTATTCAGAACATGCTTTAGTACTGCTTTTTCATCCATTTTAATTCTTAGACCTTTACTATTTTATATACTTTCTTTTATTTTTGTAGTATCTTAATAGGGGTAACAAATAGAAAGGTTTATAAATGATTAAAGTATAGACTTTATAAGGTTAAAATGGTATTTTCATTATTCAAAAGAGAGATAGAACAAGAAGGAAGACCAAATATAGAAAAAGGTATGGCCCAGGTGTATAATACACTAGTTCGCGGTTTAAAAGAAATGGAGAGGCAAGGATGTGATAGATTAGTTTTAACATTGTATGAATCAGAACCAGATCCTGAAGTAAGAGGCAGATTTATTGAAATGGGAGAAACTCGTTATTACCCATTTGAAATGCTTGATAAAGCAGAACAAGAAACAATAAGAGCACATAATCATTATACTGTTGTCTCTTTAGTTAGAGAGGATGTTGGGAGGATCAGAAGTTATCCAAGCAGAGGTTTAGAGATAGTTCAGAGGACTGCTATTAGCCCATTACTTCCTAAATTATTGGATGCGACAGACAACTTAAAGTATGTAACAAAAATTGGGGGGTCAATGGGAAAAGATGCTTTAGTGAGATTTTTACGAGAGTCTGGAGCAAATAAGGTGTGGAGCCCAGAAGCAATAGAACAAAGAGTTAAACATGGCATTAAAGAATATAAAGCAACAACAAGAAGGTTAATGGAAAGTGAGGGTGTACATAAAAGTATAGAAACAATGGAACAAAGGCAGTATACACCATTTGAACAAATTATGATAGATATGAGAAGCGGAATAGATAAAGCTTCAAAGGGAGGAAATTAAAATGACATTAACTAATGCACAAGCTGAGGATTATTACGAAAATTTACCAAAAGGGGACTATGGCGTCCAATTAGGGGATTATAACCCAGTAACTGGCCAAATAGTTTGGGGTGGAGCTCAGTGGAATACTGGGGCTACAGAATCAGCAGCTAGAGAAATAGCGAATAGGTGGAGAAAAGAGAGCATAGACTTAGTTATTCAAAGAGAAGGGAGAAGAATAGATAAGGGTTCTCTTGGACAACCAATAACATCAGAAATGAAAGCACTTTTTTATAGACCTGTTAGATTAGGAGATTAGGATGATTGGAGGAAATTAAAATGAAAAAAATATCAAAAGTCATGTTAACTCTTGGGACATTAGCAGCCATGTCTCTTTTAGGAAAAAATCAGTATCAACTGCATCAATTAGAACATAAAATGAAGGATTATCAAACATCTGTAGAAACCTACAAAAAAGCGAATGGAGATTCTCTAAGAGTACTCCATGATGAGGTTACTTCCGTAAGGTTTGATGCGTGGCTAGAATTATTAAAACAAGGAGTTAGAAAGGATCTTACCTCAATCATAAAACAGAACAAACCATTTTACAGTGGTGTAGATGAATCTGGAATCCCATTTAGGGAGTATAAAATACCATTTGAAATGGAAGGGAATAACTTTCTCCACATTCGAGACAATGCTCCTCTGGGGTTAATAGGGAATGAAGATGTTACAGAATTAAATTTAAGAGAAGGAGACATACAGCTTGTAGATGATGATTCAGATGGATTGTATTCCGCTTTTCATACAGGCAAGGAGTATCGAAGCTGGAGTGAAGGTTTCGGAAGGAATTATCCTCTCACTTTAAAAGATTGTTTAGAAGAGTCATGTGGTGCTTATAACCATTTTAGGTTACTACGTTCAATAGGATCTCTCCATTTTAACATACGATCTTCACTAGGAGATACGCATCTTGAACATCTTTATTGGGAAGGGATAAAACATGCAAAAGGAGCAAAACACAATAAATAAAAAATAAATGGTTTTATGTAAGGAGGAATCAAAAATGAATCAACAATATTTAGAAAGAAAAATACATCGTTCAAGACCACTAGTTGAATTGATGGATCAGTTCCCTGATGCGGGCAGACTTCACAGTCCTCTTGCTAGAGAGATATACCCTTTACATCCTCAATGGAATGGTCATACATTAAAGACTTTAATTACAGAGGTTGACGAAGCTCTGAGAGATCAAACATTTGTATTTACACCTAGTTTGGAAGGATTATATAACAGAATTAAAAAGGTCTACACAAGAGTAAAAGAGGCAATGGATCAAGAGATACATCTTAGAGCAGATAGATTTTGGTTATATCAGCAAGAAGTAAAAAATCTGGAGTTGGGGTTTAATACTCTTAGTGTGAATAAGGAATGAGAAAAATATTAAGGAATACATTGGCGAGTTTGCTTGCTATTGGAACAACAGTAACTAATGCAGTAGCTCTTACATATCCTGCAAATTCAGATGAATATCGCTTATTAAAGAGAGTGTCAACTGATGTGATAGTCAATGGAAGAAAATCAACAAGTGGCAAGATTAAAATTTTTGAAGAAATGTATGCATCTGGTGCAGACACATTAAAAGTGGTGGTAATAGATGGAGATAATAATGAGAGATTATCTGAAGGAGATAAGATAGAATTTCCAGAAGATAAAGGACAGCCTTATGAGCACGATACTGCTAATTCTATAATAGGCTCATCAAACACAGCAATCCCATCATACAGAATGGGGGAAAGAGGAGCTGAAGTGGTTCCATCTCGTATTTATAGACTCATATTAGATGTGGTAATCATGAATTCTGAGAGTGAAGGTGAAGAGCTTTTAAAAAAAGTAGCCAGAGAGGTTGACAGAGCTACTGCAAGAGATTCGAGTTTATTATTAACCAAATTAGGAAGAGTGTACGAAGATGGCAGACACTAAACCAGAACAAATAGGATTTCATAAAGGAAGTTTAAGCACTTTAGTTAAAGAAAGGCAAGAATTAATCAGAATAGTGAAGATAACTGAAGAACTGATTCAGGCTCATACAAAAGCTTTAAAAGATTTAGGTATTGATTTAGAAAAAGAAGCTAAGGAAGCTTTAGAAAAATTACAAAAAAGCAAATCTGAAAAACTAGATGAGAGGATGAATTAAAATAGAAGAATCAAAAGCGCGATATGTCTGTTCGTATAGAAGAGTTACACCTACTTATCAACCACAATCTTCAATGCTTCTAAGGACCAGAATGGTTCAGGAGGAAATTGGATTCAGAAGAAAAAGCTTAGAAAGGAAAGTTTATCTTTTAATAACTGCTGGAATAATCGGTTGGGGGTTATACTTATCATGCAATGAACCCAAAGGAAAACTTCTAGAAGGATTTGATCCAGAAGCATACCATCAAAGCATAATACCTAGCACACATCAAAAAGACTTTTAAAATATCTCATATTATTTCTTTTTATGCAAAGCCTTAAGATATTGAACAGCAAAGAGAAAAATATTATTTTTAATAAGTTAAAAGAGCATTTTGGGATTAAGGAATTGAGGTTAGATTATGTTTTCTTCAAAAACAATGAAGGAAAAATCTTTTTACTAAACAATGACGTTTCTAAATTAGATTTAGATAAATTAAAGATTAATTCTTTAGGCGTGTATTTTGGGGTTTTTGAAAATAGTTTCAGATTGTCTATAGAAGGAACCCAATTAGTCGGGGACAGAGCCAGCAAGAACATCATTGAGCTTGAAGATCCAACGAAATGGCTAGAGGGAAATGATGTTAATATTGAGAGTGATAATGGGCTTAAGATTGTTAAATCTGGAAGAGACTTTTTAGGAACAGGACAATTAAAAAATGGTGTTTTAATTAATTATATTCCAAAAGAAAGAAGAATTAAATGATTTCCTACGTGGGTAATTTTATTATATTAACCAGAGGAGTTTGTTTCAAGTAATCCTCTGTTGTAAACTCTTTTTTAGATAAAGCTAATTTATTGTATTTGTTAAAATCAATCCAAGTGTACCATTTTCCTTTTTTTTTAAATTTTTTCTTTGCTAGCATTACAACCTTAGAGTGGATATGCTCTGAAACAATTTCATAATCTGGCAAAAATTTTTCCAGTTCTCTTGAAAATTCTAAAACTTCTTCATGAGTGGGCATGTTTTCTTTTTCTAATCGAGTTCTTGAAGCTCCTAGAAACATATATGCTTTTGCCTCTATGAAAGCTGGACTAGCCTTTAATATTAATGAAGCATATCCTTCTGGAGCAAGCATATTTATTTTTTTTATTAAGGTTAGTCTTATGCATGTTCTCTGCTTTTTCTTTGACATATAGTGCAGGCTTTGATTTAACCTCTCCCAGTAATCACTGAATAAAGGACGATCAATTTCTTTTAACAGCTCTTTATTTGGCGCATCTACGCTGATATATAATTGGGTAACTTGATTTAAATTTTTTATTTGTTCTGGATATTGAGCATTTGTAACTAGAAAAGTTGAAATTTCCTGCTTGTTAAACAGATTGATTAATTCATTAATTTTAGGGTAAGTTATAGGCTCTCCTGTTAAAGATAAGGCTACATGCTTAACAGTTTTAGAAGAGTTATAAGAAGGTATGCTTAGTGTATGACCTTTCAATCCTGATAAGAGGCTATGATGCATTTTTATGCTCTCATTCAGTATAAAATTTGGGTCATCAACCTTCCATTTCCATTCTCTAGAAACTGGGGATTTATAATCCCTCCAACAGAAGCTGCAGATATTAGCACAGCTCATACTTGTTGTCATTTGCATGCATTGATTGCTCATAATGCCATAGAACTTTAATTTGTAACAACCTCCTTTGCCCTTAACCATGTTTTTAGTCCATTGACAGGTTTTTACGGCAGAATGGTTACCTATTATTTTGTAATGCTGCTTTTCTAATTCTTTTTTTGCAATATCGGTTAGCATAAGATTTTTTAAACCGCTATGAATTTAAAGTTAATTGTTTTATTTGAGATAATACCTCCTATACTTATTTTTACAGGGATTGCCTGGGCAAACTTCCATCCACATTTCTATAGGATTTATTATTGCTGATCCGATTGTAACCCCATATTTCGGATGTTTTGCATTAATGTGACTACAAACTCCAATCTTGTGATTTCTTAATATATTTTTTACAGTTTTAACTGTAACATTCTTTTCTTTTGATAGTGCATTGCATACACCATTATACCTAATGATAGATTCTTTATTTGTGTTAAGATTATTTTGTTCTTTTTTCTTTAATGGATGATTTGTATGGATAAGCCATCTATTGCCATGAAAAATTTCTGAATTTTTCCATAAAGCTTCTACATCCTCTATTGAAAAGTTTCTTTGAACAATCATTGTGTTTGCTGCTATACTCCTTTCTGGGATTGTAACCAATTTTTCTGCATCTTTTAGACTATCTTTTTCCAATAGTTCTCTTAAGAGAAAACATCTTGGAATGCCATATCTAAATCTCCTGAAATCTAAAGAATTGACTGTAAATGCCATACCCTTGCTGTTAAGACCACAGGAGGTTCCGGGCAAGCTTCCAACATATGTAAGGGCTAAGAACTTTTTATTTTTTAGCTTTCCTTCTACAAAAGCCATCCCGTTTATTCTATATTCTGGAAGCCAATCATCGTTATGCCCAACAATTATTTCTTTGTTTGTTGTATAAGAGGCTATACTTGTACAATGGGGTATGAAAAAATCTAACATTTCTTCTTCGCAGTTTAGCACAAGGAGATGAGCAAATGGAACTTGAGCTCCTTCGCTCATTCCTTTAAGCTCTGTAACCAGCTCTGGAAACTCTCTCTCTAATCTTGGCAAGAATTTTTTTGACCTTTTTACAAGATTATTGAAATTTATTGTACCCCTCCTTGAGTAAGCACTTTTATTCTTAATGATTCTTGACTTGATCTGCTCTGAGAGAGATTCTCCTAATTTAAATCCAAAATCGTCATTATTTCTAGCATTTATTCTTATATGGGGAATTTCCTGCATAC
>Ga0209541_10018131_pt1 | contig 10227 bp, 11 predicted proteins | sample RifCSPlowO2_01_FD_184027 | JGI IMG/M metagenome (GOLD analysis project Ga0209541, IMG submission 184027) | Groundwater microbial communities from Rifle, Colorado - Rifle CSP2_plank lowO2_0.1 (SPAdes) (version 2) | ecosystem: Environmental > Aquatic > Deep subsurface > Groundwater | place...
TAATTTTATTATTTCTCAATGGAGTGAACCCTTGTTATTAGACACGAAGTTAGATTAATACTTTTCTTAAGCAGCTCTTGTTTTTAAAACCTCCCTTTCAAATTCATCAGGTGGAACATATCCAATTGATGAATGCAATCTTTTTTTATTGTAAACCAATTCTATGAAATGTTTTATGTTTTTGTATGCATCTTCAAATGTTTCATATTCATTAATATAAACCTCTTCAACTTTAATGGTCTTATTGAAACTTTCAGCGAAAGCATTATCGTAAGGATTTCCACTTCTACTCATGCTTATTTTGATATTCAGCTTTTTGAGTTCATCAACATATTCATCTGAAGCATATTGAACTCCTCTATCTGAGTGATGAATCAGATTTGAAAATCCAATTGCTTTTCTTTTTGTCAAAGCCATCTCCAACGCCTTGAGCACAAGTTCAGTATCTATGGCTATTCCAAGGCTCCAACCAATACATTTTCTGCTAAATACATCTTCAATTGCTGCAAGATAAATAAATCCATGAGGCATTCTTATGTAGGTAATATCTACAACCCAAAGTTGATTCAAGCCAGTAACTATCAGACCTTTTGCCAGATTCGGATAAATCCTGCAATTATGATCTGAATTGGTTGTTACTGGTTTGAATGCTCTTTTACGACGACAAAGTAATTTATCTTCTTTCATTATACGCAATACTTTTTTATGATTTATTTGCAATTCTCTTCTTCCAAGCTCTTTAGATATTCTGCGATATCCGTAAAACGGAAATTCAAGGGCTATGCCTTGAATTTCTTTTCTAAGATACACATTCAAATCCTGTTGTTTTTCTGAATTCTTCCAATGATAGTAACTACCCTTGCTAATCTGAAATGCTGTGCAAGCATCTTTTACAGGAATTTCATTTTTATCAATCATTTTATATGCCTCCTCTTTTCTTCTTCTGCCTGAAATTCCTGCAAGTTCCTGATATTTTTTTTTAAAAACTCATTCTCTGCATAGAGTTTTCCAACCAAACGCTCATACTTAGCAACTTCAGCTTCAGGTTTCCACAAATTTCCTTTTCCATTAAAAGCTTTCTCAGGATTTTCGTGATATTGTTTTTTCCATCCATGAACCAGGACTGGATGGAGACTATGCTCTCTACAAACTTCAGCCATGGACTTAGAACTAAGCTCGCCTAGAATAGATAACTTAAAGTCTCGTGTAAAGTTTCTTCTTTGCCTCATTTTGAGTGAACCTCCATTTTATTTATTGAACATTTGCTGAGTTATTAGCTTAACTATGTGTTCAATTTTAGGGGTTCACTCCAGATAAGTAAATATACTAGTTAAAAGCATTATTGAAGCAATTAATATTTGTATCCAATCAGACAAGCTTATACCGAAGAGACCCATATATATTTTCTCCCATCACCACTTCCTTTTTTGTTTCAAAAGCCTACGAACATCGGACTGAACACTTAACTTTATTTCTTCTGGAACTTTAAGTTTAGGTATCCGAATATTTACTGGAATTGGTTTCTTTCTAAAAGTTTTAATAATCTTTTTTGCCATATATTTTAGAGGAGATAATAGTTTTAAATGTTTGTTATACTCTCATTAAAGCGCATGCCAACTCTTAAAAACTCTGATTTCCTAAAATACTCATGCAGTACATAGAATTTGTAAATCTCTATGAAGAGATATCAAAAACAACAAAGAGGCTGGAAAAAACAACTATCCTTTCAAACTTTCTAAAAAAGCTAAAGAAACATCAGTTTGACTGGATTTATCTTCTAAAAGGAAGAACCTTCCCAGACTATGACCCAAAAGAATTTGGAATCTCAGACAAACTCACAATCAAAGCAATCGCAAAAGCTTCTGGCTCAACTGAAGCAGATATAATGAAACGCTATAAAAAAATCGGCGACTTGGGCGAACTATCCGAAGAATTCATTGGAAAAAGAAAACAATCAACCCTCTTCCATTCTTCTCTAACTGTTCAAAAGGTTTTTGATAACCTAAAAAAATTAGTTGAAATACAAGGCAAGGGTGCAGTAGATAAAAAACTTTCAATAATCTCAGAATTACTAAATTCTGCATCAGGAAAAGAAGCAAAATATATTGCTAGAACACTTCTCTCTGATTTAAGAATAGGCATGGCTGACGGAGTTATCCGAGATTCAATAGTTGAAGCCTTCTTCCAAGAAGAAAAATCAGAAATGACAGATAAAGTTGAATCAGCCTACGACCTCTCAAACGATTACGCCCTTGTATTTGAAGCAGCAGCAAAAGGCGAAAAAGAAATACATAAAATTGGAATAATTCCAGGAAGACCAATGAAAGCAATGCTTCCAGTAAAAGTAACAGAAATAGAAGAAGCATTTAGAATCTGCGGCAAACCAGCAGCAATAGAACACAAATACGACGGCTTCCGTGTTCTGATAAATAAAGATGAAAAAGGAAATATCTCTCTCTTTACAAGAAGATTAGAAAATGTCACAAAACAATTTCCAGATGTGGTTCAAACAATAAAAAAACACATCAAAGGAACATCATTCATCCTAGATTCTGAAGTTGTTGGCTACGACCCCAATACAAAAAAATATCGTCCATTTGAAGCAATCTCTCAAAGAATAAAAAGAAAATATGATATAGAAAAACTCCAAAAAGAGCTTCCTGTTGAAATAAATGTTTTTGATATTTTATTTCACAATAACAAAATCGTTGCACATCTTCCATTTAAAGAAAGAAGAAAAATTATTGAAAAAATAATTTTAGAAGAAAAATTAAAAATTCGCCCCTCAATGCAATTTGTCACAGACAGCGAAGAAGAAGCAGCTAAATTTTACGAACAAGCTCTTAAATCAGGAGAAGAAGGAATAATGATAAAGAATCTAGAAGCACCCTATCATGCAGGCAGGCGTGTCGGCTACATTGTAAAAATGAAGCCAGAGTCAAATGAATTAGATTTAGTAATTGTAGGGGCAGAATATGGCTCAGGAAAAAGAGGGGGTCTCCTAACTTCTTATGTTCTCGCCTGCCGTTCAGAAAATGAATTTTTAGAAATTGGAAAAGCATCTTCTGGCTTAAAAGAAAAAGAAGAAGAGGGAACAACCTACGAAGAAATCTCTTCTCTCCTAAAACCTTTAATAACCGAAGAAAAAGGCAAAGAAGTTAAAGTAAAACCAAAAATAGTAGTCACAATTCACTATCAAAACATTCAAAAATCTCCTTCTTACTCTTCTGGCTTTGCTCTTCGCTTCCCAAGAATCATTCACTATCGCCCAGACAGAAAACCCTTTGACATTGCCTCAATGGATGAAATTCTAAAAGAGTTGAAAAAACAGTCCTCAATTCACCTCGGATAAATACGTAAGAGCTTAGATGGTATGAGAATTCTAAGGAAACACAAATAACAAACCTATCGGTTTGTTAATAATAATCCATTGCGCCTAACGGCGCAATAAAAAATAGGCGGCTTCGCCGCAGATAAAATTAATAATATGAAAAACATAAATAAAGTATCGAATGAAAGGAGGTCCTCGTCCATGGATCAAAAATATTGCATCGGTCTCGATGTACATAAAAACCAAACAACTTATGCTGTTAAAAACAACAAAGGAGTTACGCTAATGGAAGGAAAGTGTGCAACACAGTATAAGGATCTTTCAAGCAATCTTTCAAAATATATTGACAAAAGTTCAATTGTAATGGAGGCATGCACATGCTATTATCATTTATATGAAAATATGAAGAAAGAAGGTCTTGATGTTCATGTGGCAAACGTGATACAATTAAGAAAATGCGTCGGTAAAAATGATAAAATTGATGCCGAAAGATTAGCTGATATGTACAGACTAAACGCTCTGCCTGAATCATACATTCCAAGCAAAGAAATACAAACATTGAGGATTATGATAAATATTTATCATAATATTGTAAGAGAAAATGTAAGATTTCAAAATCAAATAGGAGCAGTACTTGATATGAATGGAGTTTTTACCGAGGTAAATGATTTTTCAAGTAAAAATGGAATGATTTTCCTAAGTCAATATCTTATGAAAAATAATAATTTTTCAATAAGATATCTATACGACGAAATTGTTAACTTGAATAAAAAACAAGAACAAATAGAGATAGAAATTGCAGGATATATAGAAAATAACTTTGATGAAGAATATAGACTCTTGACAAGCATTCCTGGAATTGGTAAAATATTAGCAGCATATTTAATTGCTGAAATATGTCCAATTGAAAGATTTGCAGATAAAAAAAAGTTAAGACGATACGCAGGAGTTATTCCAATAAAGGAAATGTCCGATAAAAAAGTCTATGCAACATATCTCCCGAAAGGTTCAAGCAGAAAACTATTAAGATATGCTTTAGTCCTCGCAGCAAACTGTGCATCGAGATTTGACAATCGCTTAAAAGAATATTATAAAAAAAAGAAAAAGGGTTCAAACCATGGACACGCAATTATGTGTGTCGCTAGTTCCTTATCTGATATTGTATACAATGTTTTGAAAACAAAACAAAATTACAAAAAATAATATTCAACTAAGTTGATAGTGAGTCTGGCGCCCTATTCAGAAAGTGGACTTGTATCCCGTGCTTAGAGTGGGCGCATACAGACTCATCATAGTGGGCTAAACAAGCTACCTAGCTTGTCTTGTACCCCGATAAGAGAGTGTTAATAAACGACTCACTATCTGGAAGGAGGGAAAAATATATAAATGTAACTAACTTAAATAAAATAAGCAAAGCGGCTTTAGAGAGCCGCACGAATTCTCATAAGAGCTTTCTGAAGTAAAAACCAAGAACTTATTCATATTAACTAAACTTTATTAACGATAAAACCAGTATCCAGATAATTATCTTCTCGATGGGTGCTGCAGGGATATTGAGGGTTGGCGTCAGCAACTTCACAAAAGTAAGTAATTACAGTTCTTAGTAAAATATACAAAAAATCTGCTAACAACAATATTTATGCCTATCACCACAGATAGTATCAGATGATAGATAATTCTCCTCCAAGCAAGGATAAAGCTACATAATATTCTCTGCGTCGTCTACGCACCATATTTAATCAAAAAAGAATTTTATTTCGGAGGCTGCAAATTTTCCCACCCATCAACCCATTCTGAAATTGGAGGAATCTCTGCCTTTATCTTTCTTTTTTCGACATATATCTTTGAGAGTAAATAGAAAATCATTCCAAGGCTCTTTGCACTTTTATTATTTCCAGGCAGAACTTTACTAACTCCTGTCGTATAATTATTTGTATCACAAATTGATAATACCGGAATTTTTATTCTCTCTGCGTCATTCAATGTGTTTTTATCAATCCAGGGGTCGCAAATAATTGCCAGCTCTGTTTCAAAAAAATCTTCAAGAATCGGATTCGTTAAAATTCCAGCAGGATATTTTTTAGTGAATGCTCTTATGCCTGTAATCTTTGAAAATAATTCAACTGCCTTCCATCCAGCTTCTCTTTTACATACGATAATTGCATCTTCAGGAGCATACTGCACTAAAAAATCAGCAGCTTCTCTTATTTTCTCGTCGAGTAATGCAGTATTAAACACAGCTAAGCCGTCAGCTCTTCTTTTATAAACATAAGATTTCATATCAGGAGTTATCACTCTTGTTCCTAAATGAATTGAAGATTTCAGGTAATCTTCTATAGGAACTAAAGTATTTGCTTTTTCTTCAACACCTTCTTTTATCTTTTTCTTCAGGTCAGAAATTTCTGTTTTGTCCCCTTCTACTTTTCCTTCGAGTTCTTTAGCCTTTTTTTTAAGGGCAGCTAATTTTGCTTTTTTCTCTTCTTTTACTTCATCAGCTTTTTTTTCACCAGTCTTTTTCTCTTCATCAAATCCTTTTTTTTCTTCAACAGAATCTTCTTTTATTTTCTCTTCTTTAATTTCATCTACAACAATCTCTTCTGTTTTCTCTTCTTCTATTTTTTTCTTTCTTGGCATTTTTTAATGAGAAATAGCGGGTTTTTAAAGCTTATTGACGTTCACTGCGCTTCTTCACTGCTTGGAGCAGGTTCAACAACTTCTTCATCTTCTCCAGACAAGCCATATTCTTCCGCATTTTCGATTATTTCTTTTTCAACTTCTTTTTCTTTTTCAATTAATTCTTCGTCGGTTACATGTTCTTCTTTAATCACAGTAAGTTTATCTTTTCCTTTTCTTGGAGTGGGCCTATGAATTGCAATTGGAAGAACTCCTTCTTTGAATTCTTTTTCAGAAATTTTAAGAGAGTCATATCTCATTTCTTCTAATTCTTTAGGCGTTATTTTTAATAGGATTGGCGCATCCATCGCAATTTGCAAAGCTCTTGCTCCGATAATCCTTGCAATCTCATATTTTGTGAATCCTTCCTTAGCTTGTTCCATTTTATTATTAATTAATGAAGACTTTTAATCTTCCTGCTCATCTCTTCATATTTCTTTGGAAGAATTTCCATCATTTTTTCTATTTCTTCCCCGCTAAATACTTCTGCCCCTATTTTTTGGCAGGAATTAATCATATATTCTCCATTCCATTTAGACATGCCCCAGGTTACTCTTGAATCGCAAGCTTCTTCTTCTTCTCTTGTTGGGTCTAAAACGATAGCATCACCTAATTTGAAGAAACTAAAAGACAAAGGATTTGTTTCTTTTGAAAGTGGAAGCGAGTCTTTTCTTTTATCATAGTCTATACTTCCATCTTCATTTAAAAGAGGCATTTTAGCATTCTTCAAGGCTAAAACTGTTGCAATTGTAGCTGCATCTAAAAGATTGCCGTCGTCATTCAATGGATAAATATCAACATAAATTGTCCAGACTTTTTCTCCAGGAGTTATAACCAATTTTTTAAACTCTATCATTCCAGATTCTCTGATTGCCCTGTCAACTAATCTCCCAAGTTCTATTGCTTTAAATCCAGGAGGGCCAAACTCATATCTTGGAGATGCTATTGGCAATAATTCCCCAGTGCACATTAAATTTCCCTTATCAGGAGAATCAGGATATGGCTCGCCTATTCCTAATTTTACACCAACAACAACTTCTGTTTTTCCTACTTTTACAGATATACTTCCTTCTGCTTTATTTGAAATATCATAAACTAATTCTATATTTCTAAAATCTAAAAGGTCCCTGCCATCAAATCTCTTTCCCATTGAGAACATCTTCAAGATATATTCTTTAGTCAAATTTGATAAATCCATATTAGTCATCTTCGCAAATGGCCTCCTTTAATGCTTTTTTCTGAGCTTCATAAATTTCTTTGCCAACCTTCGTAGATAATTCTAATATCTCTTTAACTCTCTCTGGCTGTATCTTTCCATCCATTTGAAGTAATGTAAAATTATCTGAATTTGCAAGTTTTGCTACAGGAAAATCAGTTGCACCTTCTCCTTCTTCATAGTCTTCTTCTTCCTTTGTCAAATCAGCAACAATATGTTTATCTTGTTTCCCAATTGCAACAGAAACAACCAAATCTTTCATTGGAATGCCAGCATGTGCCAATGCCATTGATGCAGCATTTATTCCAGCTGTTCTTGTTCCAGCATCTGCTTGAAGAATATAAATTTGAACATCTATTACAGTATTTGGGAAAGATTTCAAATCTATTGCAGATTCCAAAGCCCATCCAGCTACTTTGCTTATTTCCTGCGACCTTCTTGATGGTCCAGGTTTCTTTCTATCGTCTACAGAGAAACTCAATAAATCATAATTGCATCTTAATATTCCGGTTGAAGGGTCTTGCATATGTTGTGGATGAAGTTTTCTTGGGCCATAAACTGCAGCAATCGCAACAGTCTTGCCGAATGCAAACAAAGCAGAGCCATCCGCATTTGGCACTACTCCTATCTTCGCGCTCATCTTTCTTATTTCCCCAGGTTTTCTTCCGTCTGTTCTTTTAAATTCTTTTGTCATTTTTTATTTTCTCCAAACCATTCTTCAACTTTTTCAGTTAAGCCAGTTATATGAACTTTATCTGCTACAAATTCAACAGCCTTTCTTGCTAAAATCTCATTGTCAACTGTTTGCCCTTTAATCCAAATCCATCCATTTTGACCAACAGTAATATTGCATCCTGTTTTTTCCTTTATTAAATTAATCATAGAACCTTCTCTTCCAATTACCCTTGGAACTCTGCTCGGTATTATCCTAAATATAAATCCGCCTTCTAATCTGCCTAATCCTTTTCCTTTTAATGCTAAATCAATACCTCTGCTTTTTATAGACCATATTTTTGCAGCTACAACATCCCCTATTGCTAAAAATTGATCCATTTCATTTTTATTTATAAATCTTGGAACTTCATCAATTGGTAAAAATCCCTGCAATGCAGAATCCACATCAATAAGCCACCCATTGAAAGTTATGTCTGTAACTCTTCCAATTATAACATTGTTTCTTCTTGGTATAAATGCCCCAAAAATAGATATAACCCTAACTACTTTTCCAGCTTCTTCTCCTAAGCCAAATCTAGTTGCAATTATATTTTCGCCTTCTCTTATTGTTCCTTCTCCAGGAAGATAATCTTCTCCAGTTGCGATTGTTTCGCCAGGAACAACAACTTTTCTCTTTATTGAAGCGTCAGAATCAGTTTCGACGGCTTCGTGTGCCTCATTAATCTCGTTCTTCATTGTAATAGTAATTTTAGATAATAGACTCATTTATTCTATCATCACTTATTCGAAATTTAAGAGAATTTGGGGTTTTTAAAGTTTTCTGTCAAACCAATCCAAACAATATGTATTTAAAATCAGAAACTATTCTTAAGATGTGATTTCAATAAAAAGAGTGAATGCAAGAGAAGTTTTAGATTCAAGGGGAAACCCGACAGTAGAAGCAGAAATTACAACGTCAGATGGTTCTTTCAGGGCAATTGTTCCTTCTGGAGCAAGCACAGGAATTTATGAGGCACTAGAACTAAGAGACGGCGACGGGAAAAGGTATTCTGGAAAAGGAGTATTAAAAGCAGTAGCCAACATCAACAAAATTATTGCTCCAGCAATTATTAATCAAGACGTTCGCAAGCAAAAAGAAATTGATAATTTAATGATAAAACTAGACAGCACACCGAATAAATCTAAACTAGGAGCAAATGCAATTCTTGCAATAAGTATGGCTTTATGCCGAGCAGGGGCAGCATCCTCAAAAAAACCACTCTATAAATATATTGCTGACCTCGCCGGAGTAAATGAATTTGTCCTTCCTGTTCCAAGTTTTAATGTTATAAACGGAGGCAGACACGCAGGCAATAGTTTAGCAATTCAAGAGTTTATGATTCTTCCAATAGGAGCAAAAAATTTCAAAGAAGCAGTAAGAATGGGTGTAGAAGTTTATCATATATTAAAAAAATTAATAAAAGAAAAATACGGTCACGATTCAATTAATGTAGGAGATGAAGGCGGATTTGCACCAAACATAAAAGAAAGCAAAGAAGCATTAGAATTATTAAAAACTGCTATAAAAAATATAGGTTATGCTGGGAAAATAAAAATTGGTCTTGATGTTGCTGCCTCAGAGTTCTTTAAAGACGGCAAATACGACCTAAATTTCAAAAACCCTAGCCATCAAGAAAGAAAAACTGGAGAAGAAATGATTTCTCTTTACAAAAACTTTATTAAAAACTACGAGATAATTTCAATAGAAGACCCATTTGACCAGGACGATTGGGATTCTTATACTAAATTAACTAAAGAAATAGGAAAAGACATTCAGATTGTCGGAGACGACCTTCTTGTTACAAATCCAAAAAGAATAAGCAATGCAATCACAAAAAAAGCTTGCAACGCTCTATTATTAAAATTAAATCAGATAGGGACTCTTAGTGAAGCAATAGAAGCTTGCAAAATCGCAAAAGAAGCAGACTGGGGAGTCATGGTAAGCCACCGAAGTGGAGAAACAGAAGATACCTTCATTGCCGACCTCGCCGTAGGTCTAAAAGCCGGGCAAATAAAATCCGGCGCTCCCTGCAGAAGTGAAAGAGTCGCAAAATACAATCAACTTATGCGAATTGAAGAAGAACTCTTGGGAAAATGTAGATATGCCTCAAATAATTTCAGAAAATTATAATCTTATAAATTTAAATAAACTTCAATTAAAATCCCCTCTGCTTCAATAAAAAAAAGGTATTTGTTTAGCAAAAAAATAGATAAGTGACACTGCCATCGTCAATAAAGTAGTTAAATTCACTCATGGAAAATGAAAACCAGCCATGTCTTTTATCGAGGATAG
>Ga0209541_10018132_pt1 | contig 10226 bp, 8 predicted proteins | sample RifCSPlowO2_01_FD_184027 | JGI IMG/M metagenome (GOLD analysis project Ga0209541, IMG submission 184027) | Groundwater microbial communities from Rifle, Colorado - Rifle CSP2_plank lowO2_0.1 (SPAdes) (version 2) | ecosystem: Environmental > Aquatic > Deep subsurface > Groundwater | place: Rifle...
GCGGTATGGAGTTCTTGGCTTGAGTAAACGCTACGCGGTACGAGATGATGCCGTTACGAATGACCGATTAGTTATGTTTTAAATGCAAAATGGTATCATTACCACAGAATCCATGCTTTCCGAATTCATCTCTATTACCAATTTACAGCGCCAGCTCAAGAAGGTATTTTACTCTGAACAGCCAATCCACGTGGTACTGAGCAATAATGCCGTCAGTGGCATCGTTTTTTCGAAAGAAGCGGCAGAATTACTATTGCAATCTGGCGCTCTCGATCAAATTCGGGAGGAACTCTGGGAACTGCGTGACAAGGAAACCGTGGAATTGGTACGGAGCAGCAAAAAAGGAAAAGGCATGCATTCGGTCCCCTTCGACGCGTGGGCAAAGCATTTGTGACGTATCGGTTGATTGTTTTCGACGAGCGTGTTTGGCGACGCGACTGTGACCGTGTCCCAAAGAAACAGTTGGATCGGATTGTGGAACGAATTCGATTGCTCGAATCGTGGTCTGTCTCTTCCGGCTTAGATCTCAAGACATTACAACACTACGATATCGCCGATTTTCGCCTGAGGGCCGGAGATTATCGGGTTTTGCTTAACAAAGATGATGAACGGCGCGAAATTCATCTTTTGCGTGTGTTACATCGGTCAAAGCTGTACTGAAAATGGTTATAGATCATAAATTGGCAAAGGAAATCGACCCAGTAGAGTGCACTTACAGATGGTCTGATACATTCAGGATAAGTTTGAACCTCGTGACTCCATCTGCATTAGGGAAGCTCTGATTAACTGCTTTTTATTGTTACTCTGACATAATTGTTAAATTGCTAAATGGCTAAATTGTTCGCCCGTTTGATTAACTCAGGGCGACCTTATCTGGCACAATCATGTGTGTCATTCCGGGCGACCTGATACCACTTCGCGTTTAAAACGTTCTTAATCAGTTCTTGGCTTGAGTAAACGCTACGCGGTACGAGATGATGCCGTTACGAATGACCGATTAGTTATGTTTTAAATGCAAAATGGTATGAGCTGGTCGAAGGTCGCAAGCGTAACGCACGTTTTATACATTCTTAGCAATTTAACAATTTAACAATTTAGCAATTTAGCAATTTAGCAATTTAGCAATTTAACAATTTTTCAGAGGTTCCTTAGGTGGGTAGTTGTTGAATCCATGTAAAATGCCTGCGGCATCACATGACACGTAAAATCGCACATGCATGTTACGCAAGTCGGATGTTGGTGGCTGCGCCACGTAATCGCGTAGCGATTTTACGTGGTGCGCCCTATGGGAGCTTATCAGAGAAAATTGAGGCTCAGCAATGATTCTGAATTTATGGTATAATATAAGTATGAAATTCGAGAGTATGCGCCATGGGCATAAAGAGGGCGAAAACCTTTCAGAGAGAGGAAAAGAACAGGCAAAAGAAAAAGCAAAGGCGCTGCTTGAAGAGGTACAGCAGTCAGAAGCGGGAACGATCTTTTTTGTTATTCCTTCCAATGTAGGCAGAGCAAAAGAAACACGAGAGATTATCGAGACTGAATTGAGGCAGCTCGCAGCGTCTGATTCGGATATCGCTTTTATTGATGTACATGAGGCAGAGCAATTAGCAGCCGCAAAAGGTAATTTCACCAAGAGATATATCATTACAGGAATACAGCCGAGCCGCGCTCTGGGTTTGCATCTAGGAACACAGATGCAGAAAACATATTTAGATTTGCGGAGCGACATTAAAGACGAGGATTTAGTAGCGAAAACATGGATAGCAAAACCCCAAGAAGTCTCAACGGTTCAAGATGAAGTACGTAGTAAATTTGGTGAACACATACCACTGGAGAAATTACGCCCTGAACGTTTTGAAGGCACACCCGAAGAGGCTGCCCTGTATCACATTCGACTCATGAAAGCTTTGCAGAGCTTAAAGCATAAATACTTCCCTAATCACCCTGCAAAAGCTCTACAAGTGAATCACAGCCCTCATGCTGACTTTGCGTTTATGGCTCTTGCCGGAAAAGAGCTTTCGTTAAAAACCGTCGAAGAGATGGGTGGGAAATTCAGAGACTTCTTAGAGGCGGCAAATATTGATCTTCAAGACGATGGAATCACGATTGAATACCGCGGTGATAGATTTATCAATAACGCTAGCTTGGACGAGGTAATAGATGCTTTGGAAAAACAGGCAGACGAAAGAAAGCGAGAATGGCGCAAGGCATAGGCTTTAGATATGATTAAGCGGATTTCTACGCTTTATAAATATGAGCATGTATATACGCCCCTTCGCAAAACTATCTTCGAAAAACGTAAGTTTTGCAGGAGGCAAAGGTGCATCACTGGGAGAGATGACCCAAGCAGGCATTCCTGTTCCTGCTGGCTTCGTCATTGGCTCCGAAGCCTTTGAGAAATTTCTTAAGGATACCGACCTTCATGTAGAAATCTCTGCCGCACTGGATTCTGTGGATCACAGGAAGATGCATACTGTTGAACAAGCCTCTGAGGTTATTGAGGCACTAATCATGGGCGCGAATATGCCCAAAGATATTGCTACTGACATCCAACAGTCGTTCAAGAAACTAGGGGCAAAATTTGTGGCAGTTCGTTCCAGTGCAACGGCTGAAGATAGCAAGACGGCGGCATGGGCAGGGCAATTAGAGAGCTTTCTTAATACAACGGAGAAGTCGTTGCTTTTGAATGTAAAAAAGTGCTGGGCATCGCTGTTCACGCCCCGAGCAATTTTCTATCGTTTTGAGAAAGGTATGGAGAAAGACAAAATCTCCGTAGCGGTTGTCGTACAGAAAATGGTGGAAAGCGACGCTGCTGGTATCGCATTCTCTGTACATCCAGTTACCCAAGACAGAAATCAGATAATCATTGAAGCTGCCTTAGGGCTTGGGGAAGCAGTTGTATCGGGCTCAATCACTCCTGATAGCTATGTTGTAGGAAAGAGGGATTTTGTAATCCAAGACAAGAAAATCATCAACCAAAAAAGGGGGTTGTTTAAGGGGAAGGAAGGAGGAACTCAATGGAGAGATGTGATGTTTGCCAAGGGAAGTCAGCAAACATTGTCCGATAAAGAAATAATTGCTCTGACGAAATTGGTTACAAAAATCGAGCGTCACTATGGCTTTGCTGTTGATGTGGAATGGGCAAAGGAAAACGGCAAGTTGTTCATCGTTCAAAGCAGACCAATAACGACATTGGATGAAGTGCCAGCACCGATGGAAGATAGTGGCAATGAATTCAAATTCAGATGGGGTCAAAAACAGTCTGCCATGACGTATGAGTGCATGAATTGGCAGATGTACAAAACTGTCGATGACAAAGCACGGGTGATTGATTCGGGAATTCCGACTACCTGTTTTCTTCTCATTGATGGCGTTTCAGAGCATCACATGCCTGATGTCTCTATGGCTCACCTTGGAAAGAACGGAAAGAAGTATTTCAGCAAAGTTTTCGCAGAGGCTCTTTTTAAGGGAATTGATAAGCATGTGAAAAATTTCTTCAAGTTCTGTGACAGCATTTATGACATTGATTTGAAGAAGTTGTCAGATAAAGAACTGAAAAAAATCACTACTACCTATCGTGATCTCATCACGCAGACATTCATTTATTTTGGAACATCCAACCCTTGGTGGACAGATCAATTGGCTGATGAAATAAAGAGAATATTGAGCAGTAAAGCGAAAAATGAAGAGGAGATGTACGACTACTTTATTTCTCTCAGCACACCCGATGAGGCAGATGAAACTATGAAAGAACGCTTGGACTTCATGGATCTTGTTCTGAAAAAGAAAATATCAGAAGCAAACCTCGAAAGGTATTCACGAAAGTATCCCGCATTGTTCTTCAATACCTACGATAAGCATGAAGTCTTGGACTTCCTTTCTGGCAAAGCCAAGGAAGAATCATTGAAAGACCTAGGCGCAGAGAAAAAGAGAATCAAAGAGAATCTGCTCGGTATTCAGAAGATGCATAGGAAGATATATGCAAAAATGAAGAGCCCCGCACTCAAAAGATATGCTCGGATTCTGCAAAAAAGCGGATTAGATCGTTACAGGCTGAAACACACATGGAGTGGAGCAGAGTATATGTGTCTCGATTTGGTACACGAGCTTCATCGCAGGATTGGCGGGGACTTCCACGATTTTATAAAGACATACATGTTTACAGACGTACTAAATTTCTTAGACGGAAAAGGCCGATTACCCGCCGATGAAGTGAAGAAGCGCAAAGGATGCCTATTACAGCATTTTTACGACGGCACAATTCATCGGTATACAGGCAAGGAAGCCTTGGCGTATAAAGCCAAGCTTCTGCCGCCCAAAATAGAAGTGGTGCACACCTCCGCGAGCATCAAGGGCGAGATAGCGAATAAAGGGTATAAGAAAGGAAAAGCGCGGGTGGTTCTTGTGAAGGATCTGAAGCAGTTTGTTCGAGACAGCGAGAGTTTCAAGAAGGGGGAGATTTTGGTTACTACCATGACTTCTCCGATCATGATTCCAATCATAGAGAAAGCGAGTGGCATCATTACCGATGAGGGTGGCATCTGTTCTCATGCGGCGGTCAGTGCAAGAGAATTTAAGATTCCTTGTGTTATCGGCACTCACAATGCATCTTCAACAATTCAAACTGGTGATGAAATTGAATTGGACGCAAGCAGAGGAATTGTGAATATTTTGGAGAGGGCTTCTAAAAGATAAGCTCTCGGCTTGGTGGAAGAACGTTTAGGGAGGATAATCGCTTGCTATGCTCAAATTTGAACTCCTTAGCCGCAATCTCGTCGTGAGACATCTCGACGATGATCCCGACTCCGGTTGGATGACCGAAAAAGAATGGCTTACGAACGCGCTCGACCGCTACATTTTCATGCGACTTTCGGGGCGGGACATGTATCGCGAGACGCTGGATGACATTGCTGATCGTTTCCAGCAGAAAAAGCCAATTCCGCTTTCTTTTCTTAAGAGACGAAGGCTCCTTCCAGAGCCTCTTCCGTATTACCGCAAGGCACAACACCACACTCGCAGACTTTTCTGGAAGCGTCGTCTTGTGATTCTTCGTGAACTTGAGTCATATGGTCTGCTAGAGCTTCCTCGTTGGCCTTGGCAGAATATTCCCTTCTTTAAGCCTATCGCACCACTGCGCAACCTCATTGCCGATTTCGAGCATCACTGCTCATACGAGAAGCAGCAGCATATCGTCAGCCGCATTGAGTACGACGAAATCCGTCATCAACTGCTGGAATATGTCGGAAGAGCTGATCCGGTGCCATTGCGTGATTTCAAGAACGGCAGTCTGCCCGAACGGTTCATGCTGTGTCTCTTCAAAAATCGAGGCAAAATCCTGAACCATAAACAGATTTACAGGAAGATGGGTATTGCCGATGAAGAAAAGGGCAAGAACGAAAAAACTGACAAACGTATTGCCCGCTGGAAGTCGGAGAAACACCTCGATACACCCGATGTCAGCGGGAAGTATTTCTTTTGGTTGGAAGGTAAACGACTGAAATTCGATCCGGTCTATCGCGCTCCCGAAAGCCGCAAACCTTCCTAAAACGGATTTGACGATTTGTCGGGATCGATGCAAAAAAATTTAGAGACGCTGAAATGGCCGCGTGTTTGCTGTACCTCCGTCTTCGGCCATCCGCGACTTCCAAACCCTCTACGAGAGGCACTACGGTGTAGTGCTGCCTCAGAAAGAGGCTGAGACGAAGCTATGCGCCCTGTTGGGACTCCTCGCCGCCGCGCGCAGGCGCGCACCCCATGGTGCGCCGCAGCGCGGCGAGTGTCCGTCTGGGCACGATGAGTATTACCGTGACCAGTTATCGCCATGAAAGTCCGACTTTTCCGCTTAGGGCTGGATTGGATAACGTATCGCTTTCTCGATATGTATTCCGATATTTTCTTGGACTCTTTTTTCTTGGATTACTCCGAGACGGCCAATCAACGTTTTGGCGTCGAGTTCTTCGGACGTCAGTTCGACGTGACGTACATCGAGGCAAAGACAAAACATATTCTTATTTTTCAATACCAAAGTACTTCTGTGTTTGAATTTGTGAAGATTTGGAAAAGATTCTCGATAAGTGAGTACAGTTATAAGTTTTCATTCTTTGGTGCATATTTCTACCTCGATGATCTTTCCGATGTCTTGTTGGCCTTCACAAAGCGTTATGTCCAACAGATCGCCATCTCACGTTTGGATATTGCACTTGATACGGATATTCCGATCCCCGTCCTCTACAAACGGAAACGGACGCAGTTTCAGAAGCAACAGCTTTTTAAAAGCCTCGGCGTCCTGACGGGTTTCTACCTTGGTGCGAGAAAAGGTAACAAAAAGTTCTTCATTCGTGTGTATGACAAAAAACTCGACTCGAAAGGAAAAGAGAAATTCCATCTTTTCTTTCCGTATCTGCTAGAAGAAGCCGTTTCTCGCATCGAAGCCGAGTTGCATGTTCTGACTCTCCAGACGTTCGGGATTACTCCTCAAACGATCATTGAATACGAAGAAGCCCGCATGACGAATTTTGTCTCGAAGCCTAACTGCTTGGAGCAGTATTTCGCTTCGCTGTGTTTGAACAAGCAGGGAACATACTTCTATCCACTCAAAAGTTTGGACTTTGCCAATGTCGAGCGATTGACGACTGCTACGTACAAAGGAAAATCAGAGTACATTCTTGATGAAGTTTCATATATCAAAGATTGGCTTGGGCGAGGGGTGACTTTACATAATATGAAGCTCGATCCAGTAGGCCTTCTTCAACATCACCTCGCGCCAAAGCCCCCGATGGAACCAAGTTCGAAATTGTTTCCCTACACTGATACTAGTTTCTGACGTACCCTCACCTCCCATGAAGTATTTCCTTTACGCTCGCAAATCCACCGAGGACAAAAAGAAGCAGATCCAGTCGATTGACGATCAAATTCGAGTCATGTCTGAGATTGCCAAGGAAAAGCATTTGGAAATCGTAGACACCATCACTGATGAGAAGACCGCCAAATCCCCTGGGCGGAAAGGATTCACGAAGATGATCGAGCGCATCCAAGAAGGCGAGGCAGAGGGAATCCTTTGCTGGAAACTTGATCGTTTGGCAAGAAACATGATCGACGGTGGCAACGTCATCTGGCTGCTTCAAGAAGAGAAGATCAAAGAAATCATCACGCCGGACAAAACCTTCTTTCCGTCTGAAAATACGCTGATTCTGAACATCGAGTTCGGCATGGCGACGCAATCCAGTCGAGACCTGCGAAAAACTGTCGAGCGCGGTATGCAGTCCAAAATTGATCAAGGCTGGTTCCCCGGAGTCGCTCCGATCGGGTACAAGAACGATCCATACTCGCTCAAAGGCTCACGAAAGATTCTCGTTGATCCCGATACTTTCCTTGTTCTCCAGAGCCTCTGGCGCAAGCTGCTGCATGACCATTGCTCACTTATCGAGCTTTATGACTACATGCGCACCGAGTCTCCTCTGTACCGACAAGGCAAGATTTTCAGTTATTCATCCTTTCATCGTATTTTCCATCACAAGTTCTACTGCGGCCTGTTCCAGTGGAAAGGTGTTTGTTACGTCGGCTCCCATGCACCGATGATCTCGCAAAAAGAATTCGACCAAGCCCAAGCCATTCTCTTTACAGGCAGAGGACTTCGCGCCCGTACCCTCCATTTCGATCTCAAAGGCCTCTTCCGCTGCGATTGTTGTGATTCACTCATCACTGCCGAAAGTCATACCAAAACCGTCAAGGCGACCGGAGAAATGCAAATCTACAACTACTACCGCTGTGGACGCCGGAAGAAAACAATCGACTGCAAAGAGAAGCCTTTATCGGAAACAAAGCTTGAGGAACAAATCCTGCAAGAGATCGACGATATCAGCATTCCAAGCGAGATCATTGAATTCGGCATCAAAACGCTCGATCAGATGCAGAACGTGTCGGAAGAAAACCCAATTGAGCGGCAGATCAAGAAATCCGTCGAAACAATGTCGAATCGTATCGAGGCAATGGGCAACAATATGGCCGAGGAATCAAGCTCGGACATTCGAGCCACCATTAACACGCGCAGAAACGAATTGAAGGTGCAGAGGAATGCGTTGGAACAGGACTTGCGCCGCGCAGTCGAGCAACGCACCAATCCGCATGTCGAGATCAAAGATCGTCTGTCGCTCATCCTTAACGCCAAGCGAAACTTCGTCGAAGGAACCGCTGATCTGAAAAAAAAGATCGTGCATGGCCTCGGTTTGAACTGGCGTCTTGCCAGCCGAAAGCTGCACTACGAGCCGCATTTCGTATCATTGGCACTCCGTAAAACCAAAGAATCTCTGCAAGCTGGAAAGTATGGGTTTGAACTCGTCGAAGATCAGAGCCAGAGCGGCAGAAGCCTGTCTCTGGCAGAGGTGAAAACTATATGGTGCGCCCGGCAGGGTTCGAACCTGCGACCCTTGAGCTCCGCAAGCTGGCGCTCTGCTTGCGTGCGAAGAAAAGAAAGTGGTGCGCCCGGCAGGGTTCGAACCTGCGACCCCCAGCTCCGCAAGCTGATGCTCTATCCAGCTGAGCTACGGGCGCACATGTAAGCGGAAAAATCCTACCAGCAGCCCCGAGATAGGGCAAAGATAAATTCAGTTTGGATCGGAATTTTTAATTGTTCCCCGTGTTGTCGGCTGCCTTTCCACTGAAAATCGAGTCGTAATTTCGCCTGAACGCCTCGAAATTCCGGACTTTACAAGGACCAGTCGTAAGAGAATCGTTAACTGTATCAACTATTTCAACTTGTATAGCCGGAATACAAGAGCCAGCATTATTAACAAGTAAGCCAAATCCAATTTTTAATTTTGCCTGCGAGTCGGATCCTGGGATTTCCATAAAGTGGGCACTGTATTTTAAGTAAACTCAAATAAAAATCAATACCTCTTCAATTTTCTTCCGAAGATCCCTACAATTTCAGCCTGTGGGGCTGTAGCTCAGCTGGCTAGAGCGCTTGCATGGCATGCAAGAGGTCAGGGGTTCGATTCCCCTCAGCTCCACCATATTTACAATTAACTATATTTGTGCTATAATATACATAAATAAAAATGACAAACAAACCCACCCGATCTGAACCTTTTGAGCGACTGGTTCCAGGAATCAAAGAAGGCAAAACTGCCGATGAACTGAGGAATCTTCGGTCATCGGCGTCATACGGACTTGAAACGGGTAACTTCGCCAAACTTCAACCATTTAAGGTGGAACCGAATTCAGCCATGGCTCCCGAGAATATCTATCGGAAACTGAACCGAATGGACACCCATCTGAAGCTGAGCGGACTAAAGGCTGCCTCCGAGAAAACGAATGATCAACCGGAAACCATGCCTCAGGAAGCCCCGAAAAGACCTTCTTCGCCAAGAAAAAGAAACAGGGAAAGCCTGTATGTCTTCAAGCCGAAACTGGAGCCTTCGAAAGTCGTCTACGAGAAAGTGGCGGCGAAAACATTCGATGATTTTTTGAGCGAACATCCTTTCAAAGACAACTACAAACAGGGATGGTCAAGGTTGTTGGTTTTCCCGGCAATATGGGCTCATTTCGGGATTTATCGCCTGATGCATAAATTCGGTTGGGCCGGGGCCAAGGAAAGCCCGAAACCTGCGCCTGCTCCGAATACAAAGCCGCCTGCCGCCACAATCCAGCAGCCGAAAACTACACCCGCTCAGGGTCAGCAAGCACAAGCGGCGGCGGCGCGGCAAACGGCGCCAACCCAGCCAGTACGGCAGCAACCGGCTACGCCAGCTCAAGGCCAACAAGCAGTACCGGTTCAGCCGAAACCGGCTCTTCAATTGAGAGTGAAAGGCTTAACTACCTCTCCAGATACTCCCAAACCGTCTGTTGATTTGTTCAATAATTCAAACCTCAACGGCAAAAACCTATTGGATCCCGATTTCATCAATTCGGGTTTTGAAGTCGATGGTCATTCTGTAAACATCACAAACGATCCCGGTTCTTTCCTGGAAGTGGACGGAGTTCAATACCAGGCTGAATTTATTGAAGTCGCCTCCAGCACATACACTATTACATCAAGCTTGACAGCGTCGTTTGCTTCAAAATTTCCTCAAAATATGAGAATGCTGGCCGGACAATCGACCAGAGCTAAATATCAATCGGTCGCTTGCGAAAATGGAAACATAGTCATGACGAAAAAACCAGGCGCTGTTTTATGGGGAAAACCTCCTGTCGAAAAACAGACTATTTCTCAGTCTGAACTGAAAATT
>Ga0209541_10018134_pt1 | contig 10226 bp, 10 predicted proteins | sample RifCSPlowO2_01_FD_184027 | JGI IMG/M metagenome (GOLD analysis project Ga0209541, IMG submission 184027) | Groundwater microbial communities from Rifle, Colorado - Rifle CSP2_plank lowO2_0.1 (SPAdes) (version 2) | ecosystem: Environmental > Aquatic > Deep subsurface > Groundwater | place...
GGGCGGCACGGTGACCGCCGGGAATTCTTCGCCTTCCTGCGACGGGGCGGCCGTGGTCGCGGTGGGCTCCGCCGATTTTCAACGAAAACACAAGCGAAAACCCCTGGCCCGCATCGTCGGATATTCCTTGATCGCCGTTACGCCGGAAAATGTTTTTGAATCCCTCAACACGGCCATTGAGGCGTGTCTGAAGGAATGCCGCCTGCAGTTGCGCGACATCGATTTTTTCGAAATCAGCGAAGCGTTTGCCGCCCAGGTTGTCCTGGCGGAAAGAAGAGTGAAGATCCCCCGGGCAAAGATCAACGTCTTTGGCGGGGACCTTGCCCTGGGGCATCCCCTGGGCACCGCGGGGGCGCGGATTTTGGTGACGCTTCTTAACGTCCTGCGCGATCAGAAGAAAAAGAGGGGATTGGCGTGCGTCTCCTTCGGCGGCGGCGGGGCCATCGCGATGGTCATTGAGAGGGCAAGCTAAATCTTTTTGGAATTTATCATTCCCTTCTTTCTTCAATTAGCACTTCTTGCTTCTTTAATAATAGGGTATGATATACTCACACCATAGAGGCGTAATAATATGCAAAAAGATGGTTCGACAAGCTCCCCGCAAGGGTATGTTTTATATACAATCGGCTATGAGGGCCGGGGCGTTGAGGAGTTTGTTGATCGCCTGAAGGAATTTGGAGTCACCCGCCTGATTGATGTCCGTGAAATACCCCTATCCCGCAAAAAAGGGTTCTCAAAAACCGCTTTAGGACAAAGATTAAAAGACGAAAGTATCGAGTATGTCCACTACAAGGCTTTAGGAAGCCCGTCGGAAATAAGACATAAATTGCGGGCGGATTGGGATTATGATTATTTCTTTAAGGCCTTTTCAGATTATCTTGCCGGCAAAATGGATGTGATCGAACAAGTTTATAATCATTTATCCGATGGTGTCAATTGTTTGATGTGTTTTGAATATAACCATGAACAATGTCATCGTTCTTGTGTGGCTACTAGGGTTAAGGAATATAACGGAAGCTATGTCTCGGTAGAGCACATTTGAAAATGAATAATGCAATTTCAAACCAAAAAAATCCTCGTCACAGTTAAAGCCTACCCGAACCCCAGCAAGAAATATGTCGAGACCGTCTGTTGTGCCGGCGTTGATTTAAGCAATTCGCAGTTAGTCCGCCTTTTCCCCATTCCCTACCGCGATCTTGACGGTGATAAAAAATTCAAGAAATACAGCATTATTGAAGCGGAATGCGCCGCCCCTTCCGATGATAAACGACCGGAGAGTTTTCGGGTCAATGCGGATTCTATCAAGGTTATCACTTGGTTTGATACCGAGAAAGGGACTTGGCAGAAACGAAAAGAGATTGTCCTTAAAGTGCCGGTAAAATCAATGTGTCAGGTTTGCAAGGAAGCCGAGGCGAGCGACCTCTCTTTGGGCTTGATTAAGCCGGACAATATTTCCTTTGAATGGTCGAAGCAGAGCCCCACGGATAGAGACGCGAGAGAGTCCTGCTATGCCCAGTTAAGTTTTCTGGATAAGGCGAAGGATGCTATCGAGGAAATTCCCTTCAGTTTTTTTTATAAGTTTCAGTGCGCCGGAGTTGCCGATTGCCCGGGACATAAGTTGTCTATTATTGACTGGGAGATTGGGCAGGCTTTCAGAGATTGGCGATCCCGGTACCCCGAGGAAAAGGTTTTGCTTGAGAAAATCAAAGAAAGATGGCTCGATATAGCCAATACAGACAAGAAGGATGTTTATTTCTACGTTGGCAATTTGAAGCGGTTCCGGCAGACATTTATGGTGCTGGGCGTATTCTATCCGCCAAAGAACAAATTTGAATAATTTCTTTTTGCGCAAAATCCCTTTTGTATAATTTTTCTTGAATTCCTTTTGGGCCGGTGCTATGATTCATCTTTAATATTTTTCAGGAGCAATAACCCGCCTTGTTATTCAAATTCATTACCCGGAATTGGTTAAAGCATAGATGGCGACTTTTCAGATCAAGCAGGGACGAGACATTAAGCTCAAGGGCGCGGCGCCAAAAGAGATCGTTGCTTTATCTTTGCCGCGGCAGGTTGCCGTTGTCCCGGCGGATTTCAAAGGCCTCAAGGCCGGCCTTTGCGTGAAAGTCAATGATGCCGTCAAAACCGGCACGCCGCTTTTCGAAGATAAACATTGTCCGGGAATCAAGGTCGTTTCTCCTGTCAGCGGCCGCGTCGCCGCGATCAACCGCGGCGAGAAGCGTTTTCTCGAAGATATCGTCGTGGAATCCGACGGCCGCAACGAGGCGGTCACGTTCCGCAAATTTCCCGCAAGTGAAATTTCCGGCCTTTCCAAAGAAGACGTGGAAAAATCACTCCTGCAGTCCGGCCTCTGGCCGGTCTTGCGCCAAAGGCCGTTCTCCAAAGTCGCCCACCCGCGCGAGCCGCCCAAATCCATTTTTGTCCATGCCATGAATACCGAGCCGCTCGCCCCCGACGTCGATTTTATCCTGCAGGGCAAGGAAGAGCAATTTCAGGCAGGGCTCAACGCTTTGCGGCGGTTAACAAAAGGCAAGGTTTACCTGTGCGTCAGGCATGGGGCCCAGTCCAAAGCGTTGACGCAGGCGCGCGGGGTCGAAACGCATTATTTCGCCGGGCCGCATCCCGCGGGTAATGTCAGCACGCATATTCATTATCTTGACCCGATCCGCAAGGGTGACCACGTCTGGTACGTGGAGGCGCAGGATGTTGCGCGCATCGGGTCTTTGTTCCTGGAGGGTGTTTATCCGCCCGAGCGCGTTGTGGCCGTCACCGGAGAAGGGGCCGGCCGCCGGTTTTACGCCAAAACGATCGTCGGCGCGCCGGTCTCTTTATTATTAAAGGGAAGCGGCCTTGCGGGGATGCGCTGCGTTTCCGGAAGCGTGCTGGCAGGCAGAGAAGTCGGCAAGAATGGATATTTGTCCTTTTATGATTCCCAGTTGACGGCCATTCCCGAAGGCGGGAAAAGAGTATTGCTGGGCTGGTTGTCGCCGGGATTCGACAAATATACTTTTTCCCGGACGTTTGTTTCCTCGTTCTTGCCGGAGAAAAAAGAAGTTTCCCTGACCACGGACAAGCAGGGCAGCGACCGCGCCATTGTCCTGAACCATATTTATGATTCGCTGGTCCCGCTGGATATTATGGTCTATTTTCTCCTTAAGGCGGTTATCGGCGGGGATATTGAGGAAGCGGAGAAGCTGGGCATTCTGGAATGCGATGAGGAAGATTTCGCCTTGTGCAGTTTCGCGTGTCCCTCCAAAACGGATGTGGGGGGGATTATCCGCGAGGGGCTGGAGTTGATTGAAAGGGAAGGATGAAATTCACCATTAACAAACATGCAATTTCTTGAAGAACAATTAAAGAAAGTCGGGCAGTTATTCGCGAAAGGCAAACCCTTCGAGAAATTCTATCCGCTTTATGAAGCGCTGGACACCTTTTTGTTGACGCCGGGCAAGACGGCGGCGAAGGCGCCTTTTGTCCGCGACGCGGTGGATATGAAGCGTGTCATGATCTTTGTCGTCCTCGCGCTTATCCCGGCCACCTTGATGGGGATCTACAATACCGGGTATCAGATTGAGATCGCCAAGGGGCTGACGCATTCTTTTTGGGGCGCGGTGGAAGCGGGCGCCTGGAAAGTCATCCCGATCATTTTAGTCAGTTACGCGGCGGGCGGGTTTTGGGAAGTTTTATTCGCCGTCGCGCGCAAGCACGAGATCAACGAAGGGTTTTTAGTGACCGGCATTTTGTTCGCGCTCACGCTTCCTCCGTCGATCCCGCTGTGGCAGGTGGCGGTGGGGATCTCGTTCGGCGTTGTCTTCGGCAAAGAGATCTTCGGCGGGACGGGGATGAATGTTTTTAATCCCGCTTTGACGGCGCGCGCGTTTGTCTTTTTCGCTTACCCGGCGCAGATCTCCGGTTCGACCGTGTGGGTGGCCGTCGACGGCTATACTCGTGCGACACCATTGGCGGTCGCGGCGGCAACACCGAAAGGGCACGCTGTGGTGCAGGCCCTGGCAGACGCCGGTTATAATTTTCAAAATATGTTCTTCGGATTTATTCCGGGTTCGCTCGGAGAGACTTCCGCGTTGGCGTGTCTGCTCGGGCTCGCATTTCTTTTGATAACCGGTGTGGCCAGTTGGCGGGTTACGCTCGCTTGTGTCCTGGGGCTTTTGACGATGTCGTCGGGATTTTATTTGATGCAAGGACCCGGCAGACTGGCTTTCTTCGGCCTGCCACCGTACTGGCATTTGGTGATGGGAGGATTTGCCTTCGGGGCGGTTTTCATGGCGACCGACCCGGTTTCGGCCGCGGCGACGAATGCCGGGCGCTGGATCTACGGCTTTTTGATCGGCATTTTGGTCGTTTTGATTCGCGTGGTTAACCCGGCGTATCCGGAAGGCGTGATGCTTTCGATCCTGTTTATGAACGCCTTCGCGCCATTGATCGATTATTTCATGGTGGAAAACCATATGAAAAGACGGCTGCAACCTAAAAAACTGGGATAGCAGCAAAGGGACATCTTTTACGATGAATATCAGCAGCACGCGGTATACATTTATCTTTGCGGCTATCGTTTGCGTGGTCAGCGCTGTTCTGCTTTCTGTTTTTTCGGAAGGACTGCGCCCGCAGAAAGAGCTTAACGAAGAGTTGGACGTTAAAAGAAATATTCTCAAAGCGGTTGTCTTGCAGGAGCCGCTCACGCCCAAAATGAAGGGGCCCGAGGTCCTGAAAGTCTATAACAGCAAAATTGAAGAGCTTGTGATCGATAAAGAGGGCAATGTGGTCGCAGGCAAAACTCCGAAGCAGCTGACGGAAAAAGACAAAGACTTTTATCCGCTTTATATTTATAAGGAAGATGGCCAGTTGCTGGCGTACGCGTTTCCTATTGTGGGCCAGGGATTGTGGTCGACGCTTTATGGCTATCTGGCCGTGGAAGCCGACGCGACGACCATCCGCGGGGTCACGTTTTACAAGCACGGCGAAACCCCGGGCTTGGGCGGGGAGATCGAAAAAGAGTGGTTCCAGAACAATTTTAAAGGGAAGACGATCTATTCGGTCAAGGAGCACAAGTTAACCCCGGTCGTTGTTGTTAAAGGCAAAGCCGCGGATGTTGTCAGCAAGGATGAATCGAGCTATCACGTGGACGGGATCACGGCGGCGACGCTGACCGGCAAAGGCGTTACGGAAATGATGGACCGCTGGGTCAGGGTGTACGACGCTTATTTAAGCAAATTGCGGAAAATCTGATGGGGAGATCCCCCGGGAGGTGAGCCATGGGTGAGGCGCTATTATCCAGTAAAAATCAGAAAATTCTTAAAGACGGGTTTTGGGACACCAATCCGATCACGTTCCAGATCCTGGGGATCTGTTCGGCGCTGGCCGTCACGACGCAATTGAAAGCGGCCATCGTTATGTCGCTGGGCCTGACGTTCGTCACCGCGGGTTCGAACGTGGTCATTTCCCTGATCCGGAATTTTATCCCCCCGCAGATCCGTATTATCGTCGAGTTGACGGTCGTCTCGGCGCTCGTCATCAGCATCGACCAGCTTTTGCGCGCGTACATGTTCGATGTCAGCAAGCAATTGAGCGTTTTCGTCGGGCTTATTATCACCAATTGTATCGTCATGGGACGTCTGGAAGCCTTCGCCATGGGCAACCCGCCGTGGAAATCGTTTTTGGACGGTTTGGCCAACGGCGCGGGATACAGCGCCATTTTGATCATCATCGGGATCATGCGCGAGATTTTTGGTTCCGGGACGCTTTTGGGTTATCATGTCATTCCCGCGTCGGTGTACGCTCATGGGTATGTCAATAACGGGATGATGGTTTTGGCCCCGGGCGCGTTTTTCCTTTTAGGGATCATCGTCTGGCTGCAACGGTCGATCTCCGGGTACAAGGAAAGCTAGGGGAAGGGGGATATAGCGATGGATATCGTTCATTATGTTAATCTGGCCATCAAAGCCATATTCGTTGAGAACATTTTACTCGCCTTTTTCCTGGGGAATTGTTCGTATATTGCCTGTTCGAAAAAAATTGATACGGCCATAGGGCTCGGGACAGCGGTTGTTTTCGTCATGGTGATCTGCACGCCGGCCTGCTGGGCGGTGAAGCATTTTCTCCTGGCCAAAGGCGCTTTGCACTGGGTCAGCGCGCGGTGGGGCAATGTCGATTTAAGTTTTCTCATTTTCATTTCGTTCATCGCGGTCATCGCGGCCATGACGCAGATTGTCGAGATGCTCGTGGAGAAATTTTCCCCGGCTTTGTACAACGCTTTGGGGATTTTTCTTCCTCTTATTGCCGTTAATTGCGCGATCTTGGGCGCGGCGCTTTTTTTGGACCAGCGCAATTACAACTTTTTAGAATCGGTCGTCTTTGGCCTCGGCGGCGGGATCGGCTGGGCGCTGGCCATTATCGCGATGGCGGCCATCCGCAAGAAGCTGGCGTATTCGAACATCCCGGCGCCGTTGCGGGGATTAGGGATTACCATGCTTCTCTCGGGCTTGATGTCGATGGGATTTATGTGTTTCGCCGGGATAAGGTTATAAATAAAAATTAATAGTTAATGGTTAATGGTTTTTGGCCGTTAGCTATTTACCATTGACAATTAACGGTTTAAAATGCCACTCTATCTTTATGTCACCATCAGCACGGTTGTTTTTACCGCTGTTATCGTCTTTCTGACCGCCGTCATTATTTTAATCAAGCTCAAGGTCATCAAGCCCGGCGACTGCAAGATCTTCATCAACGACGACCCCAGCCCGGTTGTGACTCCCGCCGCCGGAAGTCTGTTAAGCGTGCTGGCCAACAACAAGATCTTCGTCCCTTCGGCCTGCGGCGGCGGGGGAACGTGCGCCCAGTGCAAAGTCCAGGTCCTGGAGGGCGGCGGGCATCTCCTGCCGACGGAGACCGGACACATCAACCGCAAGATGCAAAAACAGCATTACCGCCTGGCCTGCCAGGTCAAGGTACGTAACGATCTGAAGATCCATGTCCCGGATGAGATCTTTCATATTCAGAAGTTCGATTGCACGGTGCGCTCCAACCGTAACGTCGCCACCTTCATCAAGGAGTTGGTCCTCGATTTGCCGCCGGGACAGAATTTGAACTTCAAGGCCGGCGGCTATATTCAGATGGATATCCCCTCCCATAACATCAGCTTTAAGGATTTTATCGTTGAAGACAAATACCGGCCCGATTGGGACAAGTACAAGCTTTGGGACCTGAAGTCCCATAGCGAAGAGCCGATCTTCCGCGCGTATTCCATGGCCAGCCATCCGGCCGAGGGCAGCCGGGTCATGCTCAACGTGCGTATCGCGACCCCGCCGCCGAAAGACATGTCTTTGCCGCCGGGGAAAGCATCTTCCTATATTTTTAACCTCAAGCCCGGCGATAAGGCGACGGTGAGCGGGCCTTACGGGGAATTCTTCATCAAGGACACCAGGCGGGAAATGATCTATGTCGGCGGCGGGGCGGGCATGGCGCCGATGCGCAGCCATCTGTTCCATCTGTTCCATACCCTCAAAACGCGCGACCGCAAAGTCAGTTTTTGGTACGGCGCGCGTTCCACGCGCGAGATGTTTTACGACGAGGAATTCAAGGAGATCGCCGGGAACTTTTCGAACTTTACCTACAACGTCGCCCTTTCCGAACCCCAGCCCGAGGACAACTGGAGCGGGTTGACGGGGTTCATCCACAACGCCGTTTACGAGAATTACCTCAAGGACCACGCGGAACCCGAAGAGATCGAATACTACCTCTGCGGCCCGCCCATGATGATCGACGCCGTTCAAAAAATGCTCGACTCCCTCGGCGTCCCGCCGGAGATGATTGCTTTTGACATTTTCTAACGTATTTGCCAGAGCAAATACATTAGAAAAATGTCACCCCCGCGCTTTATTTTGTTCTTTTTGCTTGGACAAAAAGAACAAAATGGGCGGGGGCGATATCTTTTAATTCGCTGTCCTTCTGGCCCAGCGAATTAAAAGACCCTCAGCGCTTTGATTTGTCCGACAGGACAAATCAGCAGAGGGTGATCTCGTGCGGGGGCCATTGGCAAAATCGATTTGACAAACCATCCTCCGCCATTTATGCTTTAGATATTCGGTCGATCCCCCTTTTGATCTCTCCGCAAAATTGAAAGGGGGATTCTTTATGTCCAAGACGGTTGTTGTAGAACAGATCGAACAAAAGATTTATTTCGTGAGGGGGATGAAGGTGATGTTGGATTATGATCTGGCGCCACTATATGGCATTGAAGCAAAGTATCTCAAAAGGGCTGTTAAGAGGAATTTGTCCCGATTCCCGAGGGATTGTGTGCCACGAACATACGACGAAGGGAGGTGTAATCTTCCAAGTATGGTGCTATGCAAGAGATGAGAGCAGGCCTCTCGCAATCGGCTGGCAAGAGCAGGTTGCAAACCACCTTAAGCTGCTTTGATTAAGAGTCAAGGTGGTTAACGTTAAGGAAAAGACACGACGAGATTGTGTCAGGTATGTGCTAGAGAGACGAACGCAAGTGAACCACTGATGAAGTATCGAAAGGGAATAGGACGACGTCAAAACCGGAGGAAGTCTGACTGCGGGATAAATCCAGAGGAGACTTGCAAGCTGTCTGGGTGGCGTCCGGTATAAAGGTGGCGTGAATCTAGGATGGGCTTTTGCATGGAACGTGGGAATCTGTCGCCTCGATGTTAAGGGAGAAATCCAAGCGAGGACCCGTAAGGATGAGAGTACCGATGCGAGGCACAGAGGCGGATTAACCCGTAGTAACGAAGAAGACCGTTAACACGGTTGGAGTGAAGGGGATAAATGGTTCAGTTGCATTCATAAAACAACCAAGCAATTGGGAAGATTGAATGATGACAACGAAGTCGTTTGATATATCACTGGAAGCGGTGAAGGAAGCTTGGAAAAGGGTCAAGTCGAATAAAGGCTCGGCAGGAGTAGATTCCCAGACGATAGAAGAGTTTGAGAAGAAGCTTGAGCGGAATCTTTATAAGATTTGGAATCGAATGTCGTCAGGAGCATACTTCCCGCCGCCGGTGAGGGCCGTCGGGATTCCGAAGAAAACCGGAGGAGAAAGGATTCTGGGTATTCCAACAGTTGCCGACCGAGTGGCTCAGATGGTGGTGAAGATGTACTTTGAGCCAATGGTCGAACCGCACTTTGACGCGGACTCGTACGGATACAGACCTAATAAGTCAGCCATCGAGGCGGTTAGAGTGACAAGGGAAAGGTGCTGGAGGAATAACTGGGTTTTAGAGTTCGACATCAAAAAGCTGTTCGACACAGTTGACCATGAACTTTTAATGAAGGCAGTTAAACGCCACACGGGCAACAAGTGGATTATTCTCTACGTTGAACGCTGGCTTAAAGCTCCCTTTATAAGAGAAGATGGCACGCAGATTGAAAGGACACAAGGCACGCCGCAAGGCGGAGTCATCAGCCCGGTATTGGCAAATCTGATTCTTCATTACGTCTTTGACAAATGGATGAGGAAAGAATTCCCAAGCCTTCCATTCTGCCGGTATGCGGATGATGGAGTTATCCACTGCAAATCGGAAAGACAAGCGAAGTATGTTCACGACATGCTTGTAAAAAGAATGAAGGCATGGAAGTTGGGGATCCATCCGGATAAAACGAGGATTGTGTACTGTAAAGACGAAGATCGTCAGGGCGAATATGAGAATATCAGCTTTGACTTTTTAGGATTTACATTCCGTCCGAGATTATCTAAGAATCGGTGGGGAAAAGTTTTTGTCAATTTTACACCGGCGGTGAGCAAAGAAGCACTGAAGGCCATACGAGCCAAGGCCAGAAAGTACAAACTCAATCTGCGATGTGACAAGACTCTGAAAGACCTTTCGAATTTGTTTAACCCGATTTTACGAGGATGGGTTAATTACTATGGCAACTTTTGCAAATCAGCCATGTACCCAACCCTGGAGCACATCAATCGAAGACTCGTGAGATGGGTGATGAGAAAACACAAACGGTTTAGGAAGAATCCGAGGGCAGCAAGGCACTGGCTGGGAGAGATTGCCAGACGAGAATCGAAGCTATTCGTTCACTGGCAGATGGGGATATATCCAGCACTTGAATCATAAGAGCCGGATGAGTTGAGAGACTCACGTCCGGTTCCGTGAGAGCATTGAGGGGAAGCTCCTCTTTGCTACTCGACTCATGTTCCAGTTAACTTTGGAAGAGGCAAG
>Ga0209541_10018136_pt1 | contig 10225 bp, 9 predicted proteins | sample RifCSPlowO2_01_FD_184027 | JGI IMG/M metagenome (GOLD analysis project Ga0209541, IMG submission 184027) | Groundwater microbial communities from Rifle, Colorado - Rifle CSP2_plank lowO2_0.1 (SPAdes) (version 2) | ecosystem: Environmental > Aquatic > Deep subsurface > Groundwater | place: Rifle...
TATAACTGTGGTTCCGAGACACAATCAAATAAAAAGAGAAACAGCACGAGGAATTTTCACTGCGTTGCAGGAGGCCGGAGCTCCAATTGTTATTATCAAATAAAATCAGAAAAAACAAGCTGCTTTAAAGAAGCTTGTTTTGTTTTGGGCCGCAACAGCGTGGACAGTAGCAGAATTTATACGGAATTATTCGCACCGGCATTGCAGAGAATCTACCGCAGAGTAATGGGGAAGTAAGGGGGTATTGACGCGGGCTTTGGGCAGAGTATAATTAAGGAGAAAAATAAAAGTCCTTGACATTGGACTAATACACGACTGGTACAACAACGAATGGGGGTATTCGTGCAGGCTCGCAGAGTTTGCGGAGTTTGTAGGAAAAAAATTATAATTATTAAACTTTAAAATTGGGGATAAGTTCCCCTTTTTTGTTTTAGTTAAATGTTATATAATGCCTTAATGCGTAAAATTATGAGAAAAAATAATAAACTGATAAAAAAGGGGGATTTATATTTTCCGGCTAAAGAATTTCAGAATAAGGCGCTGATGAAGGACAAATCAATTTATAAAAAAGCGGCTGAAGACCCGATTAAGTTTTGGGAAGGGCTGGCAGAAGAATTAGTTTGGTTTAAAAAATGGGACAAAGTGTTTTTGCATACACCCCCATATTTTAAATGGTTTGAAGGCGGAAAAATAAATATTACTCAGAACGCCCTGGATAGAAATTTGGAAAAGAGGGGCGATAAAACAGCTTTAATATGGGAACCGGAATCAATTGAAGAAGTTCAAAGAGTTTTCACTTACAAACAGCTTGCGAATGAGGTCAGCAAATTTTCAAACGCCTTAAAGAAAATAGGCGTTAAAAAAGGGGATAGGGTTGGAATTTATCTGCCAATGGTGCCCGAGGCGATAATTGCAATGCTGGCATGCGCCCGGATTGGCGCGGTTCACGCTGTTGTTTTTTCCGCTTTCAGTCCGCAGGCGTTAAAAGTGAGATTGCAGGATACCGAGGCGAAGGTTCTAATTACAGCTGACGGCTATTATCGCAGGGGTAAAGTTATAAACCTAAAGCAGTCCGCGGATGAGGGAACAAAAGAGACAAAAGTAGAAAAAATTATTGTTGTAAAAAGAGCCGGCAATGAAATTTTAATGGAAAACGGCAGGGATTTTTGGTGGCGCGATTTGGTTAACAGCGAAAGCGATGAATGCCAGCCAGAACAGATGGACTCAGAAGACCTTTTGTTTATACTCTATACTTCCGGCTCCACCGGCAAGCCAAAAGGCACGGTTTGCACTTGCGGAGGATACGCTGTTCAAGCATACTGGACAGCAAAATGGATATTTGATTTAAAGGAAGACGACATTTTTTGGTCAACCGCTGATTTGGGATGGATAACCGGGCATACATACAGCTGTTACGGGCCACTGCTTTGCGGAGCCACTTTTATAATCTATGAGGGCAGTCCCGATTGGCCCAACCCCGACAGATGGTGCGATATTATTGAAAAACACAAGGCGACAATTTTTTACACGGCTCCGACTGCAATAAGAATGTTTGAAAAATACGGAACGGATTTGGTTAGAAAACATAAATTAGAGTCTCTTCGGATTTTGGGCTCTGTGGGCGAGCCGATTGATGAGGCCGCTTGGCAGTGGTACTTTAAAGAAATTGGCAAGGAGCGTTGTCCGCTGGTTGACACCTGGTGGCAAACTGAAACGGGGGGAATTTTAATAAGTTCCTTGCCCGGCATAGGTCCCTTTAAGCCAACTTTTACCGGATTGCCGTTTCCCGGAATAAAATTTGATATTTGGGACGAAAAAGGAAAAAGTTTAGCCGCGGGCAAAAAGGGAAATCTGGTAATTTTGCCGCCCTTCGCGCCCGGGCTGTTGCGAGATATTTACAAAAATCCTGAAAAATATCTTGACACTTATTGGAAGCAATACGATAAAAAAGCGTATTTTACCTCTGATGGCGCTTATCGCGACAAAAACGGCTTAATAAGAATTATAGGCAGGGTTGACGATGTGATAAAGGTAGCGGGGCATAGGGTGAGCACGGGAGAAATGGAAAGCGCCGTCGCTTTGCACCCCGATATTACAGAGTGCGCGGTAATTGGCCTGCCAGACGAAATAAAAGGAGAGGTTCCGGCGGTATTCGTTGTTTCAAAAACAAAGAAGCCGCCAGATTTAATAAAAAAAGAGGTTGTTGAATATATAAGAAAGCAAATCGGGCCGATAGCTTTGCCCAAAGAAGTGTATTCGGTAAAAGATTTGCCCAAAACACGCAGCGGAAAAATAATGAGAAGAATTTTAAGGAAATTATTTACAGGAGAGGACTTGGGAGATTTAAGCACTTTGGCAAATCCCGAAACTGTAGAGGAAATTAAAGGGGTAATAGAAACAAAATGACGAAAATTCCGGTTGAAGTTTCGGCCCGCCATATCCATTTGTCTAAAAAGGATTTAGAGGCGCTTTTCGGTAAAAATTATGAACTTAAAAAGATGAAAGCGCTTTATCAGTCCGGCGATTTTGCGGCTGAAGAATGTATTGAAATCGCCGGTAAATCCGAGCGAGAATTAAGTTTACGGGTGATTGGTCCCGTCAGGGGAAAAACTCAGGTAGAGTTGTCAAAAACAGACACGATTTTTTTGGGAATTACGGCTCCTCTTCGCAATTCCGGGGACATAAACGGAACACCTGGCGCTATTTTGACGGGACCCGAAGGAAAAATTAAAATAAAAACAGGGGTGATAAATACTTGGCGGCATATTCACTGCAGTCCAAGCGAAGCCAAAAAACTAAACCTTAAACACGGCCAGATGATTTCTGTAAAAATCGGAGGGCCGTCAGCTGTAACCCTTCACAATGCCGCGGTAAGGGTTGGCGCGAATTATAAACTATGTCTGCATTTAGACACCGATGAAGGCAATGCCGCAGGCATAACGAGAAACGGAGAAGGGAAAATTATCACATAAAAAATAATTTTTTAAAAATGCCAAAAAATATTTTATGGTTTAATGAAATTGGAATTGCCGACGTGTCCCTCGTTGGCGGAAAAAACGCTTCGCTTGGCGAGATGATTAAGAATTTAATTCCAAAGGGGGTGAATGTCCCCGATGGTTTTGCAACTACAGCAGACGGTTATTTTTATTTTTTGGAAAAAACAGGCCTTAAAAGCCAGCTCGTGGAAGTTCTAAAAAATTTGGACGCAAAAGACATAAAAAATCTTCAGGAAAAAGGCGAAATTGCAAGAAATTTAATTTTAAACGCAAAAATCCCCCAGGATTTGCAAGAAGATATTTTGTCCGCCTATAAAAAATTATCTCAGAATTATGGTTCGGCAGGCTCACCACAAGCTGGCACAGATGTTGCCGTGCGCTCATCAGCTACTGCTGAGGACCTCCCAAACGCATCTTTTGCCGGCCAGCAGGAGACATATCTGAACGTTGTCGGAGAGCAAGATGTTTTGGAAGCTGTAAAAAAATGCTTTGCTTCGCTTTTTACCGATAGAGCAATTGCCTACAGGCAGGAGATGGGATTTGAGCACACAAAAATTGGACTGTCGGCTGGCGTTCAAAAAATGGTCCGTTCTGATGCGGGAGCTTCCGGAGTAATGTTTTCCTGCGACACCGAATCCGGATTTGGGGACGTCGTTTTAATAAACGCAAGCTACGGACTGGGAGAAAATGTGGTTCAAGGGGCCGTGGAGCCGGACCAATATTATGTTTTTGAAACGACCCTTCGTCGCTCTGGCTCCTCGGGGCAAACTTTTAGGCCGATTATAGAAAAGAGAATTGGGTCAAAGCTTATAAAGATGGTCTATGGTTCCGGAAAAAATCCTACTAAAAATATCGCAACAACTAAAAAAGAAAGAGATAAGTTTGTATTAAGCGATGAAGAAATTTTGAGTCTTGCAAAATGGTCAATGGTTGTTGAGGAGCACTACAAAAAATCAATGGATATGGAGTGGGCAAAAGACGGAAAAGATGGAAAATTGTATATTGTGCAGGCAAGGCCGGAAACAGTGCAAAGCAGAAAAAATTTGAAAGTTTTAGAGGAATATATTTTAGAAAAATTAAAAATTAAAAATTTAAAAATTTTAACTAGGGGTATGAGCGTTGGGAGTAAAATAGGGCAGGGTAAGGTAAATAAAATAATGGATGCAAAAGATATAAGCAAATTTAAAAAAGGCGAAGTTTTAATTACAGATATGACGGATCCGAACTGGGTGCCTGTCATGAAACTGGCTTCAGCCATTGTGACAGACAGCGGCGGGCGCACCGCCCATGCAGCCATAGTGTCTCGTGAGCTGGGTATTCCCTGTATTGTGGGGGCAGATAACGCTACAAAAGTCATAAAAACAGGCCATGAAGTTACGGTTGATTGCTCTCAAGGGGAAGAAGGAAAAATTTATGAAGGAATAATCCCGTTTGAAATTAAAAAAACAGATATTTCAAATATACCTGCAACAAAAACAAAAATTTTAATGAATGTGGGCGAGTCAACAAATGCCTTCAATTTAAGTTTTATTCCAAATGACGGAGTTGGCTTAGCAAGGGAGGAATTTATTATCGCAAATGAAATAAAAATCCACCCAATGGCTTTGATAAATTATCCCGCCATAGCGGGATCCCGCTCGAGGCGGGATAAAACCTTAAAGAAAAAAATTGACGAGCTAACTTTGGGGTATTCGGACAAAGCCCAGTTTTATGTTGACAAATTAGCTGAAGGCATAGGCAAAATAGGGGCTGCGTTTTTTCCAAAGCCTGTTATAGTAAGATTTTCTGATTTTAAAACAAACGAATACCGCTCTTTAGTCGGCGGAGAGTTATACGAACCCGAAGAAGAAAATCCTATGATTGGTTTTCGCGGGGCATCAAGATATTACGACCCAAAATTTAAACCAGCATTTATTCTTGAATGCAAAGCTATGAATAAAGTCCGGGGCGAGTTTGGATTAGACAATGTTGTTGTAATGATTCCGTTTTGCAGAACCGTGGAAGAAGGGAAAAAAGTTCTGCAAATTATGGAAGAAAACGGGTTATCAAGGAAACCCTTCGTCCCGCAAGGCGGGACTCATGGCGACATAAACTTGAAGCCTCTTCAAGTTTATGTCATGTGCGAAATTCCCGCGAACGTAATTTTGGCTGAAAAGTTTCTGGATATTTTTGACGGGTTTTCAATTGGTTCAAACGACTTAACTCAACTAACTTTGGGATTAGACCGCGACAATTCTGGATTAGCCAGTATTGGAAATGAAAAAAACGAAGCGGTAAAAGAGCTTATTGAGGAAGCCATAAAAGTATGCCAAAATAACAATAAATACATCGGCATTTGCGGCCAAGGCCCTTCGGACTTCCCGGACTTCGCCCAATTTTTAGTTGAGCTTGGCATTGAGTCAATTTCCCTAAATCCCGATTCCGTCTTAAAAACCAAAATCGCCATCGCCCAAACCGAGAGAAAAATAGTTCCCAAAAATAATAATTAGTAATAATTATCAATTGCTCCTATGCACCTATGCATAGTAGCAACGAAATAAAAGCATTTAAAATAAAGAATATGCTTAAATTTATTCAGTTAAAACTTTCAAAAATAAAATACAGCGGCGATTCTATCGGCGATGATATTCGCGTTGAGGTTGAGGCGCTTGGCAAATTTTTGCGCGTTGATAAAAGAATTAAGGTTGGCGCAACGGCGGAAATTAATCGCGAAGTGGGGAGTTTCGAAACAGATCAAAAGCTATTAAAGCTTAATACACAAATTGTTGTTATTGAGAAAGATTTGCTTTTTAATGATGTTAGCCAGGCAAATTTAGAAATAAAAATTGACACAACCACGAACGAGCGTCAGCAATTCTTTTGTAAGATAGAAATAAAAGAAACACGCTCAATTTTCGGAAAAATATGGGGTAATAAAAAAGCTCTTTTTGAAACAATCCTGGAAGCTGAAGTTTCCGATGCGATGCGATATGTGCCGAACAATAACGAATTAAATGGATGGATTAGGGTTAGACTTGAGGATGACAAATCTATCAAACCTCTTCCAGCATATTTGAAAGTTAAATTTATAAAACGCGATAATAAGCGAGAATATTTTACAGTTTTAGAGGGTGTATATCATGGAAAACTATCCTCAGTTGCTCTTAAAGAAGATGGTTCTTCTTGGCTTATTTCCGACATTGAACGCAAACCACCGGTGAAGGCGTCGTATTCTATATCGCGAAAAGTACTTACCTTAAATGGTAAAAAATATCAAACAGTTGATTATCGTGGTAGCCAATGGCAAAAGGGTTTATACGATATCGAGATCCCTGACTATCCTCACGCTGGAGGATCGAGGTATGAAAACGATGCACCCAGGGCAAAAACTTGGTTCAGAATTGGACATAACGGAGAAAGATATTTACACGCAGGAGGACGTTCGCTTGGGTGCATAACTGTCATTGAACTCACTAAGTGGCATGAAATTTATGATGCGCTTATAAATTCTCGCAAAAATGACCTTATTAGTGTTGGTGTGCTCGAAATAGTTGATTGATAACTATGAAATTTTATTTTACGCGAAAAATAAAGATTTTACTTATTCTTTTAGGAATTGCTCTTTTAATAGTCATTACTGTCTTTCTGTGGCTAAAATATCCTTTTGGAGTCGAACAATATAAAACCATAAAACTTGGTATTGATGCTGCAGAAAAAGCAGGAGATTCAACTGGTTGGGCGTCCCCAGATGACAGAGTATGGGAAGAATCAGGATTTTTTGTTTATTCATTGGGCGATGAAACAATGTGTATTCAATCTGATTGTGGTATGGGAGGGTATTTTATTGAATGTCTTGGCGGTTGGATATCAGGATATAAGGATATAGGAGAGGCATATGATTATGGATTGCGCGATGCAGGAGTTGATATAAATAAACAGAAACTTATTACAATTGCTGATAAAAATGGAAAAGTCGTGGGTATTTATCCCGGAGCTAGTATAAAAAATTTGCCATATATTATGCGCAATCATCGCGACCTTGTTGAAAAAGACGTATTTGAAGGGTGTTCAAGCTTACTGCCTAAATGGTGGAAATAAAAAAAGTAAAATATAAAATCATAAAAATTAAGCGCTCCTATGCACCTATGCATAGGTGCATAGGAGCAAAAGTGGTATGGTTACTTTTCACTTAAATAGTTTGCCTAAACAAAATAGAATTCAAATGATAGGGGAATTTTACGATATGATTGATTCTTTGAAAAATAGGAATGAAGTTCGTTTCTTTTTCAAAAGTTTACTTACTGCTGATGAAATAGCCATGCTAATGAGGAGAATAGAAATTGCCGTTTTGTTGCAAGGCGGTTATAATTACAGAAGCATTAACAATATTGTCGGTGTTGGGAGCGACAAAATATCTCGCGTCCAAAAATCGCTGGATCAGGATGATAGCGGATATAAATTTATAGTTAAAAGATTGATTGAGAACAGAAAAAAACGGCTGAAGAAGATAAAAAATGCGGAAAAAGAAGCCGGTAAAAATTCGGCGCTTAGGAAATATCCGTCGGCAAGAATTTTACCCGATTTGCTGGACGCAGTTATAGAAAAATTTGAAGATGACAAAGAATTGGAAAAAGAAGCCCTGCTTTTTACGCCATCCCGAGCGCCATTTGATAACAAAAAATAAACAAAAATTATTATTAAATTTTTTAAGTATGAAAATCAGTATAAGTGTTTTATCTTTATTGTTTTCAACATTTTCATTTTTTATTAGTTTTCTTTTAATAGATCGTTTTGCGTCTCTTTATATGTTTTATGTTTATGCAGCCGTTGTAGCATTTATTGCTGGGGGTATTTTAGCGTTGACTTCTCTGTACAAAAAAGAATACGGGATGCATCTTGTATTTATAATTTTATCTTTTATAGTTCTTTTCCTTTCATTTATATTTTTTATCTTTTTTATCTCTATATAGGTTTAAAATTGATTAAAAGTTAAAAAGCAACATAACAATTCAGCAATTTAAGTTTATGTACGATATTATAACATTTGGTTCGGCTTCGCAGGATATTTTTGTGAAATCCGGAGGGTTTAAGATTTTAAAGGATAGTAAGGATTTTGCAACGGGAGAGGAGATTTGCCTGCCTTTTGGCTCTAAAATTGAGGTTGAAGATATTGCTTTTGCTTCGGGTGGGGGAGGCACGAATACCGCCGCGACTTTTGCGAAGCAGGGTTTTAGGGTTGCTTTTTGCGGGGCAATTGGAGCCGACTCCTCCGGTTTGGAAATAGTGCGCGAGCTTAAGCGCCTAAAGATTGACACAAAGCTTTTGGTGAAAAAAAAGGAAAAACAAACAAACTGTTCGGTTGTTATTCTAAGTAACGGAGGCGGCAGGACTATACTGGCTTATCGGGGAGCCTCTGATTTGCTTAGTAAAGATGATGTGCCGTGGCGCAAGATAAAAAAGACCCAGTGGTTTTATTTAGCCCCCCTTACGGGTTTATTGTGCGACAATTTCGGGCACATTGTTGACTTCGCGCGCGTGAATCAGATAAAAGTTGCCGTTAATCCGTCAAAACAACAGTTATCTTTGCCCGAGGATAAACTAAAAAGCATTCTCAAAAAAGTTGATATTTTGTTTTTGAATCAGGAAGAGGCTTCGTATTTAACAAAAATTCCATTTGAGCAAGAGGTTGATATTTTTAGAAAAATTGACGAAATTTGCCCGGGGATTGCTGTTATGACAAAGGGCGGAGACGGAGTGGTGGTTTCCGACGGAAAATTTCTTTATTCCGCCAAGCCCGACCAGAATAGAAAAGTCGTTGACACCACTGGAGCAGGGGATTCGTTCGCTTCTGGATTTTTATCGGATTATATCAGATACAGCGGCGACATTGAAAAAGCAATTCAGTTGGGATTAGCAAATTCAGCGGCAAACCTTTCTGAAATCGGAGCCAAAACAGGCCTTTTGGATAAAAATTCGGAATTTACGGGCGTTCTTGTGTCAAAAGAAGAATGTGAAAAAAACAATTTGTGCATTACAAAATAAGATGAAAAATTTAAAGCATTATTTCCAAAAAGCCCGGGAGCAAAGGTTTGCCATTCCGCAATTTAACTTCTCGGATTTTACGCAATTGAAGGCAATTGTAAATAAATGTGGCGAGCTTAGCTCACCTCTCATTTTGGGAACCTCGGAGGGCGAGAGCAAGTTTTTTGGATTGGAGGAGGCTGTCGCGCTTCGGAATGTTTTTAGGAAAAAAACCGGTTTGCCGATTTTTTTAAATTTGGACCACGGAAAGTCGTTTGAGTATATAAAAAAATCGGTTGACGCGGGATACGATATGGTTCATTTTGACGGCTCAAAACTGCCGCTTGAGGAAAATATAAAAATTACAAAAGAAGTCGTAAAATATGCTCACTGGCGCGGGGCCATGGTGGAAGGCGAGGTTGGCAGGATAGCAACTGATTCCTCAAAAGTGTATTCGGAAAAGTTTGAGATAAAGGAGGAATATATGACAAAACCCGAGGAATCGGAAGAATATCTCAAAAAAACAGGTGTGGACCTGCTGGCCGTAAGTATCGGAAATTTTCACGGGATTGAGATTTCCGGAATTTGCCCGAGATTAGAAATAGAAAGGCTCTCTCAAATAAAGAAAAAAACCGGAGACAACGCCTTATTTGTTTTGCACGGCGGTTCGGGAACAATGGATGATGACATAAAAAATGCCATTGGTTCCGGTATCGTGAAAATCAACATTAATACCGAATTGAGGCTGGCTTTTTCCGGAAACTTAAGGCGCTCGCTGGCTTGCGACCCGGAGGAAATTGTGCCTTATAAGTTTTTGCCTGCCGCAAAGCTGTCAGTGGAAAAGGTTGTTGAGATGAAGATAAACTTATTTGGAAGCGCCAATAAACCATAGACAAGGTCAAATTATTATGCTATTATGCTATTATCCTAATTATTATGGCTAAAATAAAACACGAAAGAGAAAAGTGTATCGGGTGCGGTTCGTGCGCAGTGATTTGTCCTAAATATTTTGAAATGGCAGATGATGGGAAAGCTCACGTAATTGGATCAACCATACAAGATATAGAAGAATTAGAAGTGGAAAAAATAGAGTGCGCCGAGCAGGCAGCTGAAGTATGTCCGGTGCAGTGCATTCAGATAACTCGCTAATCAATCGCGAATTTATTCCGCGAATTGTCCCTAATATGTTTAGCGATAATTAGAGATAAAACAAGAGATTGATTAGAGAA
>Ga0209541_10018137_pt1 | contig 10225 bp, 12 predicted proteins | sample RifCSPlowO2_01_FD_184027 | JGI IMG/M metagenome (GOLD analysis project Ga0209541, IMG submission 184027) | Groundwater microbial communities from Rifle, Colorado - Rifle CSP2_plank lowO2_0.1 (SPAdes) (version 2) | ecosystem: Environmental > Aquatic > Deep subsurface > Groundwater | place...
TGTAAATTATATAGTGCTTTGCTGTCAAGGCGTGGCCGTTATCGATGAGTATCTTTTCAACAACGTCCTGGACTTCCTCGACAGTAGGAATATAATTGCGCTGCTTTGATGCCCTGTTCTCAAGAACCTTGATAACCTTTTCAGCCAGTTCTTCTGCGAGTTTAATGTCTTTGCCTCCGACAGACTGAGCCGCCGAGAATATAGCCCCAACTATCTTTCTCTTGTTAAAGGCCACCATTTTTCCGTCTCTTTTCATTATCTCCTTTGTCTTCATGCCGTCCACCCCTCATATTTTATTGCAATGAATGCAGTCTAATACTGCGATCTTCAGGTCGCAGATATTTATCGTTTACTTTTTTGTTTCTAGTTTCCAGCATTATTAATGCAGAAATATTTTCAAAAAGCGCAGCTTTTTGGAATTCTTGAAATCCAAAGGATTTCGGAATCTCAGAGAAACGAAGTTTCCCTGAAGATCTCGGAGAAGCTTCGCTTCTCCCAAGATAAATGGTCAGCTGACCCTCTTCAGCAGCCTCACTTCTTTTTCAAAGGCTGATATGTCGCCGAACGCCCTGTAAACTGACGCAAAACGAATGTATGCGACCTTGTCGACGTGCTTGAGTTTCTCCATTAGAATCTCGCCTACTGTCTGGCTTTGGATCTCTGCGCCATAGCCGCGTAGTTCAGCTTCTACGTCGTTAATTGTCTTCTCGATTGTTTCCTGGCTGACAGGCCTTTTCTCGCATGCTTTCAGCACGCCGCTGAGAAGCTTCTGCCTGTCGAATCTTTCCCTTCTGCCATCTTTCTTGATGATTATGATATTGACTTCAGGCCTCTCGTATGTTGTGAATCTCTTGATGCATGAAAGGCACTGCCTCCTTCGGCGCGTTGTCTCCTCGCTGTCACGCTTGTCAGTGACTTTCGTCTCTTTGTACCCGCAGAAGGCGCATTTCATGAGGAACACCAATTCGTGTTATATTGTGGCTGCGCGCGTGCGTAGCACAACATATTGTAGCTTTAGAGCCCCATATAAAAAGGCTTGCTGTAATGCAAAGTAGTCTTCAGAAAGGTGAAATCACTGGAAGGAAGTTATAGCGATTTTTGCAAATCAGCGGTAACTATATATATCAGGCAGCGACAAAGACAAAATAGAATTTTTGATGAGGTGAAATCCATGCCTGTAAAGAAAAAACACAAGCACAGCACTAAGAAAAACATATGCGAGTACTGCTAATCCTTTCTCATTTTAGATTCATTGACAACACACGACTTTAGTCGTGTGATGAAATACAATGAATCTGAAAGAAATCCACAAAAGAAACCATCGACTTTAGTCGATGGTAACATACGGGATTTCATTTTTCTTTTTTCATCTCATTCCTCTGCCCATGCTGAGATGAAATTATCGACAAGCCTGTCAAGGAAGCTTTCCTTGTGCGCAAGCAGGCATTTTATTATCATCTTCCTGCACTCGCTGTTCTTTATCGAATAGAAGCGGAAACGCCCTTTCTTGTTGTGCTTTATTATGCCCTTTTCCATCAGGTACTTCAGGCTCCAAGACAGGCTTGAGGGCGAGTACCCGAGGTCAGAAGCGATCTTCAGCGCATTGGTCTTGTTATTCTCCATGAGATATATTATTATGTGCCTGAAAGGCTTGTGACGCAGTATGTCAAGCAGTTCTTTCTCGCTTTGCTCATAAGCCGTGTCGCTTACATAATAACGCAAGAAGCGGCCAGTTCTCTCTGCCCTCAGCAATCCTTGCTTGACCAGGAAGTGCAGGTGATAATCGGCAGAGCCTGTAGCGACACCTACTCGCCTCTGGACTTCCCTGAAGTGAATGCCAGGCGAGCCTTTTACACAGTCGTATATCTTTCTTCTGATGTCAAGCTCAAGAAAATCTGATACAATCGTCAATCACCTGCGGTATATGTACATAAGCATCATGAATGAGAGCAGTATAAGGAACTCCAGCCCTCTTTCTGCGTGTCCAATGAAAACCGTCTCTCTTGGGAAGAAATTATCAATGAGGAAAAGAAACTCCTTCAGAGCGAAGAAGAAGAATGCGAGCGAGATTATGAATATCCTTATGTCTTTCTTCCGCTTGAATGCGATGAGTGAAATGCCCAGAAGGGCGAAGGATGCCACTGTTGTCCCAAGTATAAGCAGGTCCAGGGTTGTGATGATGTTATCCTTGCCGCCTATCTGGAACTCCAGTCCATGGAAGCCGAACTGCTGCAAGACGACGATGTAAAACACAAGCGCTACTATAAAGAACGCGTAAATTCCAGCTACCGCATAATAAGAAGACGCTTTAGGTTCCTTCTGCTTCATCCGCCGCCATGCCTCCAGTAATAACACTTCCCTGAAAAGATTAAAAAGACTTCTGGCGTGATTCCAGCCACCTATTTCCTTTCTCGAAATCCTTGTCCCTTTCATCGTTCGCAATATCTTTTGTTTTTTCCTCAACAATCCTTATCCTCAGAGACATTGAAAACTGCTGTCTTTAGACAGCAGATGAAACACAATGTCTCTGGGATCACATCTTCTCACAAACCACCGACTTTAGTCGGTGGTATATTAAGAAGATATGATGATATTCTTCAATTCCTCAATCTTCTGCCTTACATCGCTGTCGTCTGTGTCCAGTTCAAAGACGATTCTCATGTTATCAGCTCCTTACTCATGATATGCTCTGATATAACCACCATCTAAAGATGGTGGTTTCTTTGAGCATGTCATCCAGAAAGCATTGTATTTTATCTACCGTCTGAAGACGATAGTTTTCAATGCTTTCTCGGATAAGGAAGAGGTTCATATGCAGAAAGCAAAGTTCTCGAAAAGCAAAGCTTTTCGGAATTCTCGAAATCCAAAGGATTTCGGAATCTCAGAGAAACTTGGTTTCTCTGAAGATCTCCGAGAAGTTTCACTTCTCGGCAGACTCTCTGAGATGCCAAAGAACATGAGGTTCTTTGAGCATGAAGGAGAAACTACGTTTCTCCTTATTTCCTGAACTGGTAGCCGCACAGGTTGCAGAAGATTACGCTGTGCGATTTCACTATCTTTCCCCTGAAACCATCGCCGCAGTAATGCTTCTTGAAATAATTCTTCATGCCCAAACCACCCCGTTTCATTGCAAGACAAGACTAATCTGCTTTTCTGTCAGCTGCAGCAAAATGAAGCCTGCATAATGCTATCGTGATGCCGCTCAGACTTGCGAGAAAAGTCGCATCTTTTTTGCATGCAATACAGTTCATCAAAACCACTGGTTAACTATATGCAGCGCGTTTAATAGTGGTTTTGGTACAAAACTGGAAAACTAGTACAAAAATTGAAACTTCGCATTCCACTGTTTGCTGCAAACAAGCTTTGCTTGTTTGAACTCTCAGAGAGCTTCGCTCTCTGCAGATTAAACAGTGGTTCAGGGAATGCGAATTGTTGCAAAGCTTTGGGCTTTGCGACACAGGTAAACCTTTGGTTTACCATGTGCTCAAGGATTCATATCTTCGGAGAAGCGAAGCTTCTCCGAGATTCCAAAAAGCTGCGCTTTTTGAGAAAATTTCAGCATGCCACCGTCTTTTCTGCAAATGACAACAGTCATTTGAGAAATCCAGGAAAGCTGTGCTTTCCATGGATTAGACGGTGGTCCTTGACATACTTTATCTTGGGAGAAGCGAAGCTTCTCCGAGAATTCCAAAAAGCGCAGTTTTCGGGAATCTACACAAGCGATATGAAGAAAAAGATTCCTGCAACAGCATAGGCAGCCATAAGCCTGGTATAGCTTTTCTCGACCTTCTTCATCTTCCTGTGCTCGAGATAGATTATTGCGCCGGTTGCTAACGCAAGCCACGCAAAATAATTCAAAAACCCTGCCAGTGCAAGATAAGCTATTGTAGCCCCTGCAAGAAGCACAAAAATCTTTGAGAGGGTTATCATTTTCTTCAGACCTAAACGAGTCGAAGTTGTCCTGACCCTGCCCTTTTTGTCGTCGTCAATATCCCTTACCTGCAATAAGATATGCCCGCTTGATGCTACAAGAAACGGAATTAAACCCAATGTATGCATGTTCAGTGTTATTTCTTTTCCTGCAGTAAGCGCGACAATGTAAAAAGGCAGTGTACCGTAACCCAGACCGTTCCATATAGTCTCTAAATAAGGCCTTTCCTTGATGCGCAGCGGCCGTGCCGAGTATGCAATTATCATGAAATCAGAGAATAAGACAAGATAGAAGACTGCCGCCGGTAAAAAAACGTAAGCAACAGCCACAGGCATGACCATCAGGATCATGCTGGTTGCCAGAGCTGTTCCTTTGGAAACCTTTCCGCTTGCAACAGGAAATCTGTAGATCTGTTTGCTCTTTCTGTCGCTTTCGTAATCGCAGTAATGGTTGAATATGATGCTTGCCGAGCAGACCATGATGAAAACCGGCACCAACAGCATATAGGGCAGCGAGAGTGGTGCGTCGATCGCAAGAAATGCAATGAGATAAACTCCAAGCACGAAAATTGACACGTTTGGACGCAGGAAATGATTTAAGTCGGGGAGGTTCATAATTATCACTAATAGCTAATGATTATACAGATTATCTTGTAATATCAATAGCATTTTTAAGATTCTTTAGATGCTTGTCTCCAGTCAATATCCGCGCACCAATATTCAAAGAATGGGCGAATACAATTGCATCAGCAAGACCGACATCTCTATAATTTTTCTTTAGGTGCTGCTTTAATTCTCCTGCCTTATCTGAAACATCTGCATCTAAAACTAGTATTTTTGTACAGAGTCCGATAAACTGAATTCTTGTGGCCCATTTATCAGAAAGATCTTCCCTTCTATATTTGTCGCTTAATTCAGCAATAACCATAGATGGTGTGAAGAGTTCAAATTCGCCTTCGATGAATTTCTTTGCTTTAATGCCCTCGTTAGAACCTTTGAAATATTCTATCCATGCGTATGTATCGATCACTATTTTCTTCGAATTATCTAAATTTGGCACGATCTACTGACTCCTTCCATTTCTTAAGCTCTTTATCGGAGCCAAACATGCTTAGTTTCTCTCTTTCCAACAGTTTCTTTATGACTTCATTGTAAGATTTCATCCTCTCTTTGTTTTTAACCTCTTCCAACAGTTTTGCAACTTCTCCATCTATACGTATTGTGGTCTGCATACTATCACCGTATACATCTTATGTATACATACTTATAAAGATTTCTCTGTAATGTATTCGCATGATTAGGGCTGTGCTCTTCGACCTCGACAACACGCTGATAGACTTCATGGGTGCTAAAATACACTCATGCGAGGCGGCAATAGAAGCTATGCTGGGTGCAGGCCTGAAGATAGAAAAGAAAAAAGCAATCAGGAAACTTTTCAAACTTTATAGCAAGTACGGAGTAGAATACAACACCATCTTCCAGAAATTCTTGCTCAGTACGGCGGAAAAAATAGATATGAAAATCCTGGCAGCAGGAATTGTTGCCTACAGGGAGGTGCAGGCATCCTATCACAAGCCTTATCCGGACGTATTGCCTGTGCTAAATACACTCAGAAAAAGAGGCATGAAGCTCGGCATAGTGTCCGACGCGCCTGTGCTGAAGGCCTGGCTCCGCCTTACAGAAATGGGCGCTGCAGAATATTTTGATGTTGTTGTGGCTTATTCAGGCAAGAGAAAGCCGCACCCTTTGCCGTTCAGAAAAGCCATCAAAGCTCTGGGAGTGAAGCCGGAGGATATTCTGTTTGTCGGCGACGACCCGAGAAGAGATATACGCGGCGCCAACAGGCTGGAAATGAAAACAGCGCTCGCGAAATACGGTCTCCAAGATAAGTTCAGAAAATACGTTAATAAATACAAAGCAGATTATGAGCTGGCGAGGTTCAAAGATCTGTTAGAAATAGTCTGATAGCTGTGCAGCAAAACAGTTCAGCTTATTCCAAGAATCCCGCTTATTGCGTCCAGATCTGATGAGATGTTCTGAACCCCTTCCTGTATGTTGCCCTCCACATTCTGCGCCTGCGAAGCTGTTTTTACCTCACCGACCTGCAGCGTTTCAGAGAGCAGGAAATATGCTGCAACGACAGCCGCTAAAATCAATAAGACAAGTACATATTTTTTCAGTGAAGGCCCTTTCGCCTCTTTTAGGGCTGTTTTAACATCCGCTTCTGTTGCCATACTAAACACTTCCGAACAATGGTTGCGCTTTTCCAGTGGCTTCTTCCTTGCCGGCAGGGCCGCCAAGTATCACCAGAATTACCTGCCGCATCATAGACTTCAGGTCTTTTATGCCTTCTTTTATCTCATCTATTATGCCTTCCGGATTATCGAGGTTCTCCCTTATCCTTTCCTTCATCCCGTCTATCTTAATCTTTGCTTCCCCAAGAATATCTGCAACTTTGGCAAATCTTTCTGCATTCTCAGTGTCGTTAATAGATTTGTAATAACCCGAGAGCGACACCGCGTTTCTCTGTAGCTGGTCAAATCTTCTTTTCAGGTTCTCCAGCCGGAACGCTATGTCAAGCAGCTCCTCTTCTGTGATTTCCTTCCCTGTCGTCCCTTTCCCTAAATCGCTTGGATACTTCTCGAGATACGCATGCACGACAGGTAGCGGCAGTTCCTGTTTCTGCGGAACGCATTTGTAAAGCATAACAGCCGCGCATGCCAAACCTTCAGGGCATCTTGGTGAATACTCCTCCTTGATCTCTCCTTCCCTGCAATAGCAGTCTGCATTTGGCGTTCCCGAGCCGCAGTATTTTCTATTTCCCTCGTCAGGGCACGGCGCGAATTCGCAGTCAGGGCCGATGCGACCGACATAAGTTTTTCCATCCGGACATCGTTTTGCATCTGCTGTACAAAGTACTGCCGACCTAATACTGGGTTCTGATGCAGCAGTCCCAGTACTGGCAGCTTGTGTTGCAGTTCTGTAGACCTTGGATGTTCCAGTCATTATGATGAAATTTCTGTGCGTCCACAGCACAACATTCTGCTGGCTGCTTGTGTCCACAAGAACACTGTTGCCGTTTATCTTGTCTTCTCTCAAATTTTTCTCTTTCTTTAACAGTTCAAGGCCCCTTTCAGCTTCTTCCCTGCTGCTGAACTCCACAACGAGCGTTTCCGCCTGCTGCCTGTTGCCATAACTTGCTACATAGACATTGACATCCATGCCTTTCACATTTTCTTTGCGCACATCTGCTTCGATAAATTTGTAATCGCCGATATCACGTATTATCAGATACCTCTCGAGAAGCGCGTTGGACGAGATAGTCACAACGAATGTTCCGCTGCCCTTGTTTCCGTTCTGGTCCTTGGCTGTGAGCTGGAATTTGTAAGTGCCTGCCTGAACAGGAATGCCTTGGAGCCAGAGTACGTTTTGCTTAACAGGCTTCGCCGGCGGCGTCTCTGCTATACTTATGGCTGCAACCGGCTGCAGTGGCCTAGCTGTTACTGTTTCACAAACTTCCACGCCGGAGGGATCGATCCCGCAAGGCGATCTTGGTGGTGAAGCCAATGTGAGTCCAGAAGGCAGCTCCCCTTCAGAAACGCTCCAGCTGTAAGGCGGAACTCCTCCGTTTGCCACAAAGACTGCCTGGAAGTATTTGCCGACAGCCCCGCCAAGGCCAGAAGACGTTTTAACGGCAATGTCCTGCGTGCATTTGCCTTCATAAGCAATCTCGATCCCTGCTGCCATGCATGAATTGCCGTACGTTACGCCGTCAACGCCGCATACAGGCTTGTAGATCTTAGGGCATATTACCGGTACCGGAGCCGATATCTTAAAGCTGGCTATTTTCACTTTCGCATGGTCGCCATATGCGAAGCCCGTGGACGTTATTTTAAGCCCTATGGCGTCTACAGTTCCGCCCTCTCTAATTTCATAATCTTTAGAATATGACGGCGACCCAAGACAGCGAGGGTCGGCATCCGGTCCGCAGCCGCCGGGACTTGTAACTGTTATATACCCAATCGCAATCACTGAACCTATCTGAGGGCTGATGAATGTTATTTTATTAACCCTGATTTTCATATCGCCGTAATTTACAACCCATGCAGTCTGGCCCTCTGACAACGAGAAGGATGAAGGGGTTTTGACTTCGAGCACCCCAGGAACGCATTTGTAAAGCATAACAGCCGCGCATGCCAGGCCTTCAGGACATTTCGGTGAATACTCCTCCTTGATCTCTCCTTCCCTGCAATAGCAGTCTGCATTTGGCGTTCCAGAACCGCAGTATTCTTTTTCAATGCAGTCATAACCTGCTATGCAATTGTTTTCATCGTATTTAGGCTGAACCTTTCCATCAGGACAAAAATCCGGGCTTGGCGGAGAAATTTGAGGGCATATTTTGCTTCCTATACATCCAACAAGCTCAGCTGTCTGCGTCCATCCGCATTGCCCGCTTGCCTGCCTTTCGCACATGCCAAACTCCTTGTAGCATGCGTATTCAGGTTTGGATTCGCATGTCGTGGCTATATCCGGCTCAGAGGCGTCACGGCAAAGCTGAGACGAGCATCCGCCGATCTTGCAGCCATCTGCAGTCACCTTAAACGGCAGGGCATTGGAAGTTCCGCCGGCGTTTGTCACGGACACGTTGTATACGCCGGGCGATATAGGAAAGACCGGGGGCGCTGGACAGGGCGCACCAGGGGGACAGGACATCTCACGGTATACCTCGAACGGCACGATAAAGGAAAGAGTGGCACTGTTCTTGAAGGTGATTTTTGAAATAGTACCCAGGCCGAAGTTGACTTTATTGCCAGTTGGTGTGAAGCCGGAACCTGTGATAGTTACCAGCGTGCCCACAGGACCGGATGATGGAGAAAGGACTGTGATGGAGGGTTGAGACGCTGACACGATGCTGAACGGCGCGTCGCTGGAATCTGAAGCGATGAGCGTCGGCTGGGGAGTTTCGGGCAGGCAGTCACCATCACAAATAACCGGCCCTGTATAGAGCCGCGCTTCTATTTTGTAATCGTCAGCCGGTTTCATTGGAAAGCCGCAGACATCACCAGCACAATATTGCTCCGGGATAACCCACTCGTATGAACCGCTTACACGCAATTTTTGCTTAATGATAGGACCGGATGGTTTGAGGAATAACGCAACCCACGCATCATTCAGAGCATTCGAAGATTCCCAACGGATAGACTGCTTGCTGCCAATCTCCCACACCTCTCCGCCATTAGGCGAGATTACTGTGACAGAAGCGGCCTGCGCATCTGCTGTGCTTGCTATAAGAAACAGGCTGAAAATCAAAACAAGAACAATTACGATATGCTGCTTTGGCATAATATCTGATAAGATGTTATTTTTTGTATCTTATAAAGATTCTGTTATCTTAGGGTTTCTGCCATAGCCTGATTTCATTTCCCCGTAGCCCAAGATTTAAACTTATCATAGCTTGTGGAGCCGCAGATCCAGTTCTTTGTTTTCTTGTTGAAGAAGAACGGCACGCCGCCGCAAAAGCCCCTGTCGAGCTGCTGGAGGAGTTTTGCATTCGCCTCGTTGTGCCACACCTCGAGGCGCTGAAGTTTCAGACCTGTTTCTTTCTCGAGTCTGTCGATAAGCGGTTCCATCTTTATACAGTGCGGGCACTCCGTGCCATAGAACTCCAAGAGATCGCTTTCAGGCATGACTGTTAATTATAGCTGTCGGTAAATAAAGTTTTGTCAGACACCAATTAAACTTTATATCCTCTTTTATGTTTAGTTTTATGTAGTGGTTTATATGACAAGGGAATTTAATGTGCTTATTGAACAAGGGGAAGACGGCTATTTGATATCAGAAGTAGTGGAGCTTCCGGGCTGCCATACTCAGGCCAAGACTCTGGACGTGCTTATGAAAAGGACACGAGAAGCTATTTCTCTATATCTAAAAGGCAAGAAAGATTTGAAAATAACGAGAAAGGAATTTGAAAGGTATCTTTGATTTTTTAGATTATCGGTCTTCTCGGCGGCCTGCCATTCTGTATTTCAATTGTTTGCGAGCCGTTCCTTGCAGAAAATCTCCCTCTTCGCGCAATGTGAGTATAAGCCCAGTGGTTTATCTCAACTCTTATTTCCTTTATCCCTTCAAATCCACTGCCTTGTCTTTCATAAGTTACTTCAATCCCATTGACGTGCTTTGTCTGGCCATAAGTCAATGAAACATCCTTATTTACTTTGCCTTCACTTGTTGTAAGTTTAGCTGTCAGCGGTCCTTGTTGTAATTTTTTCAACTCATCACGTTCTCTATCAAGAAC
>Ga0209541_10018138_pt1 | contig 10225 bp, 7 predicted proteins | sample RifCSPlowO2_01_FD_184027 | JGI IMG/M metagenome (GOLD analysis project Ga0209541, IMG submission 184027) | Groundwater microbial communities from Rifle, Colorado - Rifle CSP2_plank lowO2_0.1 (SPAdes) (version 2) | ecosystem: Environmental > Aquatic > Deep subsurface > Groundwater | place: Rifle...
GCCTTTTTTCTTCTTTAGTTAACGGCATATATGTTTCTAAATTAAAAATAAATGCCTGCGGTCGCAGACAATATAATTTACAGACGCCCGACGTCTGTAAGTTTTATCCTCGGTGGGACTTATGTGCCCACTGTCTGCGGACAATCACATACTATCAAACCCTATTTTCCTGTCAAGTATTTTGCTCTGGCTATGTTGTGCTCATCCAATGTTCTGCTGAATATGGTTCTGCCGTCGGAAGTTGAGAGGTAATAAAAATACGGACTTTCTTTGGGATTGAGCGCCGCTTCAATGCTTTCCAATCCGGGATTGGAAATCGGTTTTTCGGGAAGCCCGTAATTTTCATAAGTCCACAGGTAAGCATCCACTTGCAGGAGCATGCCCACCCTTAATCTTTTCCAAAGGATGCCCGAAGCGATTTTCTTATCTTCTTTTGTTATTAATTCTTTTTCCAGCAAAGAGGCCATGACAACAGCTTCAGGAGTTATCTTAAATCCGAGGGTTTTTTTACTAAAATTTTCCGTCATTATTTCAACGACTTTCTCCTGCTCCATGCAATAAGGTATTTCGTAGGTATCAGGGAATAAATAACCCTCGCGCTCCGCCAATGTAATGCGGTCCAACCGGGTCACATCTTTTAATGTTTGTTGAATCTGTTCCGATGTAAAACCTTCGGGAATAGTAATTTTTTCTTTGGCAATAAGGCCCGAGGCAAAAATAGCGGAAATTTTAGGAATATTCATCGCCGAAGAAAAACGATAACAGCCGGCTTGGAGGTTGTTGGCCCTGCCGCGCAAAAAAGAATAAATCCTAAAAAAGGAATTCCACCAAATCAGCCCCTCCTTTTCTAAATTTACGGAAATTTCTCTAAGACTCTCGCCTTTTTCAATCTGAAAAATTACGGCCTCATTCCGGCTAAATTTCTTGGGCATGAAAATCATCCCGCCAAAAATCCCCAGTATTAAAATTATGATAAAATATTTTTTCATTATTTTTATTATACCCCGTTAACGAATATTAGGAAGTCCGACCTCCCCTCAAATTTGAGCGGAGGTCGGACTTCGCGAATTTTAAAAGAGGACCTTGGGGGGTCCTCTTTTTTATTTTTTTTGCGGCGTATTTTTTTATAAGGATGCCGGCTGTCCGATAATTCCATTTCCGGCAACTCTCCTCTCAGCCATTTTTCCTCAATCGGCAAAAATTCTTTTCTTATGAAATCAATGGCGCCGGCCGGTTCCTTGCCTAGAAATGCTTTCTGCAAACTTTCGTAATAATCGGGGCTCATCAACATCATATTCCAGTGGCCATTTTCATCGGTAAAACCCTCTATGACTTTTATCGCGACAGACGGAGCAAAACTGACGAATGACCGGTGATAGAAATAATGTTCCCGGCCTTTCCAGCTTCGGTATATATTTTCTTCATTATGCCTAGGGCCGCCGATTGAAATAGAAACTATATGATGTTTGAGTCCGTGACTCTTCTTGCGCACATTGCCTCCCCGTCATAAAAATAACTTTATTTCATTTTTAACTTTTTCGGCGCTGATGTCAATGGTCTGGCGTCGTTTGCTTTTTTTATGGTAAAAGTTATATTGGAACATAGAGGAGAATTTCGCACCTTGAAAAATAAAGGAGGCATTGTGACTGACAAAAACGAATTGCAAAAAAAGCTTAATGCGAGAATCAAAGAACTGGTGGATTCCGGTTGTCTTCTAAAAAAAGACGGCCTGGGCAAACTGCACCGGCAAATAATGCAAGAATTCCGCGGATGCAAGCTGACCAAGCAAGGATTAGGACAAAGAGCCATAAAAATCATCTGGAATAAGGAAACTGATAAGGCCCTCCAGGAAGTAGTGCGCAACAATCCGATGCTCACCAAGGAAACACTGAAGGATGTCTTAAAAGAAGAGTTTTGCCGTCTTTACCCCTATATTCCTTTCGACGAAGCGCAAAAGCGGGCCCTTTGGCATCGTGGCATAACTAAAAAAAGAATGCCGATCGGCAGAAACAAAACACTGCCGGGAATTGGCCGAATCGGCCTTGATTTAAAGCCTAGCGAACTGAAAGAATTTAAAATGCCCATTCATGCATTCGCCAATCCATTTAAAATTGAGGTTCGCGATTCAGAAAATTGGTCGTTAATGTTCTTGAATGGATCCAACATCGGCACCAGGCACGGCGGCGATATTGTCGGCAATGTTTCAAGAAGGGCCCTAAGCGACGCCAATGAACGCGGCGACGCCGCAATTATCGCCACTAATATTATCAGCGTTGATTTCAAAAAGACTGCCGGTCCTCCCAGGGTTGGTCGAGCTCTCGTATTCGGAGATAACGTTAATCCCGACTTAATCAAAGAGCCCGAATATCGCAAAATTGTTGAAAGAATTTTAGCCGAACATCCGGTAGATGAAATCATTTATCGGACTGTGGAAGAGGTTGTTGACGATATTTTGAACGGTTGGCTGAAAATTTCTTTAAAACCGGATAATAAGCCGGAATATAAGGGGCCGGTCTATATCGTCCTCGGCAACAACGAGAACGATCTGATCAAGGCCGCCGCTTATTGGGAAATAAGATGGTGGACGATTAAAAAGCAAAACGAACTAAGGGATAAATTAAGCAGAATAAAAACAGCCCGCAAAGCCGCTGAAAAAAGAGAGGAGTTTGATCTTGTTAAAAATCTTGGGGAACAAGAAGAGTCGCTTCTTTCACAGCTTCATCGCACCACAATGAGCAACGTCGCCACCCAAGAATGGCAAAGATTTTATGATCATGCCAGAGCCGTGGTGGTGAAAAAAATCGAAAAAGCTATTCCTAACGCTAAAATTATCGGCCAGGATACAAGCTTTGTGGAAATTGGCGGCAAAAAGATAGAAATTTCTATTCCGAGCCATCGCAAGGTGACTGATGCCCTGCTCCCTGATTATACTCTCAAATACGGCTCAAAAAATCTTCAGGAAAGATTGGCTCCCCTTGCCGTTATATGCCATCCGTGGGCCCTGCAGGGACGCCAGACAGTAAGGGAAGCAGAGTACAATGGCCAAAGAGGATCTACGAAGGTATTTGTAGCGCCTATCGCTATTGACAACGCTTATTTAAAAAAAGTTCTGAAGGCAAGCACTTCCCAAGACCATCAATTAGCCAGAGCTGTCTTTTCGGAAGGATTTAAGCCGGGAGTCCTGCGCTTAGACTGCGTCAGCGGAGTGGCAGATGCCGACTTTCTATCGGTTGAATCTCTCGCATCATTCAAAGAATATCCCAAAAAACGGCGGAAAAGCAGAAATGCGATTTATGACCGCGGCTCAAAATATATCTGGATTGAAGTTTCCTCTGACCCTCACTGGGGCAGCCGGGCTAAAGAGTTTATCACCTGCAATATACCGTCTTCGGAAAGAAAAGGACTTCGTTTGGGTATGACCGAAGCTGTCTCTGAAATGATGAGGTATGGCGGTTTATGCCGAAACGGCAACATGAGAGTTCATTTATTTGTTACGCCGGATGACCAATCGCAAGGGCAGCATTTTCCGGCCCGAACCCAAATCCATCCGCATCAGCTTTCTGCGCAAATGATCGAAACACAAGCGCAAAAAATATTGCAAGACATGGAAGAAGCTAAAAAGACCGGAGATATTGATAAGGTTTCTGAAGTTATTCAAAAACTGAATGATTTCTACGGCTATCAAATCGAAGTACGAGCTTCGGACTATCCGTTAGATCAAATGCTGCAGGTAATGGAAAGAAGCATTGAAACCAATGTTGATGTCTTCCGAGAAATTCTGAAATCAGCCAACCGAGCCGGCGTTGTTATTCGCGGCGTCGGCGAATTTGCCAACGTTAAGCATGGCGGACACGACACCCGCAACTGCGGCATTATTAACATCGGTTCGGGCAATCATTTTGAACGCACGGTTGAGCAAGAAATAGCCGAGGGTCCGCTTTACGCCAAACATCTAAGGGCTATTCTGTCCAGATATCCCGAGTGGAGAGATAAGGAAAAATTACTGGAAAAAATGGTAGTGGCCCCGCTTTACAGCGGAGAATTCATCGGCTGGGCTACCGTGCAGGTGTCCGGTGGCCACGAATACGGCTTAGATATCAGAGCAACGCCGACAAGAATGGCGGGCTGGGGCGATACTTTACTGGGTGCCACAAGGAATATGCCGATGCGTGGCAACTATTCCAGGATTTTCAATAATAGGCTGCCGATATTGTGTCTTTATGGCGACAAACATTTCTTTGGAACAGCCGTTACCGATTGCGCTATCCATCATATGTGCGCATCAGGAACGCATACCGATCGTTTCGGAGAGCTGGGATTTCCGCCAAATAATACAGGCGTTTCCTTTGTCGGACTGCCCGTTGACGGACCAGACAGAGGACCGATCCTTGTGAGGATTTTGCCCTTTGACATCATTAAGGGTTTCGTGGAAGACAGTCCTAGACCATTTGACTGGGATAATTTTCTGCCTAATCCCGTTTAACGAAATTTACCAAATAAAAAACCCGGAACCTAAAAAGGTTTCGGGTTTTTCTTTTTATCAATCCGATGATATGCCAAACCATCTTTCAATGTGCATAGCAATGCCTACCCCCATATTGCCGCCGATCATCACGCCGGCGATATACGGCAAGAAAAGGGACGAGGACCACCCTTGCATGTTGAGCTTTCCAAACATCGCCAGCCACGTGCCATTGCTGGCCACTGAAGAATAGGCATCATAGGTGCGATTCTTCCTCGTCCTGGCTCGGCTAATTAGCGTAAATGCGATATATTGCGCTACGGCAAGCCCGACAATAATTGCCGCAAGAGACGGCACTCCGGCTATAGCAATCATAACGGCAGTGACAATGAAAAGAATTATGAGGGTTTTCCACGGGAAAAGCGAAATATCAAGAGCAAAACGCGATGTTTTTTTTATTGGCCTTGTTAAATGCTTATCCGGATCGGCCTTAATCTTCTCTTCTGCCCACATATTGAAGACATGAGCGAGCAGCCCTCCGAGAATACTGCCCATGGCATAAGGCAAGAAGAAAATCCAGGACATTTGTTCTTCGGCAATAAAACGGAAAAGCAGAAAAAAGCTTAATCCCTGCAATAAAAGTCCCGTATTATGGAATAGCGTGTTGCCGACGTTGCGCGATCTTCTTACAAAAGTATGGATGCCCATATTCAGAAAATTCAGAAAAAATACGGAAACAGCCGCAAAATAATTTGCTCTTGTGATTATCAAAGTTGTTGCGGCCAATAATCCCAGAACAATCAAAAGCGCATATTTGACTCTTTTTTCCTCCTTAGAAAAAATGTCTCCCCCTTTTAATTTAGTCGTGACTCCGAGTTTTCTTTCGATCATTAAGGAAACTTTGGATCCGGTAAAATTACCCCAAACTGTCGAGGCAATATAGGCGATAACGAGAAAATAAGTCAGACCGATAGTATTCACTAAAACATTAACGCTTTTAAAAACCCAGTAGCCGGCGACATTGCTTAATAAAAGCACTATGCCATGATAAACCCAGCTATTTTTAGTGGACGACCTGTTGAGCATGGCTCCAAAAGCGACTAAGGCATAGGCGTTAATTATGAGGATGGCCATTTGCCAGACGTCTGCGCTAAACGGCAATACCGCTATCATGGCTAAAGCCAAAATAATCAGAACATTCCAATAATGCTTCATTCTTTGCTCCTTTTTTTAAAGTACTATTTAGCTTAAGATATCCCAATAAAAAAACGGTGTCAATTACGACACCGCTTATTTTTATGTTATTTTAATTTTTCAATAATCTCTTTCGCGGCTTTTACCCCCATAATACTTGACTGGGCAAGGCCTCTCGTCACCCCAGAACCGTCGCCAACTACATAAAGTCCGCTGGCGTTAGTTTCAAAGCCATCTTTAAAAACAACTTTTCTTGAATAAAACTTTGCTTCCACGCCGTAAAGCAAGGCATTATTGCCGTTACTCAATCCGGGGATAAACTTTCCCAGCGCTTCTATCATTTCATTAACGCCGGAAAAAATTTGTTCCGGTAAGGCCAGCCGAAGATTTCCCGGAGCGGCATCTGATAAAGTTGGTTTTATGGGAAAATTTTTCAATGACAGCGGCTTTGATCTCTTTTTATTCTGCCAATCAGCCAGAGTTTGCACTAAAACAGAACCATTAGAAAGAAGGGTCCCTAAGCCCGCTATATATCTGCCATAAGCGTTAGCATCCTGAAAGGGCTCATCAAAAGAAGCGCTCACGAGAATTGCAAAATTAGTATTATCTGTTCGCTTGTTATCTGTCTGACCGTTTACAGCCACAAAATCAGCATGCTGTTCTTTGACCACTCTCCCTCCGGGACAAACACAAAATGTCCTCACTCTGTCGCGGCGTTCTGGGGTAAGATACACTAGCTTAAACTCATAAAGAGCGTCGGTAAGCTCTTCAACCATACTATTTTTAACTTCCATTCTGATCCCGACATCGGCCGGATTATTTTCGGTTTTCACGCCGTGTTTTTTCAATTCTTTAACTGTCCAATCGGCTCCGGCTCTGCCGGTGGCAATCACAAGGGACTTGCCCCAGAAAGTTTCTCCATTTTTAAGAAGAACCCGCCACATTCTTGGACGCGCAGGCCCAAACTTTGTATTTTCTCTTTCTATTGAGATTGCTTCAGAATTTAATCGTATCTTAACTCCGCTTTCTTTCAGATCATCAAAAAGGTTCTCAACCAACTCGTAAGCTCCCTCCCTTCCCCAATGCTTTAACGGGTAAGGAATCAATTCCAATCCAACGGCGTTAGCGCGCCTGATAAATTCGGCTATCTTTGCCTCGTCGCCGATTTTTAACTCCTGTCTTCCGCCGAATTTCTCATAAAAAGATTCAACGTATTTCATCAATTCATCAAATTCCGCCGAAGATAAATATCCGCCATCTACCAGCTGGCCGCCTACTTTAGAGGTGAGGTCAAGCTTGCCGTCAGAAAAAGCTCCTGCCCCTCCCCATCCAAAAAGATTATTATTTTTATCGTCAATCGGCCTTCGCTTGCCTTTTTCTAAGATCAGAATATTCAAATCGGGTTTGAGATGTTTTAATTCATAAGCGCAGAATATGCCGGCTGGTCCCCCTCCCACGATAATTACGTCAAAATCAGTCCCTGTTTTTTGAACCATTATTTACTCCTTTTCAAAGTACGACTTATTTTTTGCCAGAAGCTCGCTTTATCAATAATGAGAACGCCGTTTAAGTGATCAATCTCATGCTGTAAAATTCTGGCGAAAAGTCCCACCGCTTTAGTTTTGATTTTTTTACCGTTAATGTCAATGGCTTCCAATTCTATCTCTTTAGCTCTTTTTACTTTAAGCCAAAGTCCCGGCAATGATAAGCACCCCTCTTCAACTGCCTCCTTGCCGCTTTTTTTTGAAATCTCGGGATTGATAAAAACGCCCGGACCATTTCTTGTCTGGGCAACGAACATTCTTATTGAAACGCCAACCTGCGGAGCAGCTAAGCCCACTGCATCCCGCTCACTCTTAAGCATAGTTTCCGTCATATCCTCGGCCAGCTCTTTTATTTCCGGCGTTATCTCTTTTATCTCCTCGGCCTTTTTTCTCAAAACCGCCTCCGGATATTTTTTAATTTCTCTAATCATGTCATATTATAGTAGCAAAATTTCCCGCCTAAATCAACTAAACAAAAAGCGGGCGAAGTTATCTCCGCACCGCCTTTGAATTAGACTATTTTGCTCCTATCGTAGCTGGCTGACATGACTAACCGCCAAATTTTTATAAATGGCAAGGAATGATCGTCTATCTTCAAAAATTCGTCCAAAGTAAAGGCGCTTTATTTTTACGATAATATAAAAAGCCTTGGTTCAATTAAGAGCCAGGGCTTTTATGTTTCAAAAACTCTACTGCTATCTTGGGATAAAAGAAGTGATTAAACTGACTATGCTATTGGTAACGCTGTTTATTTTATTCAAATCCAAATAAGGGCTAAGGGGACCGAGAAACTTGTTGAGATCCATATGCAGATAATTCTGCAACACGTAGATAATGGCCAAAATAGTCACGATGCCGAAAAGAATTTTAAAAAGCGGATTGACAATAAATTTTATGAGAAGATAGACGACGACTATTGCGATGATGATTGTTATAATAGAGCTCATGTTTGTTTATTTAAAACGATATTAATAATAAACCCTATTTTTATTGTATCACAAAGCCGCCTACCGGTCATCTCTTTCTGCCCTGGAAGCTCGCTTAGCACTGATTTCGTCCAAAAATACTTTTCTGATGCGAATATTCTTGGGAGTAATCTCCACCAGTTCGTCGTCGCCGATATATGACAAGGCGTCTTCCAGCCCCATGATTTTGGGCTCATCAAAATGCTCGGTATTGCCTTCGCCGCGCGAACGCATGTTGGAAAGATGTTTTTCCTTGCAAACATTTACTCTGATATCTTCAATTCTTGAATTTTGGCCGACTACCTGGCCTTCGTAAACTTCGACGCCCGGCTTTAAAAACATGACTCCCCTGTCTTGAACATTTCTCAACCCATACATAAGGGTCGTACCCGTTTCGCAGGCCACCAAAGAACCCCGATCTCTTTCTTTCCAGTTGCCGGGATCTGCCTGATATTGATAAAAAATAGTATTAATTATGCCCAGTCCTTTTGTATCGGTTATGAATTCGCTGCGGTATCCGAAAAGGCCCCTGGTTGGAATAATAAATTCCAAGAAAACCGCGCCGTCAACATTCTTCATGTCAATCAGTTCGCCTTTGCGACTGTTTAATTTTTGGATAACAGAACCGTGAAATTGTTCCGGCACTTCAACGTAGACTCTTTCAAACGGCACCATTTTCTGCCCGTTAATTTCTTTAACAATCACTTGGGATCTGGAAACCTGCAACTCATAACCCTCGCGGCGCATCCTTTCGATAAAAATAGCCAAATGCAATTCTCCCCTTCCCGAAACCACCCAGCTTACGCTCGTTGGCTCATTAATATTTAAAGCAACGTCCGTTTCTAATTCTTTATATAATCTGGCCTTTAATTGGCGCGAAGTTGAAAATTGCCCTTCCTTGCCGGCAAATGGAGAATCGTTGACCATAAACGTCATTTTAACAGTCGGTGCTTCCGGATTAATTAAAGGCAAGGCCTTGGGATCTATAGAATCAGCAATGGTTTCTCCGACGGTAACATCCGGTATACCGGCTAAAGCCGCAATATCGCCTGCTGAAACATCGGCAACTTCAATTTTATTCAAACCCAAAAATGTCCTTAATGAAACCAAGCGATGTTTTTTTACTTCGCCTCGTCTGTTGATGTAGGATACTTCCTGTCCGGATTTAATAACTCCGTTATGAATGCGGCCGATGCAAATTCTTCCCTTGAAATCATCTCCGGAAATTGAAGTAACGAGCATTTGTAAAGGCTTTTGCGGATCACCTAAGGGCGATGGGATATGCTTAATAATCGCGTCAAAAAGCGGAGTAATATCGGTCATCTTGCTTAAATCAGGTTCCAATCCCGCCTTACCGTCCCTGCCGGAGGCATAAATGATCGGGAAATTTAAAGCATTTTCGTCCGCACCTAATTTTATAAATAAATCGAATGTCTCGTTTAAGGCAAAATCAACTCTTGCGCCAGCCTTGTCTATTTTATTGATTACCACAATAGTCTTAAGGCCTATTTCCAGCGCTTTTTTCAAAACAAATTTTGTTTGAGGCATGGGGCCTTCTTTCGCATCAATCAACAACAAACAGCCGTCGGCCATATTCAAAACTCTTTCCACTTCTCCGCCGAAGTCCGCATGGCCCGGAGTATCAATGATATTTATTTTGGTGCCGTTATAAAAAATCGCCGCATTTTTGGAAAAAATAGTGATGCCCCTTTCTTTCTCCAATTCGTTGCTGTCCATAATGCAGATTTGGTTGGCCATATCCTTGCCCAAGTCGCTTTTTGACTGACGCAAAAGAGCGTCCACCAATGTGGTTTTTCCGTGGTCAACGTGAGCGATAATAGCGATGTTTCTGATATTGATTTCGTTCATAAGCAAAATAAAATGTCGCAAAAAGTCTCGCGACATTACCTCCCTATGATACCAAAAACAAATCCTTTTGTCAATATTCCGTGGTAATGTGCACACACCTTTTGCACCTTTCTGGTAGTCTAGGAGCATATGAAAACTATGCCCAATTCAACCCAAGAAGAAAAGTATCGCTGGATTAAGCCAATTCTTGA
>Ga0209541_10018140_pt1 | contig 10224 bp, 7 predicted proteins | sample RifCSPlowO2_01_FD_184027 | JGI IMG/M metagenome (GOLD analysis project Ga0209541, IMG submission 184027) | Groundwater microbial communities from Rifle, Colorado - Rifle CSP2_plank lowO2_0.1 (SPAdes) (version 2) | ecosystem: Environmental > Aquatic > Deep subsurface > Groundwater | place: Rifle...
TAACTTAATTGCAGAAGAGGATGACCGAGCTCATAGATCCAGCGGATCAACAGAAATGATCGAAGCTGGCACATGTTTGATTGTTGTGGGATATTCAGGGGTTGAGACGGGATCTACTACGGCTCAAAACATCGAGATTATGACCGTATGGCATTCCCACAATCCTGTTGTTCAATCTGATAGCAGCACTAACGTCCCCTGCGGTTTGCCGGTCACCAATTTGGTCCCTGCCGTACTTTCAGAAGGAGAATCTTTTTTTGAAATCAATTCCTACTATGTCCCTGCTGTGAATGGTAGCACTTTGACTACACCGCTTGCTTTGGCAGCTCAATGGTTTCTTGGAGGTGGTACTATTGTTTGTGCGTGGGTTCGTAAAGATGATTTCACAACAATTAAAGAGCTCCAAGTTCTCAACTGCGTGGTAAAACTCCTTGAATAGGCGTATATGCCATCTCTAAACTGGATCGGGAAGGATAAAATTGAGAATCATGATAAAGAGGTGGCTTTTCGGTTGCTTAAGAAAAATGAGAAGTTGTCGTTAGGAAAAAGTAGTGAAAATCTCATTGTTGAGGGGGATAATCTCGAGGCGCTGAAAGCGCTGATGCCTCATTATGCCGGGCAAGTGAAATGTATCTATATTGATCCGCCATATAATACGGGGAATGAGGGATGGGTTTATAACGATAAGGTTAATTCGCCGAAAATTAAAGAGTGGCTTGGTAAAGCAGTTGGGCCGGAAGGTGAGGACCTAACTCGTCATGATAAGTGGCTTTGCATGATGTATCCGAGGTTAAAATTACTCCGGGATCTTCTCAAAAAGGACGGGGTTATTTTTATTTCGATTGATGACAATGAACATTGTTATTTAAAATTAATGATGGACGAACTTTTTGGTCCAGAAAATTTTATAGAATCATTTATTTGGAAATCGAGACAGGGCAAAGGAGCGACCTCTCAAACAACAGCAAAGCTCCATGAATATGTGGTGACGTATGCAAAAGATACTAGTAAGTTAGCTTTCAAAACAGATAAGCGATTTAGTAACAAAGATAATAAAGAGCGATTAAGGCAGTGGGGGCAAGGTGATAGTAGAAAAGATAGACCAACAATGTACTACCCAGTCTTTTCAAAAGAATTTGGAGAAGTTTTTCCCAAAAAACCAGATGGAACTGATGGACGATGGAGAATCAGCAGGATGAGCATGGATAAGCTATTAGAGTCTGGATCAGTGTTTTTTGAAAAGCAAAAAGACGGAAGAATTGAAGCATACAAAACAATTCCTTCGGGGTCAGAAACGAATACAGCCTATTCCTCGATATTGGACTCGGAAATTGTTAAGACTACAGCTCACGGAAGTGTAGAATTAAAAAATCTTTTTGGTGATAGTGTCTTTGCCTATCCTAAGCCATCCTCCTTAATTCAGGAGCTTCTTTCTCTTGCAACATTTAATGACAAGAAAGCAACGATTCTCGATTCTTTTGCCGGTTCAGGAACAACTGCGCAGGCAGTCTTACAATTAAATAAAGAAGACAAAGGAAACAGAAAATTTATTCTTGTAGAGATTGAGGAAAAAATTGCTCGGACGATAACGAGTGAACGAGTACGAAGAGTTGCAAAGGATTTAGGAGGGGATTTTGAGTATGTCACGCTCGGCGACACGCTTTTTGAAAGTTCAGGAGTCATAAACCAGAAAATTAGCTTCAAAGATCTCGCTTCGTATATCTACTTCACCGAAACACATACTAATATAAATCTAAAAAAAATTAGAGAAAATTTTATCGGAGAATATAGTGGGCAGGAATATTATCTATTACTCAAGGACAAAGATAAAAATATTCTAAATAGAGCATCACTTTCAAAACTTAGTAAATCAAAACTACCTAAGATTGTATATGCCGATAAATGCTTACTTGATCAGAGCGTGCTTGATAAGTACAGAGTTATTTTCAAGCAGATCCCTTATTCTGTTAAAACATACTAAAAATGGATTGGCAACAAATCATCATTGTAATTATCGGATCCTCGGTAGTGGCAACCGTTGTTTCAAAGATTTTTGATTTAATCCAATCGGGGAAAGAAAGGAAACATTTATTAGCACGAGAAATTTATTTCAGGCTACAAGATAAGGCAGAAAAAATCAGATTCGGAATGCAAATTCTAACTCGACGGATGAATATGATCGGAACCGAAATAAAATTAAAAATCGAAAAAAATGTCGACTCTCAAACCATACTTGGCGATGACTATGCTCAAGAACGCATTGATCTTGCAGTATTCTTGGAAACTTATTTTTATAATATAAACACAAAGCAATATAACGAGTGTATGGATATGTTTCCACCGGTCATGCTAATTTATAAAAAGTTTAAGGATAATCAAGGCGTGTTACATCAAGAAGACATAGATGAGCTTAATCGAGTCTCTCAAGAATTTGCTAATGGAATGAGAAATTTAAGCCTGAGCGTTCAATGTGAATTAGAAAAGTCAAAAGCAAATATTATATAGATATGCAACTCAAAAAATATCAACAAGATGTTTTAGATCAGTTCGAGCTTTTTTTGAATACGGCAAAGACAATACCAAATAAAAATCAGTCGGCCTCTTTTGCTTTTATGTCGATCACAAAAGAGCCCTACAAAGATCTTCCAGATGAGCTTTCCAGTACGCCCTTTATTTGCATACAAGTACCAACTGGTGGTGGCAAGACCTTTGTTGCCTCGCATATTATTGGAAGTGGCTATACTCACTATGACCCATTACAACAAAAGAATGACGCTGGACTAGTGCTATGGCTCGTACCGACTGATGCGATTCGTACCCAGACACTCGAAAAACTGCGCGATAGAAATGATCCAGTTCGTGAAGTGCTCGATGAAAGGTTTGATAACAGAGTTGTGATTTTAGATATTCTTGAAGCTCGAAGCATTAAAAAAAGTGATATAAGCGAAAACATTGCCATTGTAGTTGCGACGTTTGCTTCATTTAAACGCGAAGAAACTGAAGGTCTAAAAGTTTTCCAAAACAACGGAGCATTAATGACGCATTTTGAAAATGAGAAGCAGAAGGAAGGTCAAATATATTCGGTAGTGGAAGTAATAAAAAAGAATACCCCGTTTATTATTGTTGATGAGGGACATAATGCACAAACGAGTTTGTCGCTCGATATGTTCAAAGATTTGAATCCGTCTATGATTGTGGAGTTTACCGCCACACCGCGAGATAAAAGCAACGTCCTTATTTCCGTCCCCGCTACCGAGCTCAAGCTCGAGCACATGATAAAGATGCCCATCTGGCTCGAAACGAAAACGCTCTGGCAAGACACTCTGAAACTAGCGTACGAAAAGAGAGAAGAATTAGAAAAGATTGCCCAAAAGCAAAAGGCTGATTCGTATATTCGCCCCATTCTTCTGATTCAAGCCGAACAAGAGAAAGAGTCTGATAAAAAGGTGCATGTAGCAGTGGTGGTTGATTACCTTGAGAACGACTTGCATATCTCGCGAAACGAAATAGCTATTCGTACCGGCAAGCAAAATGAGCTTGAGAACGTGAATCTCTTTAAAGATGATTGCTCGATTAGGTATATCATCACGGTGGATGCTCTCAAAGAGGGCTGGGATTGCTCGTTTGCCTATGTCCTTGCTTCGGTTAAGAATCTCGGAGCTCATGTGGCCGTCAAGCAATTGATTGGACGTATCTTGCGCTTGCCAAATGCGCGTGAGCACGAGTACCCCGAGCTTAATCACGCATACATATATGCCAGTGCGCCAAACTTCCAAGATACCGCCAAGCTAGTCATCGAGGGCTTGAAGGCCAATGGATACGAGGTTGATGAAAGTGGTTTGAGCAGAAAGACGCTCGATACTGTTAAGACGACATACGAGCGCAAAATTGGGGGCGAGGCCGAGTTACCACTTGTGGCTATTGATTCTGATGGGACGTTTCGAGAACTTGATTACAGCGCGGACTTAATTGGCGAGACCCCAATTTTGAAGAACGCAAATCCGCAAATTTCCATTGATGCGAAGGAGGACATCGGCGCAACGCTTATTGATCTTAATAAGAAAGGGGATTTGGTTCGGGAGCAGGCTCGCAGTGCCTATTCAGCTGGTGCCGATATCGATTTTTCAAAGAAGCAGTTGGTTGAGTGGTTACTTAAAAAGATAAGTCGCTCGTTTTTCGCAATTGTAGATGTGGAAGTGTTTATTTCGAAAGCTATTGAGTTACTAATTCCCAAAACGCTTTCTGCTAACAAGGCAAATCGCAAGAGGTACCTTATTTTAGAAAGAATTAACGAGCGCATCAACGAAATTGTTGATGACTTTGCTCGTAAGCAATTCCAAAAACATTTGGCAAGTAAAAATATTACTTCAGATTCTAAAGTTGTCTATAAATTTGGCGACACTGTTGAGTACAACAAGGTATTTGCACAAGTAATTTACAACAAGCATTTGTTTTGTGGAGTTGGAGATATGAATAGTGAAGAGCAAAAACTTGCGGGGGTAATTGATGGCACTGATTCTGTCGAGTGGTGGCTAAGGAATCCAATACAAAATGGTTTCTATATACAAGGTTGGCTAAGTGATAAGTTCCGCCCGGATTTTATTGTTAAGACAAAAGTGGGAAAGTATTTTGTACTGGAATATAAAGGAGATCAACTTGCTACAAATGACAATAGTAAATACAAAAAGGAAATTGGAGAAATGTGGGCAAGTATTTCTGGCGAAAATGTTCATTTTCGAATGGTAGAAAAAAGTGAGATTAGCTCGATTGCCGACGTTATTGTTAGAGAATAATACAATCCATCATGAACCCCCCATCGTCTTACGTATCGGATTTGTGGCGGGGGATACAGCATTTTGCACCTGCCGGCCCGCCCGCCTGGTCCCTCCTATCTCTAATTCGAACGAATGGGCGAATGAAAGGCATGATGAGTTACTGTATTCTTTGATATCATTGGCGTATGAGGAGAATAAAAAAGGGGTCAGGTCACTTTTTAAAAAAATAATTATGTCGGACTACTACAAATCCCTCCTTCGCCCCGTCCTTCGCCAAAGGCTTCGGAGGGCACAGCAAGGCTACGGACGGGCAGGCAAATCGAACGCGGAATATCTATGATCCTTCCGATGCGGAGCCGTTTAAGCTTTCGCGGTCGAGCCACCCTCCTATCTCTAATTCGAACGAATGGGCGAATGATGTAAGCAAGTAGGGAGTTGTGGTACCATGAATCTATGAAAGAGCTCGAGCGGTGTCTCAAGGCACTGGCCAATAAACGCAGACTCGCGATCGTAAAGCTTTTACGTACACGAAAAGAAGCGACGGTGGGTGAGATCGCCGCGGCAATTAAACTTTCATTCAAGGCGACCTCACGGCACTTGGCGGTGCTCAAAAGCGCGGATATCGTGGAGCACGAACAGCGGAGCATTTCCTACTACTATCGTCTTGCTTCAACCCAGCACCCCGCAACCAAATCAATCATTTCTATTGTCTAATTCGAACGAATGGGCGAATAAGTATAAAATACCGTTAATATAGGTCATTTTTCATCCAAATTAACGGTATTTTGACAAAGAAGCGTTAATTCCTTAACTTCGCCCGCCAGCAGACCATCTCAGCGTTCCGCGAAAAGGGGATCTGGAAAATTGGGGCATAGACCATCATGGACCTAAAAATCATTCTCGGAGCCGTTGCGGCCGGCCTGGCGCGTATACGTGGCTAATACGCTGAAAATACCGGCGCATTATTAAGTCATCTATTTACATATATTGATGAATATGATACGGTAAAGATAGCTAGGACTTAGGCCCAATAAGGGTTGAAAAGTACCATCCGGTACCCAGGCGGCTCTCACCCGCTCGAGAGGGCCGCGTTTCGGGGCTTTGCTCTGAGAACGGCGATAGGGCGACCTAAGTCCTGGCCCTATTTTCTAAGAAATAAAGGTTTGCTCCAAAAAACGCCCGAGAGGCGATTTTTTTGTGCGTACCGTAGCTCACCGACCCCCGAGCGTGCGGCTTTGGGGATTGAGAGTGTGGGGGAGGCTAGATAGATTCTTTGAATTTTAGCGTCTAATATGGTATACATAGCATATCACCATGAACACATTAGCCTTTCAATTATCAGTCAGTTTTATCAAGGAAAACGATCAATTCGTGGCGTTTTCGCCTGCGCTGGATCTTTCTACTGCCGGAAAGACATTGGAAGAAGCAAAGAAGCACTTTACCGAGGCGGCCCAGTTATTTTTTGAAGAATTAAAAGAAAGTGGCAATACCGAAGAAGTACTCTCCGGTCTGGGATGGGCAAAGAAAAACGATAGCTTCATTCCTCCCATGATCGTAAGTCAGCAGATCGAATCTATAAGAATTCCGGCTTTCTAAGATGCCCCGGCTGACGCCCATTCACTGGCAGAAATTCGAAAAATTCTTGCTCTCCATCGGGTGTCAATACAAGCGCCAACACGGCAGTCATCGTATCTATACGAAAACGGGTTTGCTTCGCCCGCTCGTCGTACCCTGCTACGGAAATCTTCCGATTTTTGTTATTCGCAATAATCTGCGATTGCTCAATATGGCGGTGGACGAGTATGTGGAACTTCTGAGAAAAGTCTAGAAGAACCCCCGCAATTTTTAGGTATTGGATTCGCGCGGTAACGGATCCAGAAGCGGCGAGGCGGCGAGAAGCGGTGAGAATATTAAATATCTCGATATGACCAAAGAAAATCTAAAACAATGTATCATTTCTCTCTACCCTGGGTTTGAGACGGTGTGGGAAAGCAAGAACAATCATCATATAAATGATGACGGAAGCTTTACGTACTGCGGGGTGTTCGCTGCATTTAGCAATTATTTTCGCGAGCATATTGCTGAATTTTCCGATGAGCAATTGCGAACATTATTTGAACACATGGAAACGTGGCAAAGATCTGAGGTGCATGTCACACCGCAACAATGGATCAAAGGAGATGTTTCCGATGAAATTAAATTATCTAATGCGGCTTGTACCTGCTTCCTTGAAAATATCGCAGGCGAAGGCCTGACAAAAACCATCAAACCATATCTTAGACCAAAATCACTGGCATACTATGCCAACTACGACTCGGAAGCACGTTGATATAATTCCTCATTACATTTTTGCAAAAAGCTAGAATGATGACAGCACGGAAATCATTGATGATTGAGTTGGTCATTCTTTGGATCATTCCGATTCTATCCACAATCGTCAGTCTGGTATATTGGCGGCATGCACCTACGTACCTCGCGTATCTGTGGCTTGCCTCTACCACCTGCATCTTTATCGTCGTTGGTCTTGGTATATCGTATTTTCATTTTTGGGAATGGAGGACGGCGATTTTGCCTCGATGGGTGTTTATTCACCGCCTCTTCGCCTACACCGCGTACGCCAATCTTTTCTTTGTCATCGCAGGCAAAGCACTGGTTCAGGAAACGACCGTGTGGTCGGTGTTGGAAGCGGCTCTGCTGGTAGGTCTTATTTCAATGATCGTGGGTGTCGTGCAGGAATATCTTTGTGTTGGAGTCGATATCTATATTATCCATGCATGCTCGTATTCAAAAGCGAAAGATGGAGTAATGAAAATCGTTTCCTGCTATGCGTATTATTATTTCGCGCTACTTGGCTTATTGATGGGATGTGTAGCAAAAGTGGGGCATTGGTATATCATCGAGTCTGCAGCCCGGCCCCACTGGATATTTTTTGCTGTCATTATCGGTGGTATCGCTTCTATTCCTTTTTTGATTTTATGGATCGCGCTTGCGGCCTATCTTAAAAAAAGACCCAACGGGAATTTTTTCCCGTTGTGGGATTTTATGAAATCTTTGAAGGTTGTATTTTTAACTGGATGCGTGCTGTTCATTGGAACAGCCTTGTTTATATTCTGTGACGGTTTGATAGATACTGCACGGCCCAGTGATGTGATCGTGATTTTGGGGAATAAGGTTGAATTGAACGGTACGCCATCGCCCCAGTTGAGGAGTAGGCTTGATGAGGGATTGGAGCTGTACAACAACAAAACAGCCCCGCTCATTATCGTCAGCGGGGCATTGGGAAAAGAGGGGTATGAGGAGGCAGATGTTATGTATTCGTATCTCGTGGCCCACGGTGTTCCGGGTGCAGACATCATCGTCGATAGCAATGGGTTGGATACATATCAAACCGCACAGAATACTGCGGTGATCATGCGTGAAAGGAATTTGCATTCAGCCGTCGTAGTGAGCAACTACTTCCATATCGCCCGAGCGGTTTTGGCGTTCCGTAAGATGGGCATTGAGAATATTTCCCATGCACACGGCATCTATTTCAGCGACAGAGATTTTTATTCGATCCCGAGGGAAGTCGTCGGGTATTGTTACTATTTAATACGAAGCTACCCGCAACTCTGATTTCTTCATTACAGTCTTTTGCAAAAGACTGTAATGAAGCTAGTATTGCAGACTACCGAACCCAAGTCTGTGACCCAATAGAGCATAGCGATGGGGAATATGATAGAATAAATTATGAATTTTGAATTAGAACCAATTCCGTGGTTTTCGCCGGGTGAGGAGGTCTTGCGGAAATTACAAACAACTCCGAACGGAATCACCGAAGAACAAGCTCGCGCCCGGCTCAAGTTTTTTGGCGGCAATCATTTTAAGAATCGGGAAAAAGCGACCATAGCGTCGCTTTTTTTGATGCAGTTTGCCAGCCCGCTTATTTTTATCTTGATCGCGGCGGCGGTTTTGACCGGTTTGTTGCGTGAATGGATTGAGATGGCAGTGATCGTTCTTGCCGTGGGAGTCAATATCGGTCTGGGGTTTTATCGCGAGTATCACGCGGAGCATACGCTCGAAAAACTCGCCTCATATATCAAAGATCGGTCGCGTGTCATACGGGGCGGAGTTGAGCAGGAGCTTGATTCGGAACTGCTGGTGCCCGGCGATATCATCAAGCTTTCCTACGGATCTCGCGTGCCGGCTGATGCGCGGATTTTATCACTCCAAAATATCCGTATTGATGAAGCGATTCTCACAGGAGAATCCGTTCCGGTAGGAAAAGTCTTGGATACGGTGGCCGGATCTACGCCGGTAGCCGACCGCGTTAACATGGCGCATGCCGGCACGCTTGTCGTGGAGGGATTTGCCACGGCTGTGGTGACTGCAACCGGCAATGCCACGGAAATTGGCAAGATAGCCAGTGTGGTGTTGGCGACGCATCGTGTGAAAACGCCGATCCAAAAAGGCGTAACTTCGCTTTCATGGCTCATTTTTGCCATTGTGTCGGTTATCGTGGGGCTGATTTTTCTCTTGGGTATTTCACGCGGTGCATCGACGATTGAAATGCTCATCCTTTCCGCGGCCGTTGCCGTGGGGGCGGTTCCCGAGGCGCTTCCGATCGCGCTGACTGTCATTTTGGCGATTGGTGCCGAGCGCATAGCGGCCCGCAAGGGAATTGTGCGCAAGCTTGCGGCGGCGGAGACGCTGGGTTCCACGACGATCATTATGTCCGACAAAACCGGCACGCTCACCAAGGCCGATATGCGCTTGGTGGAGATCTATCCTGTCACCGAACCTGACCAACGGCACATTCTAGAACTTGCCGTGTACAACATCGATGTGTTTGTCGAAAATCCCCACGATCCGGAAGATACCTGGAAGTTTTCCGGCAGGCCGTTTGAAGTAAATATAGCCAAGGCATGCGTAAAGCGCGCCATTTCTTTAAAAAGAATTCTTGAAAACAAGTCATTTCTTCGCATCCCGTTTAATTCCACCAATAAGTTTTCCGTGGCGTACGATGATAGTCGGTATATCGTGATGGGAGCTCCAGATGTGCTCCTGAAACGATCGACGATGGCGAAAGATGAGTATGTTCGTTTGGAAGAGTGGATTCAGAAAACAAGTTCGGAAGGGAAGCGCATTCTGGCTGTTGGTACCTTTGATGATCATGGTACCGCACATATTACGCCTGATGCCGTCGAAAACATTTCATTGCAAGGGATGCTGGTGTTTTTTGATCCGATTCGTGAGGAAGTTCCGGACGCCATTCGCAACATTGAGTCCCATGGCGTTCGCTTGGTCATTGTTACCGGTGATCTGAAGGGGACTGCCGTCGCTGTCGCGCGTAGTTTGGGATGGCACGTCGCCGATGACGAGGTATTGAGTGGTATCGATATTCATGGCATGAACGATCAAGAACTTCGCGCGATCATGTCGCGAATAAAGATTTTTGCCCGTGTGACCC
>Ga0209541_10018141_pt1 | contig 10222 bp, 8 predicted proteins | sample RifCSPlowO2_01_FD_184027 | JGI IMG/M metagenome (GOLD analysis project Ga0209541, IMG submission 184027) | Groundwater microbial communities from Rifle, Colorado - Rifle CSP2_plank lowO2_0.1 (SPAdes) (version 2) | ecosystem: Environmental > Aquatic > Deep subsurface > Groundwater | place: Rifle...
TATTTACCACAAAATATACACTTTCTACCTAAGAAATACATGTCTGACAATACTCTTTTCATTAATATCGACGTATTATAGCTAATTATTAAACCTTATTGGTGCTAAAATGTAACAATCACCTAATAGAATTAAAGGCTAATTTGCACGCAAAGCCGAAGAAAACGTAAAGTTTATATAATTAAGTATACATAGTATACGTATGACAGAAATACCTATCACTACCAGAATACCAAAGGAGCTAGAGAAAGAGCTACAGAGATATATGAAGGCTGAGCATTTAGAGAGATCTGGAGCTATCAGAAAACTCATGTTTGAGTCACTTAAAGAATGGAGAGTAATGTATGCCTTGGGGCTTTTAGAAAATGGGAAAGTAACTTTGCTAAAGGCAGCTGAAATTGCAGGAATAGATATTTGGGAGATAACGGCTAAGATAAAAGAAAAGAAAATCAGATGGGTAAGCGATGAAGCAATAGAGCAGGACTTAGTAGAGTTCAGATGAATTATGCATTAGATGCTTCGTGCCTGATTTATTTTGGAAAGGTAAGGTTATTGGAAAAAATAGGGCGCCTTTCCGGAGAAAAGTATATTACAGAAAGCATTTACAGGGAAGTTGTGCTGAAGGGGTTGGAAAGAAGAGAGATTGAAGCTGATTACATTAAAGAAATAATAGAAAGAAACATAATTACAATTACAAATCCGGGAAATTTAATCGGTGATTCACCACAATTGTCCATTGCAGACAGAGAAATTATCTCTTTGGCAAAAGAAATAAATTCTGTGCTTATTATGGATGAAAAGTATGCCAGCAGAGTAGCAATAGAATATGGGATAGAATATCATGGTTCTTTGTATTTAATTCTTAAATTAATAGAGGAGAGAATAATTTCTAAAAGGGAAGCGATTGACTGCATAGATGAGATGATAAAAGCAGGATTTTATCTTTCAAGCGAAAAGTATAGAGAAGTCTTGGATATTATAGAGATCTGTACGAGATAAGCTCTGTTTTTGTGCCAAATTGTCTAAGAGGCACTAGTGAATAATTTTAAAAGATGAAAAAAACAAATTTTTTGATGGTGATGGTAGATAATTAATGCAGGTTATTATAAAGCAAGAATTGTATTGTGTATCTTGGCCGTTTTGGGAAGAGAAATATTCTTTAAAATTAGAGAAATGAATAAGGATTTATATTGTGGAGAATTCTGTGCAAATTGTAATATATCTGACAGAATTATTCATAATAGTATTTAAATAAAGTTGTTTATGATGGAGTGAATGGTGAAAATAAAACATATAGGTAAATGCTTAGTTATTGAAATAGAAGAGGAAAAGGAGAAGAGAAAAATACTTGCAGTTGGAGATTTGCATTTAGGGTATGAAGAGGCTTTGGAGAGAGGAGGGACTTTTGTTGGAAGAGGGCTTTTTACAGAGATGCTAAAAGAGATTAGAGAGATATTGGAGAACGCGGGAAAAATAGATGAAATAGTACTATTGGGGGATGTGAAACATGAGTTTGGCCGTGTTTTGAAGCAGGAGAGTGGAGATTTTGGGAAATTGGTTAACTTTTTGGAAGAGCGGACTGGGAAGATTGTAGTTGTGAAAGGAAACCATGATAAGATAATAGAGCAAATTGGATTGAGAAAAGTTGAAGTTAAAGAGAAGTATATTGCAGGGTGTGTTTGTTTTGTTCATGGGGACAAAGATTTTAAGGAAATGCACGATAGAGAAATAAAATATTGGATAATGGGACATGGGCACCCGGCGGTTGTTTTAAAAGAGGGTGTGAAAGAGGAAAAATATAAGTGCTTTTTAGAAGGAGAATATGAAGGGAAGAAAGTTATTATTCTGCCGAGTTTTTTAGAGTATATTGAAGGAAGCGACCCGAGAGAGTTTGATTTGGGAATGGCCTGGAACTTTTCACTTAGGAGATTTAGGGTGAGAATTATTAATAAGGGGCTAAGAGTTTATGATTTTGGAGAATTGCAGAATTTGAAATAAAGCTTATTTTGGGGAAAATCGCTATTGCGCCGGCTGCTGGAATTTAACTTTTGGGAGAGAGAGATGGGGGGGAATATTAAGCTCGTCTTCCATTGTGAGGGCTCTTATTATTGTTTTTCTTAGAATAGTGTTGAAAAGAGGCTCGCGCATACTTTCGGGAACTTCCTTTTTCTTCCAGAGTTTCTGAAGCTCTTTTGAGTCTTCCTTGCTTAGAGAGAGTGTGAGAAACCCTGAAAGAGAGACTTCTGCCTGGTTTTGCGACGGAGAGGAAGAAGAACTTTGTTTTTCTTTAATATTTTTATTTTCCTGCTCGTGAGTGTAGTTTACTGAAGAGGTGAATGAGACTGTAAAAATATCCTTATCTTTAATTGCATCAGACTTTTCCTTTGTAATTTCATCAAACTGAATATTGGTATTTGTTTTAAATGGGAATTCAAATTCCCTGTTTCGCGAACCAGTTATTTTAGTGAAAATAAATCCGTGTATGTCCATGTTAAGTGCTGAATTTGTATATTTTTAAACCTTATGATGGGATATCTTAAAGAAGATCTTCTTCAGACACAACGACAAAATCTCCTATTGCGATTATAGCATTGTATGGTATCAGAGCCTCTTTTGACGAGGACATCTCAAGATTTAGGTTTCTTATATAGGGTGTTGGATCTTTAAGAAGAAGCTGTATTAATTCTCCTGTTTTTGTTTCAAAGCTAATATCTTTGACGAAACCGAGGCGCCTGCCTTCTTTAGTTACAACTAACTTTCCGATTATATCCTTTAACGGCCTCTTTTCCAGTGTCATAGAATTTGTAACTGAGTTTAGTATATAAACTTTTTTATAATGAAATGCTTGTATTATAAATGGATGATTGGGTGCAAATGAGTGAGATTTGAGTGCGGAAAGAGAGTAAAGAGATATTTAGGGGGTATATTTAAGATAATTAGTGTGTAGAAAGTAGAAGAGATAAGGGTAAATGAGTGTAGAAGGTGTGGGGGCAAGGGGATATGAAAAATAGAAAGGTGAAGAAATGTGGAAAATGAAAAAGAGAGAGAAGATAGGAGTGACCCTATGGTTTCTTATGGAAAAATAGGATGGTTTAAAAGGAAAGAGTTTTTCTAATTTCTTTAATTTTTATTTATAAATTTTTATATTATATTATATTATATATTACTTAATATATAATATTGATAGGTATAAATGTTCGGGTTAATGTGTTAATTATAGGTGTTGTGAATTTTATTTTTGGAGTGGAAATGGGGGTGTATGGCAAGGTTTATATTTTCGTGAGAATTTTGATGTAATCGAGGGAAGAGGAATAAATTCCAGTGGAAATAGAGCTAAGGAAGGCGATAGGTTTATAATGAAAAGAGGCTTGATTAAACAAGAGGTGAAAATGGATACAGTAGATCAAATATTTGACAGCTTTGTTAAAACAACTATTTTTAAGCAAAAGACAGTGCTACAATCTCAATATAATCCTGAAAGCATAGCTCACAGAGATGAGCAGATTTCGGCAGTGGCGTCGATTCTTGCTCCTGCATTAAGGGGAGAGAGAGTCAGCAATCTTTTTTTATATGGCAAAACCGGAACTGGTAAGACATTGAGTGTTCAGCATGTAGGCAATAAGATGCTGAGCAAGATGGAAGAGCTTGGGGAGGACGGTCTTAGATTTGTATATGTAAACTGCAAACTCAAAAAAGTTGCAGATACTGAATATAGAATTGTAGCTGAGGTAATAAACACCCTTGGGGGCCGTGTGCCTGCAACAGGACTGCCAACTGATCAAGTTTATTCCAGATTTGTTGAACTTATAGACAAGAAAAAGCAGATCATCCTAATTGTATTAGATGAGATAGACCAGGCAGTAAAGAAAATAGATGATAGTTTTTTATACACATTAACCAGGCTAAACGCCTCTCTTAAGAATGCTCAAATAAGCATTATTGGAATCAGCAACAGCCTTACTTTTATGGATAATATAGATCCAAGGGTGAGAAGCTCATTAGGCGAGGAAGAGATGGTTTTTCCCCCATATAACGCTCTCCAGCTTCAGGATATTCTAAGGGAGAGGGCAGATAGCGCCTTTAAGGAAGGGGTGCTTGGCGCAGGAGTGATTGAGAAGTGTGCGGCCTATGCCGCGAGGGAGCACGGTGATGCAAGAAGAGCGCTTGATTTACTAAGAGTTGCTGCGGAAATTGCAGAGAGAGAGAGAAACAGCAAAGTCCTGCTTCAGCATATAGATGCCGCAAACCAGAAGATAGAAAAAGATAGAATGCTTGATACTATAGAGAGCGTGCCCAAGCAATTTCAGCTTGTGCTTGCGGCAGTTATTTCTCTGGATTCAGAAAAACCAAGCGATGGAATATATACGGGAGATGTTTATAACAAATACCAGGAAATATGTGAAAAGACAAAAAATGAGACGCTTACACAAAGGAGAATTTCTGACATACTTGAAGAATTTGACATGTTTGGAGTGATAAATACAAGGGTAATAAGCAAGGGAAGGCAGGGAAGAACAAGAGAGATAAAGCTCATGCTTACCCCAAATATAAAAGAGAAAGCTTCGGAAATAATACAAAACGCCTTAAGCTTATAGTTTACGATATATATTTATGAATTAATGTATCAGGAGTTACACATCTTTAAATATTATTAGTTCTATTAATCAATATTGTAGAATTATTGGAGGGTTATTCGTGCAAGACAATTGTTTTGGAGTTTGGAAAATGAATGAAGAAATTTTAAAGATTATAAGAGAAAAAGGGCTGCTGCTGGAAAAGGAGGTGTTTGACTTAGTAAGTGGGATTTCGGACGTAAAGGGAGCAAGGGACTTTTTGGAAAGAGTAGAGAGATTCACAGGGCAGAAGATAATTACCCGAGCCATTTTGGGAAACAACAGCGAGCTTTTGGAAAAGACCACGGGGTTGCTTGGAGAGGGGAAATCTGTTGAAATATTAATCAAGCTTGGATTGAGGGTAGAGATTAAAAAAGAGAGGCCTGCTGAAGGACCTGTGATGAAACTTGCGGAAGAGTGCGGGGTTAAATACCAGGTTTTTTATGCTGATACAAAGCCTGATAAAAAGCTGGAAGTGGGGGACTTTGTAGGAAATTTTAAGGCTAGATACCATCAGCTTCAGAGAATTTTAATGCAGAGATCAGACCTTCCAAATCTTCTCACGATTAATAAGATTTCAAAGGACAGACAGCAGTTGAGCATAATAGGGATGGTAAAAGAGAAGAGGGTGACAAAAAATAAAAACCTAATACTAACTCTTGAAGATTTCACCGGAGAAATAAATATTTTGGTGAAAGGAGACAGGGAGGAAGTGTTTGCAGCCGCCCAGGAGCTGCAGTTAGATGATGTCATAGCGGCAAAAGGATCCGGGAACCGAGATATAATGTTCACCAGCAACATTTATTTTCCTGACGCTTTCGTGCATGAAAAAGCAAGGCTTGACAAGGATGTATGTGTAGCTTTTATTTCAGATATTCACTGCGGAAGCGACAGACATCTCAAAAAAAGCATGGAGAAGTTCCTGGCATGGATAAACAGCGAGGATGAAACTGCCAGAAAGATAAGCTTTATCTTTTTTGTGGGAGATAATGTAGATGGCGTAGGCATTTTTCCCGGTCAGGAAAAGGTGCTTGAGCTCAAAAGCATGAAGGAGCAGTATAAACTGCTTGCTTCATACCTGAGAAGAGTGCCAAAGAGAATAACAATGTTTATGTGTCCAGGGCAGCACGATGCTTCGAGAGTTGCAGAGCCCCAGCCAATAATTGACAGGAATTACGCTCCGGAGATATACGAGCTTGAAAATCTTGTACTGGTGACAAATCCGAGCCTGATAAAATTAAGCGACGGGCAAAAAGACTTTAAAATTCTAATGTATCACGGGGCAAGCATTCATACTTTCATAAATGAGATTCCCGAGCTAAGAGAGATGAAAGCACATAAGACTCCTGCCAAAGCAGTGAAGCACATGCTCAAAAGAAGGCATTTGTCTCCGACACATTCCTCTGCAATTTATATACCAAACAGCGAAAAAGACCCCTTAGTGATTCAGGAAGTTCCGGATGTTTTGTGCACAGGGGAAGTGCACAGGCTTGATATTGAAAATTATAATGGCATCTTAATAATAACCGGAAGCTGCTGGCAGGCACAGACGCCCTTTGAGGAGAAGGTGGGGAATATTCCAAATCCCGGCAAACTACCAGTATTGAATTTAAAGACGAGAGAGCTAAAAATATATGACTTTTTAGATGAGGAGGAGGTTAACAAAGAGTATGGAAAATGAATTTGAAAATACGGGAAGAGAAGATACTACAAGAGGGAAAATGAAAATAGTAAGAGGGATTGACCTGGATGAGGTACTTGTTAATTTTGTGCCTCATTTCTTAGATTATGTACAACCAATAATTGGAAAAATGGTTTATACAGATGAGCTAAAAAGCTATAATTTTTGGGAGCACGGAGTAGGAAAAGACAGAGAAGAGGCAGTTAATTTGGTTGATGGGTTTTTTGAATCTGGGCTTGCAAGAGCACTTAGCGTGACTGATGGAGCGCAAGAGGCGGTTCGTGATTTTCTTGAGGAAGGGGAAGTGTTTGTCGTGACTGCAAGGCCTTGGAGATACAGCCGTGAAACTAATTATCTAATTAAGAAAAATTTTCCAGGCTTAGAAGGAAGAATTATATATTCTAGTGATTTTCATGGAGGGGAAAAAACAAAATCAGAGATTTGCACAGAAATTGGGGCAATCTATTTTTATGAGGATAATATTAGATATGCGAAAGAGTGCGCAAGAAATGTTAAGAATGTTTATTTGTTTGACAGACCATGGAACCAGGAAGCTGTCAATGGCAATATAATAAGAGTAAAGGGGTGGAGAGATATTTTAAGGAGGGAGAATGAAAGTTAATGAATATTTTAAAGAAATAGAGAAGGAGGTGAAGAGGGCTTACGGGCTTGCGGGGGAGGCTAAGAAGCAGGGATTTGACCCTGTTGGGGAAGTTGAGATTCCACTCGCGAATTCGCTTGCTGAAAGAGTGATTGGCTTAGTTTCTGTGCTTTATCCCCAGATAATTGACCAGAGAATTGTAAAGAGGATACTTGAGCTGGAAAAAGAGCACGGGCCTTTGGATCCTGGAGTAGCTCTGACTATTGCCGAAGAAGTTGCAAAGGAGAAATACTGCAAGTTCAAGGACCATCTTGAAGCTGTGGAAGCAGGGATAAGAGTGGCAATAGGATATTTAACATTAGGATATGTGTCCTCGCCAATTGAAGGATTCATACACTTAAAATTAAAGAAGACAAGAGAGGGGAAAGAGTATTTTGCTCCGTATTATTCGGGTCCGATAAGGTCTGCAGGAGGGAGTGAGGCGGCATTTTCATTGGTTATAGTTGACTATCTGAGGGAAGTTTTTGGGTATGCAAAGTATGACCCTACGGAAGAAGAGGTAAAGAGAGGAATACAGGAATGTTATGAATATCATGAAAGAGTTACAAATCTTCAGTATCTCCCGAGTGAGCAAGAGCTTGAATTCCTGATGAAGAACCTGCCGGTGCAGCTATCAGGGGACCCGAGCGAAGACAAAGAAGTATATAATTATAAGGATTTACCGAGGATTGAAACTAATTTTATAAGAAGCGGTTTTTGCCTTGTGCTTGGGGAGGGAATTGCGCAGAAAGCTCCAAAAGTGTTTAAGAGAGTGCAGGCTTTAAGAAAGAAAGGCTTTAAGCTAAGCGACTGGGACTGGCTTGAGCAGTTTGTGCAGCTGCAGAAGAAAATAAAAGAAGGAAAGAGTGCGGGGGGCAGCAGGGGAGGGGCAACATATATACAGGATCTTGTAGGGGGAAGGCCAGTATTTTCGCATCCAAGCGAGTCCGGAGGATTCAGGCTCAGGTATGGGAGAAGCAGAAATACAGGGTATTCCACTCTTGCGATACATCCAGCAACAATGGCTATTACAAAAGGTTTCATTGCCATAGGGACGCAGTTAAAAATTGAGAAGCCAACCAAAGGATGCACTGTGGCCAGCTGTGATTCTATAGATGGACCTATTGTAAAATTATTTGATGGAAGCGTAAAAGAGCTTAAGGATACGGAAGAAGCCAAAAAACTATATGGCCAGACTGAAGAGATATTATATCTTGGGGATATTCTTGTTCCATATGGAGATTTCTTCAACAGGAATCATGGGCTTGAAAAAGCAGGATATGTTGAGCAATACTGGCTTGAAGAGCTTAGAAATAAAGGCGGAGACTCTTCATTATATCTGGGATTTGGCGAGGCGGTTGAGATATCAAAGAAATTTGGAATTGCTCTTCACCCAGAATATATTTATTACTGGAGTGAAATTGACAGAGAGGGAATAATGTGGCTGGCTGACTGGATGGCACACGGAAGCATAATAAATGGAAAGCTTATACTGCCGTTCAGGCAGGTAGAAAGAGAAAGATTTTCAAAAGGGAAAAGAGCGCTTGAAATTATAGGATGCGAGCATCTTGTGCATATAGAAAATGCAATCCTAAATGAAAAAGATACTAATGCACTTATGTTTAACATGGGAATGCAATTAAACGGTCCACTGGACAAAGAATGCGATAAGATAATATTAAAAGCCAAGGCAGGCGAAGGGAAAGGAGTGCTTGAAATAATAAACGAGCTTTGCGAAATTAAAATAAAAGACAAGTCCGGCACATTTATAGGGGCAAGGATGGGAAGGCCTGAAAAAGCAAAGCTTAGAAAGCTTGACGGCAGTCCACATGTACTTTTTCCTGTTGGAGATGAAGGGGGAAGGCTTAGGAGCTTCCAGTCGGCTATGGAGCACGGAAGCGTAAGAGCTGAATTTCCAAATTATTACTGTGAGAAATGCAGTAAAGATATAATATATCCGAGATGCGAGAGCTGCGGAAGCATCGGGGCTAAAATGAGGTTCTGCCCTGAATGCGGGAAGAGCAAATATGAAAAATGCGAGGAGCATGACATGGGGCTTGAGTATAAGGAGCAACGGATTGCGATACAAGAGTATTATGAACATGCGAGAAAAAGGAGCAATTTAAGGAACGGGGAGGTTACTTCCATTGTAAAAGGGGTAAGAGGAACGAGCAACAGAGAGCATAGCTGTGAATATCTTGGAAAAGGAATATTGCGGGCAAAATATAATCTTCATGTGAATAAGGATGGGACGATAAGATATGATATGACTGAAATGCCAATTACTCATTTTAAGCCGGAGGAGATAGGGACGAGCGTTGAGAAGCTAAAAGCATTAGGCTATGAAAAGGACATATCCGGAAACCCGCTTGAAAATTCAGGGCAGATAATTGAGCTGTTTCCCCACGATATTATACTTCCTGCAAGCCCGGAAAGTCCGGATGAAAGGGCAGATGATGTTTTTTTAAATGTAGCAAAATTCATCGATGATGAGCTTGAGACGATATACAAATCACCCAGATTTTTCAATGCGCAAAAGAAAGAAGACCTTGCAGGAGCCCTTTTAGGGTGCATGTCGCCGCATACTTCAGCTACAGTAGTGGGGAGAATAATAGGCTTCTCAAAAATTCAGGCAATGCTTGCAAGCCCATATATACATGCGGCAATGCGTCGTGATTGCGACGGAGATGAGGCAGCAGTAATGCTTTTAATGGATTTGCTGCTGAATTTTTCCAGGAAATTTCTGCCTTCTCACAGAGGGGGAACACAGGATGCGCCCCTTGTCCTGAACATGAGGATAAGGGCAAATGAAGTTGATGATATGATATTTGATGTGGATATCGGAAAAAAGATACCTCTTGAATTATATGAATCTGCGGAAAGGCACGCACATCCATCTGAAATTAAAATGGAGCAGGTAAAGGGAAGGCTCGGAGGGGAAAAAGAATTTGAAGAGCTGGGATATTCTTATGAAACTTCAAATATAAATCTCGGGCCTTTATGCTCTTCTTACAAAACTCTTCCGACAATGCAGGAAAAGGTTGATGAAATGATGAAGCTGTGCAGTAAGATACGGGCTGTTGATGTGCAGGATGTTTCAAGGCTGATAATAGAGAGGCATTTTATAAGGGATACAAGAGGCAACTTAAGAAAGTTTTCGCAGCAGGGGTTTAGATGTGTTGCATGCAATGAGAAATACAGGAGGCCCCCCCTGGTTGGGAAGTGCACAAAGTGCGGAGGAAGGCTGTTATTTACAATATCTGAAGGAAGCATATTAAAGTATATGCA
>Ga0209541_10018142_pt1 | contig 10221 bp, 11 predicted proteins | sample RifCSPlowO2_01_FD_184027 | JGI IMG/M metagenome (GOLD analysis project Ga0209541, IMG submission 184027) | Groundwater microbial communities from Rifle, Colorado - Rifle CSP2_plank lowO2_0.1 (SPAdes) (version 2) | ecosystem: Environmental > Aquatic > Deep subsurface > Groundwater | place...
AATTGGGGAATATTACCTCCAGCGACGCCACGTCATTGCCTATAAAGAAATTCCAAAAATCATTGTGCAAGCCTTCATCGCAGCAGAAGATGATCGTTTCTTTGAGCACCAGGGGCTTGATTTTAAAGGAATGCTTCGGGCTTTCATTGTAAATCTTAAAGCTGGGGAGTTAAAACAGGGTGGAAGCACTATTACACAACAAGTAGCACGATCGCTCTTTTTAACTCGCCGTAAAACAATTATTAGAAAAATAAAAGAAATTATTTTGGCAAGCACCATGGAACAACATCTTTCAAAAGATGAAATTCTCTACCTTTATCTTAATCAAGTTTTTCTGGGTCACGGTGCGTACGGCATTGAATCAGCAGCACATATCTACTTTGGAAAAAGCGCAAAAGATTTAACTTTGGCTGAAGCAGCACTTCTTGCTGGTCTTCCCCAGGCACCGAGCCATTACACGCCGTATCATCACCCCGAAAGAGCTAAGCAAAGACAGATTTACGCGCTTCAGAGGATGAAAGAAGTAGGTTTCATCACAGAACAGCAGATGAAAAAGGCTACAGATGAAGAAATTGAAATAAAGGGAAACCTCAATTTTGATGAAACACCTTATTTTGTAGAACATGTGAGAAAATATCTCGTAGAAAAATATGGAAATGACACTGTTTTGACTGAAGGCCTTAAGGTTTACACAACCCTCAATTTTGAATTTCAAAAACAGGCCCAAAATGCGTTGAAGTGGGGTTTAAAAGAAGTGGATAAGCGCCGGGGCTATCAAGGTGTTTTAAAACATCTCAACGCACAAAATATTTCACAATATCTTACACAACAGCATCGAACTCTCATTGAAGAAAAATATTCTAAGAGAAAATTAGTGAAACTTACAAACGGAGATTACGGATTTTTTATTGATCCAAAACATTATGAAGAAAATACACCTTTAGAAAAAGAAAAACTCTACGATGGCATTGTATCATCGGTTGGAGATTCAGCTGTTGAAGTGCGGGTTGGCAGAGAAACAGGCAGCATATCCTTTCAAGATATGCGCTGGGCACGGCCTATTGATACAGAGGTTTTTTGGCAGGAAAAACTTGTCGATAAACCCGGCAGCGTTTTGAAAGAAGGCGATGTTATTTCTCTAAAAGTTATTAAATTGCCAGGTGAGAACAATGGCAAAACTGTTTTCTCTCTTGAACAAGGGCCGCAATTACAAGGTGCCGTTTTGTCTTTTGAGGTGGGTACAGGAAATATTCTCTCCATGGTGGGAGGGTATGATTTTTCTAAAAGCGAATTTAACCGGGCTATCCAAGCCTATCGCCAAGTTGGTTCTACTTTTAAACCTGTTATCTATGCAGCAGCACTCGACAAAGGGTTTACTCCGGCAAGCGTCATAACTGACGCCCCCATTGTTTATAAAGACGAAGATACAAATGTTGAATGGAAACCAGATAATTACGGGGAGCAATTTTACGGCGATACACTTTTTAGAACAGCTATTATTAAATCAAGAAATATTGCCACTATTAAAATCGTTCAGGATATTAGTTTAGAGTACATTCTAGCTTACGCTAAAAAACTTGGCATTGAATCTCAACTCAATGAAGACCTTTCTTCAGCACTCGGTTCATCCAGTACATCATTGTGGGAAATATCACGAGCCTATTCTATTTTTCCTAATCGAGGAAAACTCATTGAACCTGTGTTTATTAAAAAAGTTCTCGACCGAGACGGAAAAGTGTTAGAAGAAATAAAAGAGCCCTTTATCAAAAAAACAGAAGTTAAAATTGATTTTCACTTAAGGCGAAACTATACCTCCGCCTCAGAACAAAACAGGGATGAAGAAAAAGCAAAAGAGTTAGAAGATTTTTTTAAGACTTACGAAAACAACTTACAAAAAGATGAGGTTATTGCACCACAAACGGCTTTTATTATGACCCATCTCTTACAAGGTGTCGTACAAGAGGGTACAGGATGGAAATTGAAAGAACTGGGCCGCCCTGTTGCTGGTAAAACAGGAACCACGGACAATTACGAAGATGCTTGGTTTATTGGCTTTACACCCGATATTGTAACCGGTGTATGGGTGGGCATGGACGACAAAAAAGAAGCTATTGGAAAATTAGAAACGGGTTCTAGTGCTGCAGCACCCATTTGGGTATCCTATATGAAAGAAGTCTTACGCTCTTACCCTAAAAAAGAGTTTGAAGCACCACCAGCGGTTACCTTTGTAAAAATAAATTCAGAAACAGGACAGCTTGCAGACCCTCTAGACCCAAAAGGTGTTTACGAGGTTTTTAAAGAAGGTACAGAGCCAACAGAAATGCAAGAAGAAAGGCCTGAGAGTCCAAAAACCACAGAAGCAAATCAGAAAAAAGAACTCGAGGACGAATCCTCCCGTGGGTTTTAAAGGAAAAAATATGCAGACAAGTTTAAGTACTGAGAATCAAAAAGAAATTCGTGATTTGAGACGGTTTTTCCATCAAAATCCAGAATTAAAATATGAAGAGAAAAAAACCTCACAAAAAGTTGCAGAAACTCTAAAAAAATATGGCTACAAGCCAGAAGTGGGGATGGCAAAAACTGGAGTTATTGCTCTTCACACTGATAAAACTAATCGCTGTATTTTACTTCGTGCTGATATGGACGCACTTCCACTTCAAGAAGTAAATGATGTTCCATATAAATCTAAGAATCAAAATGTCATGCATGCCTGTGGCCATGACATGCATATGGCAACACTTCTCATGACCGCAAAAGAACTTCAAAAACAAAAGTTACCTGGCAATGTCAAATTTGTTTTTCAACCAGCTGAAGAAGGCGGCTGTGGTGGAGAACTTATGGTTAAAGAAGGCGTTCTCAAAAATCCAAAAGTTGAAGCTGCTTTTGGGTTGCATGTATGGAGTCCTCTCCCCGTTGGAAAAGTAGGTGTGACTCCTGGCCCTATTATGGCAGCTGTGGATGAGTTTAACTTAAAAATTATCGGAAAAGGCGGACACGGTGCTGCTCCACACCAAACCATTGATAGCATTGTTGTTGCGAGCCAATTAGTGAATGCCTTACAGGTTATGGTAAGCCGCAACACAGATCCTTTTGATTCCATGGTCGTCACTGTTGGAAAATTTCAAGGTGGTTCAACATTTAATATTATTCCAGAAGAAACATATTTGCGAGGAACAGTCCGTACCATGAGTGAAACAATGTGGAAAAAAGCACCCACACTTTTTGAAAATATTGTAAAAGGTGTAACACAAGCTCATGGAGCCCGTTACGAGCTCGACTATAATCGCCAAGCACCACTCACTATTAATGACAAAAAAATGACTGAATTTGTCCAGGAGGTTTGCGCCTCCGTTGTGGGAGAAAAAAATGTTGATACCACATGCCGTACCATGGGCGGGGAAGATTTTTCATTTATTTTAAGAGAAGTACCTGGTTGTTTCTTTTTTGTTGGGGGAGAAAATAAGAAAAAAGGCTTTGTTCATCCTCATCATAGCCCACGATTTGATATTGACGAAGAATCCCTTCTTATCGGCTATGAAATTATGAAAAAAATCCCATCTGAATATTATAAAAAATTTACGAAAGTTATTTCTTAAGAACGGTCGATTCCGTAAACATCTTTTCTATGACAGATGACAAGAATCAATACTTGTCGCGGTGGTATAATTCTGTAAACAACTCGATAGTCACCCACACGAATTCTGCGGTGTCCCTTCAAACTATAACGCAATGGTTTACCGTATTTGATAGGATCTGTAAGCAATCTATTCTCAATGGCCTTGAAAATCTTTTTTCTTACTACTTTTGGAAGACTTGGAATATCGTTTTTTATAACAAGAGGATGATAAAGAATTTCAAATTGGGACATCTATTTAGACCAAGCTTTACTATGAGGAATAAGTTCACTCTTCTCCAAACTCTCTTCGCGATCCTGAGCAATGTGACTCAATTTATAATCTTCGTAGAGCTCAAGAGCTTCAATTAGTAATTCTCTTGCTTTGAGCGACATGGATAGCTCATCCATTTCAGCTAATTTCTTGATTAAATTGTAGACTTGAGGTTCTAAAACAACATTTAGTCTCGGGTTTTTTGTTGGCATTCCACACCTCCAGTCAAGAGTGTATCAAAAGTGATGCACCATGTCAATGGCTGGAGTTTGCACCGGAGAGTTGTTTAACGAGATCACCCATCACAGCTTTTGCATCACCAAAAAGCATCCAGGTTTTATCTAAGAAATAAAGTTCGTTTTCGATACCTGCAAACCCTGGATTTTTACTGCGCTTGATAGCAAAAACAGTTTTTGCCTTGTCGGCATCAATGATAGGCATGCCATAGATAGGACTACTCTTATCATATCGAGCTGCTGGGTTCACAACATCATTAGCACCAATCACGAGAGCAACATCGCACTGTGGCATATCGGAGTTAATCTCATCCATTTCAACAAGATCCGTATAAGGAATATTGGCTTCCGCCAATAACACATTCATATGTCCCGGCATTCTGCCCGCCACGGGATGAATAGCAAATTTAACTGTAATTCCACGTTTTTTAAGTTGGTCATACAATTCACGTACTTTATGTTGGGCTTGCGAAACGGCCATACCGTAACCAGGAATAATCACAACAAGACTGGCATGCTCGAGAATGTGGGCAACACCCTCTGGTGTTTCTGATTTATAAACCCTTTCTTCTTCTCCTTCTTTTTTAGTCTCTTGTACCTGACCAAAAGCACCAAAAAGAACATTGACGAAGGAGCGGTTCATAGCCTTACACATAATGATAGAAAGAATAAGACCACTCGCTCCATCAAGTGCCCCAGCTGTAATGAGTAATTTATTATTCAACACAAACCCCATGGCAACAGCTGAAAGGCCTGCATACGAATTGAGAATAGAAATAACGGTTGGCATGTCTGCCCCACCAATGGGAAGAATGAGCAACACACCAAACAATAACGACAACCCAATAATCACCATAAAAACTGTTGCAGACCAACCTGTAAGAGGATTCATAACAAGAGCTGTACCGAGCACAAGTGTTACAACAATAAGCCCAATATTACTTACATTTTGAAGAGAATAGGTAACAGGCCGCTGCGGAATCCATTTGATTCCTTGAAGTTTTCCAGCTGCCATAAGACTTCCTGTAAAGGTGAGATAGCCCAAAACAATTTCAACAATGACAGCTATCATCCTAAAAGTTGTTATGTTTTCGTGTTCTCCCCCTAGCCATAAAAAGTATTCAGCCGTTCCCACAAGTCCTGCTGCAAGCCCACCAAAAGCATGAGAAAGCGCAGTTCGCTGAGGAACTGCAGTTAAAGGAACCTGAGAAAGAGGAATTCCCACAGCAAAACCAGCTGCGATAGCCACAATAATCCACCCATGATGAATGATAATTTCGGGCTGAACCCATGTGGCCACAATGGCAATCAACATCCCAGCCACACCAGAGTAAACACCCCAACGAGCAGTTTTCGGATCACTCATCCAATGTAGAGAAAAAATAAAAAGCGCTGTTGCTACAATGTAAGAAAGTTGAGTTATGGCATAAATCATTTGTTCTTCTTTTTCACCTTAAACATTTTGAGCATACGATCTGTAATGAGAAAACCACTTACTATATTTGTCATGGAAGAAAAAAGAGCAATCGCCCCAAGAATACGTATAGGAAGTGGATGCTCTGAGCCCGTTACAATAATAGAACCCACAACAGCAATCGCTGAAATAGCATTGGTAATAGACATAAGTGGCGTGTGTAAGAGTCGTGAAACTCTCCGGATAACCCCAATACCAATAAACGCAGATAAAACAAAAACAAATAACATCGACCAGTAATCTAAAGTTTCTAGATGCATCTTTATCCTTCCCCTGGCTTCAGAGCCTTTTTACTTGGAGCATGCACAACCTCACCTTTATGAGTAATGATAGAATTTTTTTGTATCTCATCAGAAAGATCAAGCTGAAAATTTTTGTCTTTTGTAAATGTTTGCACAAATGAAGTTAAATTTCGTGAAAATAAAAGGCTCGCATGTGTAGCCATGGAAGAAGGAAGATTAAGAGGAGTTATGATTTTAATACCGTGAGCCACCACAGCTTCACCTGGGCGGGAAAGCTCGCAATTGCCTCCGCCCTCTCCAGCCAAATCGACAATAATAGAACCAGGCCGCATTTTTTTTACCATCTCTTCTGTTATAAGTTTTGGTGCAAAAATACCACCGATAAGTGCCGTGGTTATCAGAACATCTACTGTGGCACACTGCTCAACTAAAAGTTCACGCTGCCTATTTTTATCTTCTTGAGAAAGCTCCTTGGCGTAGCCACCACCAGCAGAAGCACTTTCTTTAAGTTCTATTCCAACATATTTAGCACCTAAACTCTCAATTTGTTCTTTCACTTCAGGTCGAACATCCGTTGCCATAACGTTAGCACCAAGACGTCTTGCTGTAGCAATCGCTTGTAACCCTGCTACTGCAGCCCCAATAACAAAAACCTTTGCTGGAAAAACCGTACCCGCAGCCGTCATAAACATGGGAAAATATTTACTAAGTTCTGTTGCTGCGATGAGGGCACCTTTATAGCCCACAATGTTTGCCATGGATGAAAGTGTATCCATAGCCTGTGCACGTGTGATTCGTGGAATGGCATCTGTAGAAAAGGCACAAACTTTTCGTCGTGCTAATTGACCTACAACATCTAAATGCCGCAACGGCATAAGTGAACCAAGTAGCATGGTTTCAGGTCGCATCCATTCCACTTCATTTCTGTTAGCGCCAATTGCAGGAGAATTAACTTTGAGAACAAGATCAGCTGAAGCAAGCATTGCCTTTGGGTCAGATTCTACAGTACAGCCAACTTCACGATAGGCATTATCTGGATAAAAAGAAGCTTCTCCAGCCCCTTTTTCAATTGAAATTGTGTATCCAATTTGTGCTAATTTTTTGCACGATTCAGGAACCAGCGCAACTCGACGCTCAAGAGGTTTTGTCTCTTTCACCACTGCAATCTTCATATGGATTCCTATTATTTGTGCACTATGTTAGCATCACAATTATAACGTTTGCAAAGAAAACTTTAGCGACGGCAGTGTTGAATAAGTCTTGGATTTTATCTGTCATCCCCGCTCCCGTCGTTGCGAGCGAATGCGAAGCAATCTCGACAGCAGAGCTGTCGTTCAGGAGGCGATCCAATGGTAAAAGATATCAAATTTATGCATCTACTTAGATCAAGCTTTACTATGAGGAATAGGTTTCTCCTTGTCTAAACTCTCTTCTCGTTCATGAACGAGCTGGCTTAATCTATAGTCCTCATAAAGTTCTAAAGCCTCTATGAGCAACTCATGAGCCTTAAGTGCCATAGATAATCCATCTATGGCAGCTAGCTTCTTAATTAAATTGTAAACCTGTGGTTCTAAAACAATATTTAATCTCAGATTCTTTGTTGGCATCTCACCTCTACTTGAAAGTGCATCAAAAGCAATACACCAAGTCAAATAAAGAGAGCGCAATTTTTGCTCCATCGAAACTACAAAAAACGTCATCTTTTTTCCTGCATATCAACTTACTTATTGAATTTATTAATCTTTTTCTTCTAAGACTACTGGCATACGCCTTGCACACTGAAAGTAATTATGAAAAAACTGATATTCCTTTTAATTTTCACCCTATATTCTGTAAACATTGGATATTCACTAGATCCAGAAGATGTAGAAAAAAATGCACCAGAGGGAACGGTTATATTGGCCCAATACATGGAAACCCTTGAAAGAGGTAACAGCATTAAAACAGTTCCATCTTTAAAGGTCGTCTCAGAAGAAGAGTTTGATAATCAAAAAGATCTTATTTTTGTTGGGCGTATTTGGCCCAATAACAATCATCCTAATACAATGCCATTAGGATTAGGATGGCATCTTGGTATGAGAAGAGCCTTTGTAGTACCAACTGGAGCACACTTCCCAATGGATTCAAAATTACTCGGATATGTTTACATGTCTCCAACGAAATCTAATATTTTTCCACTTTATGAGTCATTTGAAATAAATCAAAATACTAACCAACTGGGTTGGCATAGTCGGCCAACTCAAGATACATATTTATTAGGTAATAATGCTATTCCCATAGCAAACATTTTTCATACTAACGAAAATGATAGAGAAAGAGGAAGGGAAAGAAGAAGATATTATATTAACTTTTCTGCTGATGAAGAATGGCAAGTAATGATTTTAACTACTCCAGATATTAGAAGTGTAAACAATTTGAATGTGCCTGTTGAGATGGAAATTTATCTCTACGACATTCCTTTTAAAAAAATTTACCATTTCAAAAAAACAGTTTTTCCTGAATACGGTTCTGTCGTAAGAAGTAAATTTAAAGATGAGAACAACTCAGAAATAGCACTTTCAGCAAGCATTTATTTTTCTAAATATTCAAATGATACGAAAATAGTAGAGGGTCAATTACAACTTACATTACCCCACAAAATCGCTAAATATCGTTATAATTCTCATGTCTTTTCTGATCCTTTTTTCAACAACACTCCACAAATTGAAGAAGATAAAATACCTGTCATTTTCGATATATGGCTACAATAAAATAGTGCACATATGCTATATTCATTCATTCGCATAGATGGCAATTTGAGTTGTCAGTTATGGGTCATATTGTTACAGTTGTTCACATTGTGAAGAAAAAACTTGATGTTCGTAGTCAGCAACGTTTTCAAAATTTTAAACGAGCTCTAGGACTGTATGGAGAGGCTTTAAAACCAAAAATGTCAAAGCTTGAGGAAGAAGGTTTGATTCAGCGTTTTGAATATACTTTTGAACTGGCTTGGAAATGTCTTCAAGATTTATTGTATGAACGTGGTTATGCAGAAGTTCGAGGCCCCAGACCAGTTATCGAACAAGCATTCCAAGATGGTATGATTTCAGATGGTCCTCTTTGGTTACAGATGCTCAAAGCTCGCAATGAAACTACTCATCTCTATGATGAAGCTGTTTTTAAATCTATTTCTAAAAATGTAAAAGGTCCTTTTCTTTCTGTACTCAAGAACTTTGAAAAAAATTTTCCGAAATGAAAGTTAAAATCTCTGGTATTCCTGACGAGTACGCTAAATACATTCTTGATTTATTTAGATCTCTTCCTCAAGGTGCGGAAATCATATTATTTGGCTCCCGAGCGAAGGGAAATGCGAGAGAAGGTTCAGATATTGATATTGCCATTAAAGGAAAATTTATCACTTTGGAAGATCGCAATACCTTGTTATTAAAATACGATGATCTGGAACTGCCATGGAAGTTAGATATCGTAATTTACCACCTCATAAAAGAACCCGCACTAAAAGATCATATCGACCGCGCAGGTATCCGAATTTTGTAAATATCTTCAAGTTTGTTTACAAAAGAAATTTCAAGTTTTATACTGAAAGGTATCCCATGGGGAATGGCGGGGTTTTCGACACCAAGAAGTCAAAAGCCTTGCAACTTATCGAAGCAGGCGTGAGCCATGCGTCCAATAACGAACTTGAATCAGCCATTCTTTGTTTTCAAGAATCTATTTCTTATTTTCCTACGGCCGAAGCCTACACCTACTGGGCATGGATGCTTTCCTTCCAGGGTGAATTTGAAAAGGCCATTTCACTTTGCAAAAAAGCCATAGAAGTCGACCCTGAGTTTGGAAACTCCTACAACGACATTGGCTCCTATCTCATGAAACTTAATAAATTTGATGATGCCATGACGTGGTTGGAAAAAGCAAAAAAAGCGGCTCGCTATGAATTAAGACACTATCCTTTCATGAATATGGGCCGAATCTACATGGAAAAAGGCTGGATCACTCGTGCCATAGAAGAATTTCAAGGTGCCCTCAAATTTGATCCGAACAACCTCGAAGTAAAACATGTTTTGGAAGACCTAGAACAATCAATTCACTAAAGGGTGTCCCTGATTTCCCCTTTTTGGACTGTCCAAAAAGGGGAAATCAGGGACACCCTTCCTTTAAAAAGTGGGTTTGTATTCGCCAAAGATCCATCTTAAAACGTCAGAAATTTCGCCTATCGTAGCATAAACCCTCACAGCATCTAAAATAGGAGGAACAACATTTTTATTTTGCGTTGCAGCTTCTTTTAAAATTTCAAGTTTCTTTTTAACCTCTTGTGCGTCTCGTTCTTTTTTTATTTTTTTTAAATTCTTAATCTGTTGTTTAACCGATTTTTCATCTACCTT
>Ga0209541_10018144_pt1 | contig 10221 bp, 13 predicted proteins | sample RifCSPlowO2_01_FD_184027 | JGI IMG/M metagenome (GOLD analysis project Ga0209541, IMG submission 184027) | Groundwater microbial communities from Rifle, Colorado - Rifle CSP2_plank lowO2_0.1 (SPAdes) (version 2) | ecosystem: Environmental > Aquatic > Deep subsurface > Groundwater | place...
TGTTGCAAAAACACTTGCAAACTCACCAGAAATTAAATCCTTGATTTTTTTCCTGTCAAAGTTTACTGTAAATCCTATGCTTTTAATTTCAACATCTTTAGGATTTATTTTTATTTTTGCATCATTTCCAAGGTGTATTTCCTTGTAATTATTGTTTTGTCTTATATAGCAATTTTCTAGTGTTAATATATCCCCTTCATTTATCTTCTCAAAATCACTCATTAATTTTTCATCCCATATTACCGCTCTAGAACTTCCAGTCTCATCTCCTATAAACAAAGTAGCAACCCTTCCCTTTCTATTTTCTTTGTTAAATTCCCTGATCTCATATTTCTGTATAACTTTGCAGTTTAATTTTACATTTCTCAACCCTGGAACTATCTCATTTACCTTAAACTCTTTCTTGTCAAAATCAAACAGTTTAACCCCCAATTCATTGGAAATTATATGTGCAGCCCCCTCCCTAGATATCAATCCATGAAGCTCATTCATTTTTCTTTCTATCTTTTCTTCAGCTTCTTTTTTAGAAATATCCCCTTTTTCTGTTATTTTTTTAACTATTTCTTCATAGCTTAATTTAAACATTTTAACAAAAGAATTATGGACTCTTTATTAAGTTTTTTCTTTCTGAAATGGTACTTCAATGGTTTTAATGACTTTGTATTGGTAACTGAATGTTACTTTCAAAGGAACATTTCTTGATTGATCATCAGTAGCAACCTCAAACTCGCAGCTTATTCTTGATTTTTTATCCTTAAATTCAATCTCGTTCTTATTGCATTTTATTAATCTTGCCCCAATTAGTTCTGGATTAAAATCCCTTACTATGCTGTTTATGTTGCTGCTTGCATCGCCATAATCTTTTAAGTAAAAATCTAATTTAACCGTAGACATTCCCCTGCCTACAGCCTGATACATATATGATTTTTCTATTTTTTCTATGCTGACTGAATGAAGATTTGCATTCTTAAAATTATTCTCATTTAATGTCTGAGTGCTTTGGCAATTATTTATCCCCCTAGAACTTACCTCTGTTAAAGAAACAATGCATATATTCCCAGAAAATTCAGTCATAGTCATATAATCAAGCTCAAGTTTTATCAATCCAGCCGTCAAGCTGTTGAATGCCTCTTTCTGATAAGTAAATGGCCTGAATTCTATAAATCTCGCAGATTCTTTTGCCTTTACTCCTTCAACAATTCCAAGCAGATTAAAACTAACAGGCTCTTCATCTAAACTAATATCATATCCGCTTATTTCTGATATCTTAATAGTTCCAGTTACATCATTGCTTCCATAATTATTTAGTAAAAACCTTGCAGAAATTGTCTCTCCAAATTCAATAGGATTTCTATTTCCTTGGCTTGGAAATCCATAATTAAACTCCATTTGCACCCCTCTTTTGCTTCCAAATCCAGAATCAGCCTGTAAATTAGTGCAGCCGATTACAAATATTAATAATATAAATAAAATTTTATTGTTCATTTTCTGGTCTCTTATAATCAGGATTAAAAAACTCTACATCTGCAGATTTTGATATCTTATACTTATAATTAGTTAATGCACTTAAAACAATTGGCCTTTCTTCATTCCCAGGATGTTCAACTTTTATACGACAAAAAAATCTATACTCACTAGAATCCAAAAAGTCCTTTAAGCATTCATATCCCTTATCAGCTTGCTCTAAGCTATTTTCCTTTCCAAATTCTTCTTTTACACTTTTAAAAGACTTACAGTTCGGATCAGAAATTCTATCTATAACTTCCTTTTTTAAAATTCCAGAACTATCAAAATCCTCGCAATTTTCTTCATCTATCTCCATTTTTCCTTCAGCTAAAACTAACTTCAAGCTTTCAAGTTGCTCAAGCTGGCCATTCCATGCCTCTTTATGATTTATTAAACCAATAATGAAATTATAATAAGAAGGTAATAATGGCTGTTTTAATCCAAAGCTTCCAAATCCAAGATTAACTTCTATTGGCCCTCCTTGATAAGTTGAAACAACAACGCCATTAGATCTGACATTCCCTTTTCCAATCAAATCTCTTTTTTTAAAAAAATCTGTAACTTCATCAACATTATTTCCAAAATCATCTTTATTATCAACAACATAGATATCAAATCCAGATCTTACGCTATAATCATAAATTACCTCTAGATCAACTTTCTCAGCGCTTTCCCTTTTTGTTTCGTCTATTTCAAAAGTATTTTCATCAAAGCTGCATAAAATTTGAAAATCAAATTGATCCCCTGGATTTACAGCAATAACATTGCCTTCAGAATTAGGCAAGATTATTTTTCCTTCGTGATCTCCAGATTTACATTTAAAGACTAGCTCAAATTCATTGCTGGTATCTTCTGCTTTGTTATTTACAGAAATAGTTCCACTTAATTTTACATTTTCATTAACCCTATAATTTGGCCTTATTGCCACAAAATTTTTAATAATAACTCCTATTTGCTGAACATTCTCTATAGGTGTTGCATCTGGATTTGTAAATCGATAGCTACCAGGATTTAAAGCACCTTTAAAAAAATTAATAGAGCTAGAAAGTTTTCCTCCAATTCCAAGATTATTAAAAGCTGTTTGTGCTTGGGTTGTTAAAGTCTGTCCATATCCGGTCTGCCATGATGTTAAAATAAAAATTCCAATTATAACTAAAACAACCCAAACAGTCCCCTTAGATTTTTCATGATATCGGTATTGTGCTGGTTGCTGAACAATAACCCTTTCTTGTCCCCTGATTAAATTATCTTTGCCACTTTCATCTCTTTCTCTTTGCCTAGCTAATCTTCTCTCTTCTTCTGCTGTCTTTTCTTGTTCTTTAGCCCTCTTTTCCTCTTCTTTTATTTGTTTTATCTTTTCTCTAGTAAATTTTCTTTGAGACGATGTATCATACCATTTTATAGCCCTTCTCCAAGGCATTCTTTGTGTCGTTACTATCTTAGATTCAGCTATAACTTTTTTTTGTTGTGCTTGAGCAGCTCTTCTTTCCTGCCATTCTGCATACCAACCTTTTTCAACGTCATTCCCTTTTTTTTCTTCAGGCATTTTTCCTCTTTTTTATAAAAATTATATATCTAAGCACTTTTAAAACTATCCAAATCAACCAATGCTTTGATCACTATGGGCTTTTCTACAAGTGCTCCATTTTCTACAACATTAACTTTTTTATCAGTAACAACCTCTATCAATTTTAAATCTTCTCCTCCGCTTATGCTCCATTGATAGTTTGAACTTTTAAAACTTTCAAAAGCACAATTAGTAAAATCATCCTGCATTGCACAAGTTTCTACAAGTAAGTATATGTCTTGATAATCCTTAAAGTTATAATTAAAATCTGCCTTTGAATATATGCTAGCTGATTCTGTTACCCTTATTCCCCTCTCCCCTTCAGCAGATAAAATAGGTTGCCCTTTGCTAAAATAATTATAGTCACTATTTACTTTAGTTATATAGTCTCTAGTTTCTCCAAAAGGGGGTATTTCATTATACATATTAACCTTTGTTGGTCCTGCATTATAGGCAGCCAAAGCATAGTCTAGTCCCTTTCCTTTATATCTCTCAATCATCATTGCTAAATATCCAGAACCAGTCAAAATATTATACCTAGGATCTTTTTTTGCCTGATTAAAAGTCCAGTCAACACTGCATTTAGAACTCCATTCATTGCTGCATTTTTTTTTCACATCTTTATAAGCATCTTCTTTTATCTGCATTAATCCATAAGCCCCTTTCTTGCTTCTTGCATTTGGATCAAAGCTGGATTCTTTTTTTATAACAGCCTTTATCAAAGCCTCATCTATTCCATATATAGAAGCCGCTTCAATTACATATTTGTTATATTCGTTATTTTCTCTAAAGAAATTTTCATTATAAGTTGCAGATGGTTCATCATAGTTTCCAAAAACTATGTTTTTATTAGACCACAATATCAATTTATTTTTATCAAGCAAGAAATGATAATCAGTTGCTAAATCACTATTATATTCTCCAATGTATTTCAAGAAATTGCCTTCATATATATCAAGAAAATTGCTTCCTGCATTTTCTGGCTTGCAGGTTTTGCTCCATAAATAAAAATCTCCTCGTCTACAATCTTCCCCATTAAATCCACCATTTAATCCTAGCCTTAACAAAGGCTCGCTTATAGCGTATTCAGCGCTTGCATCAATAAAAAACAAATTCTTTTGAACTTTATTTTGTTGATCCAATATCTTTAAGACATTTTCTCCTACTTTTACATCCTTTATTACAGGCTCTCTGGTATATATCATTCCTAAAGAATAAATAGTTGCAAGCAAGGCAACTATTGTAAACAAAGACAATAGCTCAACGCTTCCTTTTTTGTTTAGCATAGCGCAGTCACCGTAAACCTAAGATATTTTCCTGGCTCTCTTAAAGGAACATCTATCTCTGAAACCTCTTTAAACTCTAATGCCTCAGGAAATTCTGTATAGTAAATATCTGTATATATTCTCTTTACTGGCTTGTTTTCAGGCATCAAAAAAGCATCAATTGTTGATACCGGACATTTTTCAGTTTTTACTCTTTCAAAAAAATTTTCAGTTTCATCTATTGCATTATCAAAATCATTCAAGTAATATGAATCAACAAACATATCCCTAAAAGTTTTTCCTTGAACCTTGCTTTTTAAGAAATTCATGAAAAAAATATTATAGTCAATTAATTCAATATTTTCCACATTGTATTTCACAGTTGTACTTGCCTGTCCAGTTATGGTAAAAGTAAATATAACTAGTATGAAAAGTACAAAGGTAGATGCAATATTCTGCAATGTCTCTCCTAATTCTCCTTTTTTAAAAATCTTTGATCACCTCAATGGCTATCATCTCACATATATCTTGTCTTTCTCCATTTGCATTTATAAAAACACATTCCTTGCCTGAATTACAATTAACTTTATCTTCAAACTTGCAAAAGTTTTTATTGCCATTAAACTTTACTTCATCATTGTAAAAAGCCTCATTGTTAATACTGACTTTTACAGCATAATTAGCAGGAAAGCAATTTTTCAGTCTCTCAGAGCTTAACTTTTCCTTGTCAAGTTCTCCAACAACAACTCTGTTATTATCTTCATAAGCAAAACACTCAGAAGAATAAACAACCCTTCTCATCAATAAATTTGCATTTAAATCATCAGTGTTTATATCAGCATGCTGATATCTAGAAATTGCATACCCAAAAGAAAATGTAAACATTGTCATTACAAATATCACATAGATATATTTGGTAGACAATCCTATATCCATTGCTCCTTCAACCATTTTAAGCAGCCTCTAGATTTCTTTCTATATTGCTTTGATAAGCGTAGTTTTCACTATTATAATGACAATTACTATCCTGTTCTTTTATCTCGCTTTTTTTATATCTAAATTCATTTGTATCATACATTTCAGTATTTAGCGGATCAATATATTTTCCGTCAACAGAAATTCTAAAGTCTAAATGAGGTTCATTAGTATTTTCTTGTCCGGAAATTGCTATTCTGTCACCTTTTTTTACATTATCTCCATTCTTTACATATATCTTGCTTAAATGCAAGTATCTGCTTACTACTCCCTTGCTATGATCTATAGAAATAGTTCCAGAATTAGTACCTATAACCGTTCCATCAGAAATAGCAAATACATCCTCGTATCTAGATCTAATGTCTATTCCTTCATGAACCCTGCTTCCAACCAAAACATCCCTGGCTCCAAAACAGCTTGTGATCAATCTATTGTTTGAAGGCCATGCAAAAGCCTCGCTATTAAATCCCTTTTCACTCAATTTAATTGTTTCTGCAGAATAAGGAAAATCCTCAATTAAAGAGATGTTGCTGCCTTCTTTTGAAAATGTAATTCCTCCAATTCCATATTCAAAAAAACTTGAATCTATTTCTTGGCATAACTCCTTTGAGAAAACTTCTGAATAAACAACTTTATTGTCAATTGTCCTGACGCTTATTATATTGTTCTTTATACCGACAACATAATCATCTTTATTTACTTCAAAGTCTGCATAAAAATCATTTGGATTTAAGCAGACAGCATTTAAAAGTAAAGTTACTTCCTTGGCTAATATCCTTGCATCTAAAACCCTTCCCTTGCTTGCCTGGTATCCAAAAGCAAACAATGTTGAGCCAGCAGCTACTGCAATTAACAATATTCCAATAGTCATGACTAGGCTGCCAACACCCTTTTTATTCATTATTAAGAATTTAACTTTATTGTTTATTAACCTTTTCAAAACTTAGCTTATTTCCATTCTTTATTATTCTTAAAGGAAATTTATTTCTTCCTTCTATTAAAAGTCCTTGTAGATTTTTGTCTTCATTTCCATTTTTATCTAAAATAAATCCATTTATTTCCTGGTATTTTTCTAGAGTTTTAGCCTCGCAAATGCTCCCGCTCCTATAGCAAGCATTTTTATCTTCTATCTTGCCACATAAGCAAAAACAAACCCCTTTTTCCCCGCATTTATCAATAGGCCTATTTATTTCTTCTATAATGTTTACATTATTGGAGAAAGCTATTAAAAAATGATTTTCATCAACAAAATAGATAGCCTCAAATGGTTCATCCTCTTCTAAATTATTTATCTTTAATATAAGGCCATCGAAAAAACCCTTAGCACTATCTCTTGGAAAGCCTACAGCTAACAAAGAATTGCCAGCATAAGTTAAGACAATTAATACAGGGATTGCAACAAGCAAGCCAACGATTACATTCATTAAAGTAACATCGCCTTTTTTTGACATATAAATCAAAAATTAAAGAAATACTTAAAGGTTTTTGTTTAGCTAAAACAAGCTAAAACATATTTCTTGTATTGGTTTTTCACCAATTTTAGTAGTACAAGGAACTCCAAGATTTTGTCCTTCTTTGCCATTTCTAGTGCAATAAAAATCAACATATTGTTTTGGATCTGTTCCAGCAACAACTTCCGCTTCCCCATTATTATCAGCATCTATTTTAAAAGAATATGTACAGTATGGGGAGCTTTTAACTAAAGCTTCACTAGTCAATAAAGCAGCTTGATCACAAAAATTATTGCATTGTTGTATGGCTAAAGTCCTATCAGTTCCTGCAGTAGTTCCAAAGAATATTGACTTAACTCTATCAGTCAATCCTTTAAAACCAAATAAGAAGAATGAAACAACCACAATTAAAACTACAACTACTATAATTGCAATTACTATTGTATTTAATGAAAACTCTTGCCCTCTTTTGTTTTTTATCATTATCTTAAATCTCCTAATCTAAATATATAAACTTTTTGGTTATTTTGGTAAACATGGGCGCCCCAAATAAGAATCTAAAATCCCACCATCAACACAACCAATGTTGCATGGATCTGAATTACAAGTTTGAGAATCATCTTTGAATGGATTTGTGCTAGCATAATCACTGCATTTCATACCATTAAAGCAAGCTTTGCATTGATTTTTTCCAATAACCAACACATCTGTCCAGTAACATTTGTATAATCCTCTTTTATCAGAAGATATTTTATTTAGGTCTAACCAACTATATTGCGAATTACATTCATTTTCTTGCAAAAATTTTTCGCAATTTATTTCAGGAAATAAAATTCTAAAGAACTCTGGATATTTATTAAATAAATTTGTATAAGTTTCAGTATATTTCGTTTCAACATTAGCATCTTCAAAGCATTTTCCAACACCGTACATAAATTGTTCATCTATTAATTTATTACTCCTTATAAAAGTCTCTCTTATATAAGCCCTATTAACAAATTCTTTATATCTAACTTCGAATGAATAACAATTATCAACATTTAGCTGAACATTGGGTATCCTATTTCTTTCTAGCTCAGAAGCGCTCATATTATAATAAGAATTTGCAAGTAATTGTTTTACCTTAGCTATATCAGAATATTTTCCATAATCGGAGATTATGTTTTGGAATTCTATCTTAGATCTATCATAATCCTTTCTCTTATAATAATCAGCAGCAACTAAGTACCTGTCTAAAATTTTTCCTTTTTCTGTCTCTGTTTTAGAAAATTCTTCTAATAATTTTTTATCTCCTTCTTTAACTGGTTCTTTTATACTTGCTAGCTGAAAATCTACATTAGCCTTATTATATTCATTAGTCTGTCCATATTCCCTCAAAAATTCATCAAATAAGTTCTTAGCTTTATCATTTTCACCATTATTCTTATAACAAACAGCAATATCAAACAAGCTATTTCCTAAAACTTCTTTATCCTTGGTTTTATCCAAAATTGTATATTCTTTGTCTTTGGGTCCTTGTTTCTTAATGGCTACCTCTTGATAAAGCCCATAAGCATCATCGCAATATATCTTTTGAAAAGGCGACTTGTCTAAATAACAAGCAATGATTCTTTGATAGTTTTGTTTTAAGTCCATCAATACCAATGCAGTATTTGTAGAATCCTTTCTATTTAAGTCAAGTATCTTTTTTATATTAACTAAAAATTCATTTTTTGCAATATTGCAATCTTGACTTAATGCAAAATCTATTTGTTCTTGTGTTTGTTTTTGTAATTGTTTAACATTTTCGTCATTGCTCCAAGCTTTATCTAATTCTTCTTGAGATAATTTTGCGAAAGTTTTTCCTTGATTAGCATAAGTACTAACCATATTTCCATAAGTCTTGGTCAATATACCCCAATTCGTGATAATAAAAAATGCTATAGCCACTAAAGCAATTATAGCAACAATACCCCAAACTATTTCCCACCAATGACCTTGCCCTTTTTTTCCAGCTATCATCCTAATCCCAATACAGCCTCTTTTATTGTATTTAAATACTTCGCAAACACAATCAATAAAAATAAAACCAATAAGATTATTATCGCCTTAACTATAACTTCAAATTGCATATCTCCTTTTTTCATCTTAAAAAATCTCCAGTAATTTTTCAAGCAGTTCCAAGATTTTATCTCTAAAAGCATAGATCATTAAAATTATTATCCCAAGTAGAACTAATCCAAGTATTAACTTCGCTATTTCTTCAAAGGCCATCATTCCTTTTTTATTCAAGTCTATCACATTTCTCGCTCATACCAAAACCATTGTCAATAACAATGGTTGGCTGAAACTCAGTTTTATAAGCTAAACTAGTTGCAACCCCTCCGACTATGCCAAAGGCAACTTTAGCAGGCCCTATACCCAAAAGCCATCCCCCTATAATACGACCAGCAACTAATCCGCCAACATCTTTTAATGCCTGGTCTTTCCACTCGTCAAAATTTTTAGTCGCCATAAATATTACATAAGTTGGATTTTTATCATTTAATACAATTTCTGAATCTCCAAGATCTATTTCAGCATTTTCACTGCCTAAAAAATAGCTTGTATAAGTTGTTTTGGTTCCAATCTTATAAGAATTTTTATTCAAAAACTCAGAAAATTCCTTAGTACTTATTTTAACCTCATCTTTCTTTGTTATAATGCTAGAGCAAACAAGACATCTAGCATCACTTTGTCCAAAGTCTATATCTCCTAAAAAATCAATCTTTCCTTCCCCCATCTTGCCCCAGCAAGACTTCATTTGGTCTGCTAATATCTTCATGGTTTTTTTCTCATCAGTATTTTTTATTTCAACTTCCTCAACAGGACATTTTAATTCCCCAGATTCTTTTAATCCAAATGTTGCTTTTGTTGCAGAATATTTTAAATAAAGGCTTAACTCACAAACATTTCTATCTACAACAGTGGTTATCTTTGAGCCAAGAAGATTAGGGCTGAAAATTGTAATCAATACAATCATAATTATTACAACAACCAACAGACTTACAACAGTTCCAATCAGCATTGCTTTTTTATTAATCATAAAGTATATACCTCATTATTTTTGGTATAGCAATAATTAAAAATCCAATTATCAGAAGCAAAACTATTACAATAACAATTGTTCTTCCAGTTTCAGAATCATCATCGCTCATAACGAACTCAAACTATTTCTCTTCAAGCCATATATTATAGCTATTAAGCCAATTACAACAATTATTCCTTGATATACTGGCCCAGAAGTTGGTATTGTATTCAAAGGACTAGGCAAATAACCAACAATAAAAGGTAATAGTCCTCCAAGAACAGTCAATACACCAACAAATACTATCATAAGTTTCATCTTATCACCTCAAAACCTTTTTTTAGTTTGTTCATTCTTCTATAATTTTTTTTATTATATTTTCCAAATTTTTTTATTTTTCCATTCATGATG
>Ga0209541_10018145_pt1 | contig 10221 bp, 9 predicted proteins | sample RifCSPlowO2_01_FD_184027 | JGI IMG/M metagenome (GOLD analysis project Ga0209541, IMG submission 184027) | Groundwater microbial communities from Rifle, Colorado - Rifle CSP2_plank lowO2_0.1 (SPAdes) (version 2) | ecosystem: Environmental > Aquatic > Deep subsurface > Groundwater | place: Rifle...
TGTTTTATCGTTGTGTCATTGTGCGTGATGACTATGAATTGAGCATCGTCAGAAAGTGATTTTATCAACTCAGCGACTTTCTTGCTGTTCTCCTTGTCCAAAGCAGCATCAATCTCATCCAGAATGTAAAACGGCGATGGCCTGAACTCCTGAACCGAGAATAGAAATGACAATGCAACAAGAGTCTTCTCCCCACCAGACATTGAATCAATGTTAAGCAGTCTTTTTCCTCCAGGGTTCGCCTGAATCAACAGCCCGCTCTCCAGATCGTTCGGATTCTCCAATTGAAGTGATCCAGTTCCTCCAGTCATCTTCTTGTAGACCTTGTCGAACTTCACGCTCATGTCCTGCAGTGCCTTGTAGAAAACTTCCTTCCTCTTGCTCTCAATCTTCTCCATCATCTCAAGGACAGCCTTCTTCTCCTCGAGAATCCTCTCGTATTTTCTTTTATATTCGTCGAATTCCTTTGCAAAACTTTCATACTGCTCTATCGCTTTGAAATTTACTGGTCCGATTGTGCTGAGTTCCCTCATCGCTATGTTTATCCCGTTCTCCAGAGTTTTGACTCCCTGGTCAAGATATTTGACATCCCCGTACTGCTCAACCTCAATCTTCACATTATCAAATTCGGCTTCGATCTTTGCGTTCTGTATCTTGATCTTGTTGAGATCGGTCTGGACCATCAGTCTATTTTCATATGCAGTTTTCCTCTCCTGCCTTAATTTGTCAAGCTCTTCTTCTGTGTCAATCTTCAGCTTTCCTACATCGATTAATTCCCTGGTCTCTTCTTTCTCAGAATATTCTTTCAGTTTTTTGTCTGCTGCTTGGATCTCTTCTGAGAATTTCTTTATATCGTCACTCAGTTTTTGTTTGAGCTGATTGTATTCAGTGATCTCATCCTTGTTCATCTTCTCCATTAGCTGCGGATGACTCCTGATGAGATACCCGCCGATCATAGCGCCGGTTCTTTCTGCCAGATCCCCATCGAGAGTGACCATCCTCACTTTTCCAATCCCTATTCTTCTTGCAACTTCCAGGTCCTCGACTATTACAGTATTTCCAAAAACGAATTCCACAGCTTCCAGATGTTTCCTGTCGAACTTTATCAGGTTAGAAGCGATTCCGTGGACTCCCTCTTTCCCTATCACGCTCCTGTCATCTAAAGTCCTGTAATTTATTTTATTCAGCGGTAAGAATGTCGCCCTGCCAATTTTTTCTCTCTTCAGAAATTCTATGGCCTCAGAAGCGATTCCATCATTCTCAACAACAATATCATTCAGGTGATGGCCAGCAGCAATCTCAACAGCAATCTGATATTTCTCTGGGACTTGTATAAGACTTCTGACAGTTCCAATCACTCCTTTCATCTTCATTTCAAGAATGATTTTCACAGCCCGTGGAAGTTCTCCGATATCCTCTTTTCTGCTTTCTATCTCTTCCAATCTTCTTATTAAGCTGTCAAGCCTCTCTATCTCTTTCCTGTTGGATTCAATCTTGTCTTTGTCAATCATCAGTTTCGTTCTTAGGTAGGAGATTTCTTTTTCAATCTCAACATTCTTAGAAACTTTGATCAATTTCTCAGCAAGCGACTGAATGCCTCTTTCCCTTTTCTCAAGTTCCGCCTCGATTCTTTCAATTTCTTTCTGGAGTTTTTCATTCTCTACTTCCTTCTTCACAAGTTCTTCGTCATAAGTCTTCATGTTCTCCTGGAAATTCTCAAACTTCCTGTGTGCGAGGGAAGCTTTCAAGACTACAAGTTGCTGTTGGAGTTGCTGGTATTTCAAGGCTGCATTCCTTTCGTCTTCCAGTTTTTTATAAATATCATACCTTTCAGTGATTACTATCTCTGCTTCTTTCAGTTTTGAATCTACTGCGTCAAGGTCTTTCTGAGCCTTGTTCTTCTTGTCGTTGTATTCTGAAATCCCAGAAATCTCGTCGATGATGGATCTCCTTTCAATGGGATTCATGTCAATGACTTGGGTGACATCCCCTTGAAGAACAATGTTGTGTCCATCTGAATGAATCCTCACCGAAGACAGAAGCTCTAATATTTTTTCCCTGGTTGTAGTTTTTCCGTTGATTTTGTAGATAGAGACTCCTTTCCTGTTCACTTTTCTAGTCACAGAAATCTCAGGAAATTCGAATGGGAAAACCTTGTTCGTATTGTCCAGATACATCGTTACGGCAGCATATTCTGCAGGTGACTTGCTTGTCCCTCCTGTGAAGATCAATTCGTGGAGCCTGTCAGCCCTGAGGGATTTGGCGGAAGCTCTTCCTAGGACAAATGCAATCGCATCTAAAACATTACTTTTCCCAGCTCCGTTCGGCCCGCAAATGACATTGAACCCTGGCAGAAGAGGCAAGGAAATCTTCTTGTTGAAGCTCTTGAACCCTTGCATCACGAGTTTCGTTATAGTCGTGTTCATTTCTTCACCTTACCTATTTTCTTGTTTATCAGCCCTTCCATCATCTCAGAATATGTCTTCCTCTCGTCGAGGGCCTTCTTCCTCAGTTCTGTCCATAGCTCTTCGTCACAGACAAAAGTGACACGTTTCTTCATAGATAAAATTTGGCTAAAGTAATATTTAAGTATATACATAAAGTAATACGAAGATAGATTTTTTGTTTCATCAGTCAGAATGAAAGCTTACTCTTCGCCTTCTTTAATCTCTTCTATCTTGATGCAGCCTTCTACCGGGCAGACCCTCAGGGCTTCCATCTCGGCAGCCAGTTCGCTCTCGTCGACTATAATCTTCTGAGGATTAGGCCTTCCGTCGTCTGCGACCACCCAGTTCTTAGATGCCTGAGTGCAAGAAAGATCCCCTATGCATATGTCACGGTTGAAAATTATCCTGTACTTCTTTCCCATGGGATCACTCCTTTATTATTCTCTTTCTTATTTAATTATTTTACCTATGTCCTTCATTGAACAAGGCCAGTTTAAAAAGTATTTTTATTCCCCGAAATTAATTAGTAATTGGTAAAATGATCAAATTATCTTACTTCATAGTGGTTTTCATTTCCCTTTCATTTTTTGCAACTATTTCCGCTGCAGAGGATATTAAGCCGATGAACTGCTTCTCTGTCTACAACTTCACCGATTCTTATTTCCAGTCCCTGCATGTCGACAAAAGCACATACAATCCTGGGGGCACCATAAGGGGTTCTGTCGGGTTCACAAACATAAACAACTATCCGCTACCAGAGCTGTATGTCAGGGCCTTGGTATTTTACGTCGGCGACACCTTCGTGGACAGGCCTGAAGGGAACGACATGGTTGACGATTTTGCCATTGCCAGTGACGTGAACCTTCTCGGGAAGAGGTCTGCTGATTTTGATTTTACCTGGAAAGTTCCAGCCAATGCAAAATCTGGAACCTACATGATTGCCGTTTATCTAGGATCGAAATCTGATTTCTCCTTTGCTGGCCTGACATTTCTCCCAGAAGTCCTAGGGAAATACACCTTGTTCGATGTCAGCAGCGGGGCGTCCGGACTTTTCCATTTCGACAAGAACAAAGTCACATACAACGGAGACTCATACAAGTTCAGAAGCATGCTAGACACTGTGAGCCAGCCGATAAAAGTGGATTCAATCTTAGTCAATGACGGACCTTCGACTACTGTGTCTCTGACATATGAAGTCTACAAATGGTCCGACAACAGCAAGACTAATCGAGTTTCACAAAAATCTGATTCGTTCAGTTTGGCTAGTGGGCAGAGCAAGCAATTAACTTATACAATCGACAACCTTCCCAATGACATTTATCAGTTGGTGATCACCGCAGTCACTCAAGACGGGAGAAAGGCCATCATCAAGCCGAGATTTCCTGCAGACGTGAACAAAGGCAATTTCATCTTCTTGGGCTTGGACAAATTCCCGCTTACAAAAGGTTCTTCGTCTATAATTTACAGCTGCTTCTCAAATTCCGCATATTCTGATTATGTGGGCAAACAAGTGATCGAGGTCAGAGATGCAAACGACAAAGTCGTCAAGAGCTACACGTTCGACAGTGTAAACTACACTGGTGCTGTCGACGGGATGTATGCCGATTTCAGTCCATCATCCAATATGTACAAGCTGACTCTCGTTGGAAAAACCTATGACTCAAGCGGCAGTCTGCAAAAGCAGGTGAACGTAGTCTACGACGCGACCAAATTCGGCCTTACAGTCCCGGCAGAAGAAACCCCAGTTCAAACAGGATTTGATTACTCATGGATGATTGTGTTTTTGGCAGTCGGGGTCGTTGTTATATTTGTAATTTACATAATTATTAGAAGGAGATAAAGTGAAACTACACATAATTTTTCTGATATTGATGATAGGTTTGCCTTCTATAGTGTCTGCTGCAACTTTTGATCCTCGATTTTCATGTTATGCCCCATTCGATAAGAAAACTTATAACAATTGTGTTTTCCTTGTCAAGTATAGAGGGACTTCTATCCCTATGAACGACGACTGCATCACTTCGACCGTCTCTTCAGATTTCAGGGTTGTGAATAAAGTTGATAACACGAATTTGCGTTCCTATTCCCCAATCGACATCAGCGGAGCAAATGATTTAGTTGTCCGTGCCACTGCTTTTGGAGAATATTTTGATTGTGGAGGTTGGGCCGATTCCCCGCCTGTTTACTTCGGTACAAGCTCGGACACATATTATTACAATCCCAAGTTCAATGGAGGCAGTTGCGGAAAAGTAGAAACACAAATGGTCTGCAGCACCGCGACCACTGTGATTATAACAAACTTGGTTACCAAAGAGCAGATTGTGAGGACAAGTTCTGAAGCGAATGTCGACATTCCAATCGGAACACTCACTCCAGGAACTTATACGATTGAAATAAAGAGAGATTACACATGTTACTTTAGTGGAAGATCAGCAGGTTGCCCTCTTGCTTCTCCAAGTCCTTCGAAAACTAGTTCGGACACCGAAAGTTTCCACATAAGTGTATCAGGAAATAAATGTGCGAGCGACAACAGTTGTGACTCAGGATATACGTGTTGCAACGGATACTGCTATGACAGCACGACAGGGGTTTGCAGGGATATATTCGGCAATGACATACCAATCTGGGTCTTGAATCAGTAAGCATCGTCTTTGGAGTTTTTAATCTAGACATTTAGAAATACGCGTTATTTATAATTGTGTCATGTTTGGGCATGTCTAAAAAGCGCCTAATTTCTGCGCAATTAAGTTTGGACACGACTGTGATTATTTCGTAAATATTTTTTTCATTTCTTCAGGAACGCTGAAAAGGTTCATGTGAAGTCCTACATCGATGTAAGCCCAGCAAATCACAGCAGCTTCGAAAGCTTGAAGAAACATTTTTTCCTTGAAGAAATATTTGGAGTCTTCATGATAAGAATTGACCATTTCAAGAATCTCCTCCCCATGGTAATCCAAAACCTCCAGATTCTCAAGGACCTCATCTATTCTTTTTATTTCCTTGTCGGCCTCTTTTTCCAAATCGTCCATAGTATCAGGTATATAATTAATAATTTAAGCATTTGAAAAATCTTTTATAGATAGTGATCTTGTGTCAGATCTTTCGGTTTCGATATCTTTCATCGCAGGAATCCTCTCTTTCTTTTCCCCCTGCGTCTTGCCTCTCATCCCTGGTTATCTCTCATATCTCTCTGGAATCAGCATCGAGGAGATCAAGAAACAAACGAAAACGAGATTGAAAGTTTTTCTGAACGCCGCATTCTTTGTATTAGGATTTTCCCTGATTTTCGCAGCCTTCGGGATAGCATTGAATAGCGTGCTTTCCGATGTGGCGTATGATGTGAAGATTTGGGCGGGAAGAATAGGTGGTATAGTCATAATTGCATTCAGGCTTTACACGTTCACGTTCGGCTAGAAAAATATAACAGGCTTATGAAAAAACTGCTATTTTTAAATAATAACGAGATGAAATGTAAATCGGATGTAAATGCCTGAGGAAAAACATTCTGTTTTTAAGAAAGTGATCGTATGGCAACTCTTGACTCTGGTCTTCGCGTCTCTTTTCCTCGGAGTTCTTTTCGGAAAAGTTTCATTTGTCGGTCCTGGAATAGGAAGTGAGGAAGCTGGAAACAGAGTTGTCAATTACATCAATAAAAATCTGATCGAATCTGGTTCATGTTCGCTTGTTTCTGTCCAGGAAAGTGGCGGTCTTTACAAAGTGACTACACTCTACCAAGGAAAACAGATTCCTGTCTACATCACCAAGGACGGAAACTTCCTGTTCATCTCACAGCCTCTTGATTTGAACCAGCTTTCTAATGCCACGCAGACTCAAACTGAGGTTCCTAAAACATCCAAGCCTACTGTCGATTTGTATGTGATGAGCTTCTGTCCTTACGGAATTCAAGCCGAGAGTTTGATGAAGCCTGTATTCGACATCCTTGGAGATAAGGCAGACTTCAAGATTAGATTCATCGCCAGTGTCGGAGGAAATACAATCGATTCGATACAATCCCTTCACGGCTCGACTGAGGCAAAAGAGGATTTGAGGCAAATCTGCATCATGAAATACTACGACTCGAAGACTTATTGGAAATACCTGGAGAAGTTTAATACTGATTGTCCTTCTGTCAGAAGCGACGAGACAGCGCTTGAAAACTGTTGGAAGACCGCAGCGACTAATGCGGGAATAGACGCTTCAAAGATTCAGATCTGTTCGAGTGGAAGTGAAGGTTTAGATCTGTTGAAAGCAGATGAAAAACTTGTTAACCAATACGGAATCTCAGGGTCGCCAACTCTTCTCATAAACAATGTTCTGTATAATGGAGACAGATCTTCGGATTCATTCAAGCAGGCGATATGTAATGGCTTCACTACCCCACCAGCCGAGTGCTCTCAAACTATCACTTCAAGCTCTGGAACTGTAGCATCGGGCGGTTGCGGCTAAACTGATTCTTTAAAATAATAACAAAGATTAAAATATTAAAAAAATGAATTAATTTTAGATGAAAATCAAACTATTCCTAACATTCTCCATGATTTTTATAAGTTTTTTCTCTATAGTTGCTCTGGTTTTTTCAGCATCTTCCCCCCAGACGAATGACCAGCAGCCTCCAAGTCCAACAAGCGCAACTTTTTCTGCAGAATTGTGCAATCAAATGGGCGGTTGTTTCGCCAACATTAAACCTTTGGGTTTCAACTCAGTTATTGAACTTGGATTAAGCACTTATCTTAATCCTGTTTTTTCTGTAGGCAATCAAGTTATTCCTTCTTCTGGTTCTGTTTGTGCCGGCACACCTATTACTTTGCAATCCACTGTACCGAAAGGTGAATGGTATGGTAAAGGTGGTCCTCAGGATTCGCCACCAATAAGTTTTGTGAGCGAAGATGAATTCAAAAACATAATTTTAAAGGCCAACCAAAAGAGAGCCAGCCCTATCGCTGGAAATATTACTGGCTTGGGTCAACAATATACTCCACCAGATTCTATGAACGCTGATCCTGAAGTTGCTCCAGGTATAACTATTTACAAATCCTCAATTTACAACTGGCTTCCCCGACAAACTAAGTTCCTCTACACTTATGGGACTGTTATCTGCGCATCAGGCGGCGGTATCTCTTCTAATACTGGAACTGTTTCAGGCAATACCTTTACCCCATCGGCCACCGGTTCTGCCAATGTCACCATAAACTATGATAGGAAATGTGTTTTCTATTTAGAAAAATCAGTAAGTAAACCATGGCGTGCATCAGTGCCCTTCCAAAATCAAGTCATAGAGCAGCCATTATACGACATCCTGCTGCTCAATTCAAAATACATTACAAAAACTCAAATAAACCAAACCCACAATTTCATGGACGCCTTGGCCATGAAACCCATTTACTCATCCACCAGCTTTAACATCGTCAACCAAGTGAAAGGTCCCAACCTTCAAATTTCACCGTCAGTCGCAGGCGACATCACGAAACTAACTATAACCAATAATGGAGACAGCTCAGCAAGCTTAGTTGGAATAAATTCTCAAAGTAACTTCGCAGTTCAGAATAAGCTGCCTGTAACTATTAAACCAGGCGATTCAGTGGACTTGTTTGTAAAGTCATCTGACAATTCAGACATATCGTTCACACCTGTTTACTTGTCAAGCGGAGTTCTTTGCTCTGCTTCCGAAATAAAAGTGCCTACGACACCAGCATGCTCCGACAACAGCCAATGTCCGTCTAATCTTTGTTGCGCCGGCCATTGCAGAGACCCTGCCAAGGGAGTTTGCAGAGATCTGAGTGGTAGCGGTGTTTTAGATTGGGTTCCATTTAAATGAGCACGTTTTTATACCGAGTAACGACATTTAGAATTATGGATAAAAAATTCTTATTGCCGTTTTTATCATTTATTTTTCTTTTAATTATTCCTGTAATTTCTTTTGCCCAAGTCACAGAAACAGATTGTTTTTCTTACTATGAATTCCAGACTGGGGTGACTTTTGACAATTTCCATACAGACAAAATATCTTACAATGCGGGTGATAATGTGCTCATGAGCTATACGTTGTCCAGTGACATGGCCGCTCCTATCGTTCAAGGCTCTGTCATCTTGAGAGTTTACTATGACGACAATGGTGTTGAAAATATTGTCAATCAGTTTGTTGCAGCCAAGGACATTTATCTTTTGAAAGGTGGAACATCAAACCAAGCCTTCAAGTTCCAAATACCTTCTGACGCTAAACCAGGAGAATATAAAATCAAAGCCTTCTTCACCGTAGCAAACAAGTTCAACCTCGCTGGAATCAACTTTCTTGACAGCGTCCCAGGCATTGAAACTACCTTTACGGTCGCAAATTCCGGAAACTACAATTTCATTCATTTTGACAAATCATCAACCTTTGTCAATGATCGAAAATACGAATTTACAGGATTCACTACTATCGATGAACCGAACACTCCGTTGACAATTAAGACAGGCATATTGAAGGAAGGAAGTCTTGGACAATCTTCTTTGGATGTTACAATCAGGACTTACAGGTGGGACGATTCCCTCCAGTCCAACGAAATCACAGATTTGAGAAAAACCATTTCTTTAAGCTTAGTCTCTGGCCAAAGTCAAAACATTGATTATCAAATTAGTGGATTATCTCCGGATTCTTACCTTGTTGTTCTGTCTGCTCAGACTAAAGACGGCCAAACAGTTTCTATTATGAAAATAAGATTGTCAATCACAGGAGTCAAAGGAAGATTCCTTTATTTGGGCTTGGACAAATTCCCGGCAATGCAAGGCAAGCCAGTAACTGCGTTCTTTTGTCTGGCTACCAGCTCAGATTACGCGACTACCTTCAACGGAACTGGCAGCATAGAAATTCTGGACGAAGACAGAAATTCGATATTCAAAAAAGATTACGGCCCAGTGGAAGTTTTCCCATCACCACCTCAGGGATGGAAAGTAGATTTCAATCCATCAAAATCATATACTAAACTTTTTGAAAGAGCCACTTTGAAAGATGAAAACGGAACTACTCTTGACACTGTTGAATTGTTGTACGACTATTCTAAATTTGCTGGCGTTCAAAGGACTTTGTCGATAACCAGCGGGAACGGTTCTCCAGGTTCGGATTTGAAATACAATGTCAGATATACAGATGCCAATGGCGGCCCTCTTTCTGGGAATATGATTGTTTATTTGGTAGACAGCTCTGACAAGCTTCTAGCATCCAGCCAAGTTAATGTTTCTGGCAGCTATTCTGGGAATCTGAAAATTCCAACCAGCGTTTCTATCGGAGGATACACACTGAAAGTTCAGGAGATGCAGTTCAATCTGAATGCTCAAACTCAAGTTGGAATTGAGCAATCGTTTTTTGTTTATTATCTAATCGCTGGAATTGCTGCTTTGATTGTAGCCGTCGTGCTAGTTCTGAAACTCGCAAAAAGAATTTGAAGTTCAATAAGTGGGCCCAGAGGGATTTGAACCCTCGACCATCTGGTTAAGAGCCAGCTGCTCTGCCATGCTTTGCCGGATTTTAAATCCTTGAGCTATGGGCCCGTGTGTATATACAAGAATTAGTTTATTTAAAAATATATCACGAAGTTCCATTCTTCTTCTGGAATCTGGTAATTATGTAGGTGACAGTGATGGAAACAAAGGTTATGAGAATAGCCACATAAAATTTTATGTCCAGCGTGCTTCTGTTTGGGAAGAAGTCGTCTATAATTGCTTTCACAAGGTCATACCATAAAAGGCCTGTTGCAATTCCGAAGGTGGAGATTGCCAGCGTCCAGAACTTTTGCTT
>Ga0209541_10018146_pt1 | contig 10221 bp, 11 predicted proteins | sample RifCSPlowO2_01_FD_184027 | JGI IMG/M metagenome (GOLD analysis project Ga0209541, IMG submission 184027) | Groundwater microbial communities from Rifle, Colorado - Rifle CSP2_plank lowO2_0.1 (SPAdes) (version 2) | ecosystem: Environmental > Aquatic > Deep subsurface > Groundwater | place...
AATGGGGTGATGCGAGACAGCGACAAATTCTTTTTTGATCTTGTTGGGGATAATAATTTTTCAAATTTTCTTTTTCAATATTATACTAGCCATAAAATCCCAAAATTTATCTTTGTTAGTGAACTTCCTGAAAATAAAACTCTTTTAGAATCCCTACTTTCTGAACAAGCAGGATTTTCAGTTGAAATTATTTGTCCACAACGTGGTAAAAAAATGGATATCATTAATTTGATTTTGAAAAATATTTCATTAATTCATTCCAATGGTGGTGATCTTGGGTTAATAGAACTAAAAGAAATATTACATCTATCTACAATTCCTCACATCATTGAATGCTTTGATATTTCTAATCATGGGGATGATTTTGCAGTTGGGTCGATGTCTAGATTTGTAGATGGTAAACCAAACAAATCTGGATATAGAAAATTCAAGATTAAAACAGTTTCTAGTAGAGATGACTTTGCAATGATCAGCGAAATAATCAAACGACGATATCTTAGGTTATTGGAAGAAAATTCCCAGTTGCCTGATTTGATATTGATTGATGGTGGAAAAGGACAGCTAAATGCTGCACTCAAGTCATTGCAATCACTTGGGTTGCATCTTGATTGTATTTCACTTGCTAAAGAAAACGAGGAAATATTTGTTCCAAACCAAAAAAATTCAATTGTAATTTCAAAAGATAGACCTTCATTGAAAATTTTACAATATGCACGAGATGAGACTCATAGATTTGGGGTGGCATACAATCAAACAATACGTAAAAATCAAATAAAATAATAAAAAAGAGAAAAATTTTAGTTAGTTAACTTGAATGTTTCCAACCATCCATGGATGTACCATGCAGAAGTAATCATAGCTTCCTGCTTCATCAAATGTGTTTTCAAATGATGCGCCTCCCATGATTAAACTACTATCAAATACACCGGATGGGCCATCAGCTGGACTGCCACTAGTTACTGTGTGTGCAGCTGTATCGATATTTGTCCATTCTACAGTATCACCTACATTAATTGTAAGTGATGCTGGTGAAAAACATGCATTAGATGTTTCACAGCCTGGAGATGAAGTTCCTTTTGGAATTTCTACATTAACTGTTTTTGGTTCTGATGATTCCTCAACTGGTGTAGTTGATTCTTCGACCATTACCTCCTCTTCTGTTGTAGTAGATTCTGCATCTTGCTTTACCTTATCTGCTATGTCTGCAAATGGGTCTGCTTGTGTTTCTGGCTCCACAGTTTTTGTTATTACTGGAGCAGAAACAGCTGGAGCGTTATCTTGAACATTACCAGCAAAAGCTGCAAATCCTACACCAACAGCTACAATTGCAATAGAAAATGCAATTGCAGCTTTATCTATACTTGCCATAATTAATCCAAGGATTTCCTCAAGCTAAATAAATCTAATCTTTACTATTACGTTCACAATTTAAAATAATTGGAAAATTTAGAAAATTATATCTTATCTAAATTTCAGTTTAAAATTTAATCAAATGTTTAATTTCTGATTTTCTTCAAAAATTTACACAAATCTAAAAAAACTATTGTAAATCTCATATGATCGCTTTAATTGATTTTAACTATGGTCAATCATGTTGAACACCTCTTTCTTTTATGATTCCTTTCTCTAATACAATCACAAAATGCATCGGAGCTGTCACCAAGTAACTCTCGTTTTTGGTCTTAAGCACCTTTGCATTATATTTTTTTAGCAGCCAAATTTTTATCGGCAGTTATCAACTCATAATGAACTTTTAATTTTCTTTGTTCAATTAACTGTCTGATAAAATATGTTCTTTTTTCAATAAATTCATCATGACTTTTTTGATTTGTTGATAGATGCTCAAATATTGAGTTGTCATCTATTGCTACTTTTACAATGTCTTGATTTTTTATGATAAATGTGCCAATACCCCAAAACAACCCAACATGTAATCCGATGTATTTTGATTGTTGATTTGTTACTTCATCCAAGTAAATTTCAGCATGTTCTCTTTTTTGCTCTATGACTGAATTGTTTGTTTGAATTACCCAAGATATTCTCTTTGTATTTCCATCAAAAAATAAAACATGCTCCAATTGTCAACCAAAAAGCGGTTTTTTGTCTATATATTTTGAATCCCGCCCTTATGATCAAAGATTCAAAGAGCAACATATGCTCGAGTCGCACACATTCTTTTCAAAAATGGTCGATGAACTAGTAGAATTTTCAGAATATGATCCTGAACTGGCTGATGGAATTCGTTGGCTAGATAATCAAGCACAAAAAAAAGGCATCACATTTTATGATATGGTTTTTGAAGTATTGTACAAACATGATGTAAACTCTAAAGCTAAAGAGTGGCTTAACACAAGAAATTAAAAATTATTTTCTCAAGTCTAGACCTTTGTATTCGCAACCTTCTGGTCCACAATATTTCCCAACGTAGACTGCTTCTGGTCTGTACAATGCAGGCTTTGGTGCAGCCTCTGCAAATTTTTCTTCAATTATGTGTGCTGCCCATCCTGCAACCCTTGATATTGCAAAAATTGGTGTATTAAGATCCATTGGAATTTTTAGCATATAGTAAATTGAAGCACTGTACAAATCGACATTTGGATAGATTTCTTTTCCTTTCTGCATTTTTATTTCCGCAATTGTAGTTGTTTCTACTTTTTCTGTAATGTCATACCATGGTTCACCTGTTTTTGCGGCAAGTTTTCTTGATAATTCTTTTAACACTTGTGCCCTAGGATCATATGTTTTATACACTGCATGACCCATTCCCATAATTCTCTCACCCTTGCTCATTTTTTCCTTAATCCATGGAACCACATTTTCTATTGTGCCTATATCTAAAAGCATCTTCATTACTTCTGTGTTTGCTCCACCATGCAATTCTCCACTTAATGCACCAATTGCTGCACTTGTTGCTGAATACATATGTGCTCTAGTTGATGCCACTTGTCTTGCAACAAATGTAGATGCGTTAAATGTATGTTCTGCATGAAGAATTAAACATGTATCAAAAATCTTTTCAATTTCTTTATCTGGTCTTTCTCCAAACATCATGTAGAGAAAATTTGCTGCATGATCCAAACTTGGATCAGGGTCTACTATTTCTAACCCATCTCTGACTCTTTGCCAACTTGCAATTATTGTAGGTACTTTGGCAATTAGGTTGATTGCTTTATCATAACTTGCTTCTTTGGTTGCAAATTCTTCATCATAATATCCTGCCAGTGCTGCAACAAATGCTTGTAGCATGTCCATTGGGTCAGCATCTTTTCTCCAATTTCCCATGTTGATTTGCATTCTTTTGGGAATCCATCTTGCCTCATTTAGTTTGGATTTGAATTCTGATAGCTGTTCTTTGGTTGGTAATTCATCATGTAATAACAAATATGCTGTTTCTTCATAGTTTGATTTTTTTGTAAGCTCTAAGATATCATAACCACGATAAATCAGCTTGCCTTTTTCTCCATCAATATTTGAGATTCTTGTATCTGCAACCTGAATCCCACGCAAGCCTGTGTTTTTTGTCTCCACGCACATCCTTTGAGAAATCTTTTATTATATTTTCGCAAGAAATCATGTCTATGAAGTTTAGTAATTAGTCTAATATGTCAACTCTGGCTCATAAATGATTATTTTTAATTAAAAATTAAATGACTCCAGCTGAACGACAACTTTTAGAGAAACTCGATAATCTAGTCCTAACTGCGTCTGGAGATGAGTTACGCAAAATTCAAGAAATTGATATTCAAACCCAGATGAATGGATTGTCATTTTATGATGCATTTGTAAATTCTACATCTTTAGCAAATCAAAGCCCAAAACAAGAATCTCAGAAATCAAAACAATAACTCATTCTTGATTTAAATGAGGGTATACAAGTGAATCGACAATAATGGTCGCATCTAAAATAAAGAAAACAACAAAGACTGTTAAGAAAAAAACTATGACAAAATCTAAAACTCCTCAACAACAAAGAACTAAAATTGTTTGTATTTCACACAAAGAAGATGCTGACGGTATAAGTTCAGCAGCTTTGATCAGACAAGCATTTGGTGGTGATTCTGTATTGGTTGATTATCCAGGACAGATGGAGGCTATCCAAAAAATTTGTGCCGATGAAAAATTAAAATCATTATATATTTGCGATTTGGGTCTTAGTAAAAAGAATCAAGATGAATTTGTTGGCCTCTTGAGAATTTTAAAAAAGAATCATGTTGCAGTAACGTACATTGATCACCATGATATTGATCCCAAAATTACCAAAGAATTAGAAAAAATTAAAGTGAAAATGATTCATGATATCAATGAATGTACAACTGTTCAGGTTTATAATGCCTTCAAATCAAAACTCTCTGATCAAGCTCCATTCATTGCTGCATGTGCTGCTATTACTGATTATATGGAGGATAGACCAATTGGCTCTAAATTACTGCAAATCTACGATAGGCAATTTTCTTTGATTAATGCAACTGTTCTTACTTACAATATAGTTGGGCACCAAAAAGATCCTGATTATTTATTATATTTGGTAGAAGAATTGGCCGATTCAAAATTCCCGCACGAGATTCCAAATACATTTGAATTTGCACAAATCCAAGTTGAGAAACTTGCACTAATAATTGCCAAAGTCAAAAAAGGATTGAAGACTATGAAAAATATTGGATATATGGAAATTATGGACTCTGGAGCAAGCGGCGCAGTTAATTTTGTTTTAGGATTGTCTGGAAAAGATGTTGGTGTAGCATACAAAGAAAGAGTTGATCATGGTATCTATGCAGTATCTGTTAGAGGTTCAAAATCTTGCAAAATCCACTTGGGTAAAATTGTTAATATGCTTGCAACTGAACTTGGTGGTTCCGGTGGCGGACATGATAAAGCATGCGGGGCTGTTATTCCAAAACCAAAAATTCAAACATTCCTTAAAGAATTTAATAAAAAATTAAACTAAATAATTTCCAAATTAGAATTTTCATTATTTTATTTCTACTATGGCATCAATTTCTGTCATTGAATTTAATGGCAAACTTGATACTCCTACTGCAATTCTAGAGTGTTTACCACACTCTCCAAATATCTCATAAAATAAATCCGAGGCGGCATTGATTACTTTTGGTTGCTGTGTGAATTCTGGCCCTGAATTTACAAATCCTGACAATCTGACAATTCTGGAAATCTTTTCTAAATCTCCTAATTCTTTTTTGAGTTGAGCAAGTATGTTAATTGCACAAATCCTTGCTGATTTTTGTGCCGTTTCAATATTTGTATCTGAAACTTTTCCTGTAAATGCTACTTTCCCATCTTCCATTGGAATTTGGCCTGAAACATATAGTAAATTACCTGATTTTACTACTGGAATATAAGATCCAGCCGGACTTGGTGGATTGGGTAGTTTAATTCCAATTGACTTTATTTTTTCTTCAATCACAACTGTGAATCCCTGTTATCTGATTTTAGTTTTTACTTATTTTAATGAGGACTTTTTCGCCTTTGCTTGAATTATTTTGATATATTGTTCTTGTTTTGTATCCTTGTTTTTGTAGACATCCATCTAAAATAGATGCCCATGGCAACGAATGACCACTATTCAATTTTGATTCTATTGTTATGTTTTTAGTGTTGGCATCAAAATTCACATGACCAGAACACATGATTTGTAGTACCGCATCCATGATCTCAATTATTTCATCCAGTGATTTCCCTTTTAAATTGATTCCATTCTTTTCAAGTAATTTGAGCATATCCAATTCAGGTTTTTTTGAAATCATTGTTGAATTTAGAATATGCGATAATCCATTTTCATTAATGATGCGAATAATTTTGTAAACTTCTTGAGCTTCATTTTTTGTCATATCTGCAAGTGATTCTGTTTTAATTGAATTTCTCCAAATATCTGCAAACATCCTATTCTGATTTATCCCTAACACCTCGGTTGATGAGAATATTGCTCCCTTGCCATTTTCATTGTTTATCATCAATACCTCTGTTTCGTCAAAAACAAAACAATTTTGTATTATATCTGAGATTCTGATTTTCACCTCATTTGGAATTGCTCTGTATGATTCTGAGCAAATCTGTGCTGATGGCAACAATAATCTGACTTCTAAATTCCTACGAAGTACTGACAGTAATTGCTCTTTACATTCTTCTAATAGTCCTAATCCCCACTGATCTGCCATGATGTTGATTGAAGATTTTGAACATTCAATCATTGTTCTTAGCTGTTCTAATACATTGTTTGCACTAACGTGAAAATACCTTTTTTCTTCCGAACCTCTTGATTTTCTGCTTTCCTCACTTGCTTTTTTTAGATTTGAAACCAAGGTATTCATTGCATTTACTTTGTTAATCTGCTCATGAATAATTGAATCAAATGCATCTTCAGGTGCAATTGCTGTGCACATGATTGGCTTGCTTTTTGAAATTATTGCTAACTTCTTGTTTTCCAGTTTTAATAATGTGGGATATATTTTGGTTCTTGGAAGATCTGAATAATACGCAAGTTCGCCTGCAGATATTGTTCCTTTTGAGATAAGGGAAACATATGCCTGAGCCTCATATTTGCTCAAGCCAAATTCTTCAAGACTAACAGTTAGTGCATATTCGTTTACCATGATTCTACTTCACACATGATTAGGTAACACTGAGAGCTAAATTCCTTTACACAAATACTCAAAAAAATTTAAAATTGTAACCCTAGGGAGGTGTTACTGCAGTTACTGATAAAATTGTGACACTGTCCTGAAATATCAAATCTCTATTGATAAATTGGCATGATGTGTAATTCAAATTTGGCTCAAATAGAATGTGTAAACGTATCTCAAACTGTCACTATTGTTCCAAGACTTGAGTATTCAAACAATTTACTAAACAGTATTGTGGATATTTTAAAAACAAAAAAAACTGAACTAAAAAAATTAAACCGTAATTTCTTAGAACTAGATGACGATGATCATACTTATGTCAAAGCACTTGATTTTGAGAGAACCATTGTCTTTTCATTAGAAATTCTCTCTCAAATTCAAAAGAGAATCAATTCTATCTCTGGAATAAACAGCATCCCTGAACTTTTACCTTTGACAATTCCTATGATGAGGACTGTGAGTGCTCAGCTTTTTAGATTGCTTCCTGCATGCAGTCAAAACCTTTCTGAGTTATCCGTACATTTAGGCAGTATCATCTTAGATTCTGCAATTCTTACCGAGGCTAGATTTGATTTTAACCAATCCAATGCCGAATCATCATCAGTACTAAATAAAGTAAAATTGATGGTAGACTCTAAAATAAGTAAGCAGTACCCTAATCTTGATTTTTCTAAAGCATGCAATACTTGAATTTTATTAGCTCCAAACGTGGTTTTGCAACCGACATAGACCATCTCCAATCATTATCTGCAAAAATTGAAAAAAAACTATCTGCCTCTAATGCCCACGATGTTAAAATTGATAAATTAACTCTGGAGGAATTACAGGACATAAATAAAATTGTGGGATTAGCTAATTTTATGCTCTTCAAATATGAGGATAAAAAAGAGACACGTTTAATTTTACAACATTTTGTTTCGATTATCACCGAATCTGCTCAATCAATAGAATGCATTGATGATGAAATCTCTGAATTAATCTTGTCTGCTGAGGATTCTATCAATAAAGTCAAAAATATGCATTCTAAAATTTCCAAAAAATCTGACCTTGAAAAATCATATCTAGATGAATCTGATGAAGATGAACCTAAAACTGGTTCAATTAATTTAACCAATTTTACTACAGCGGTTAACCCCTCCGAATACCAACAAAATCCTCAAGGAAGTACTGTACAAGTGATATAGATGAGCCTGGCACCACAAGAATTAGAAAATAATGCAAGCAAGTATGCTTCAGAAGCAATCAAGTTTGACTCTCAAGGGGCACGAGGTATGGCCATTACACATTACCAGCGTGCAATTGATTCACTTGTAAAACTATTACAACTTTATCCCACAAGCAAACTTAACCCTATTTACAAAGACCGATGCAATTCTTATCATAATAGAATAACTGCACTTCAAGAATCTCGTGGAGTAGAGCCTGCAGTGGATCCAAATGCTTCTCCTAAAGAACAACAAGCTTCTGTACAAAGACAAACTGATGAAAATGATTTTGAAGATCTTGTAATGAAAGAAAAACCCAATGTTAGTTGGAGTGAAGTAATTGGGTTAGACGATGCAAAGAATGCATTACGAGAATCAATAGTTTATCCTACCAAAAGACCTGATCTGTTTCCTTTGGGCTGGCCAAAAGGAATGTTGCTTTATGGTCCACCAGGAACTGGAAAAACCATGTTGGCAGCTGCAACTGCAAATGAAATGGATGGATATTTCATTAATGTAGATGCTGCATCTATGATGAGTAAATGGTTAGGCGAGGCTGAAAAAAATGTTTCAAAATTATTTGCTATGGCAAGAAAATATGCTGAAAAAGAAGGAAAGCCTGTTATTCTTTTTGTCGATGAAGTTGATTCTCTTTTGGGCTCTAGAAATAGTGAAGTTGGAGGGGAAGTTAGAACAAAAAACCAATTCCTAACAGAAATGGATGGTGTTAATGGTAAAGGTAAGGATTTGATGCTTTATGTTATTGGTGCTACTAACAAGCCATGGAGTCTTGATTGGCCTTTTCTTAGAAGATTCCAAAAAAGAATTTATGTCTCACTTCCAACTCAAGAAGCAAGAGAAAAATTATTTGAACAATATACTGCTCCATTAAAAAAAGATATTCGAGTTAACATAACAGAACTTGCAAAATTATTTGATGGTTATAGTGCAAGTGATATCAAAGACGTCTGCCAAGCAGCACAAATTAAAGCAGTTCATGAAATCTTCAATGCTCCTGATTACCATGAGCCCGTATCTGGTGAAGCACCAATACAACCACGTGAACTCACCACATCTGATTTTAAGGCAATTATGGAAAGAAGAAAACCGAGCGTTTCACTTGAAATGATCCGTGCATATCACAAGTGGAGTGAAGAATTCCGAGCACTTTAAGAAATTTCTAATTTCATTTTGCGATCAACTTTCAAAAAACTTAAATTTATAATCAAAAGTACTTGTCGAGGGTTACAATTACTACAAAGAAATCAATCCACGCAAACAAGTTTGGGAAGCTGATTCTTGACGATGGCACTGTCCTTGACGGGATGGGATTTGGTTATTCTACAACTGTTTTTGGTGAAATCGTCTTTAACACAGGAATGGTGGGGTATACTGAGACTCTTACTGATCCATCATACAGTGGGCAAATTCTCACACTTACCTATCCTCTTGTAGGAAACTATGGTGTGCCAGATCCATCAATTAAAGATCAAGACGGGATCCCAAAGTTCTTTGAATCTAACAAAATTCAACTAAGAGGACTAGTTGTTCATGAATTGTCTTTAACTGCCAGCCACTGGAATCTATCGATGACTCTTGATGAGTGGTTATATAATGAAAAAATTCCTGGAATTTCTGGGATTGATACAAGAGCACTAACAAAAAATCTTCGTACAGGAGGAGTGATGATGGCTGCTTTAGTAGTATCTGATACTGAAATTAATGTAGATGAAATAAAAAAGCAACTTGTATCTGCCCCTAATTATAACTCTGAACAATTCATGGATATAGTGTCTACCAAACAAGAAGTGATGTATGGGTCTGAAGAAAAATCTGTAGTTGTAATTGATACTGGTACAAAAAATGCAATACTGCGAAATATTCGTGATCTTGGATACAAAGTAATAAAATTACCTTGGAATACATCTTTTGAAAAAATTATGTCATATCATCCAAAAGGTGTTGTAATTAGTAATGGTCCAGGTGATCCTCAAAAATGTCCAGATACTATTGTAACTGCACGAAAACTAATTGAAAATAATATCCCCACCCTTGGAATTTGTTTAGGTGCACAAATCATTGGCCTTGCTGGAAACACTCAAACTTACAAATTAAAATACGGTCATAGGGGGCAAAACAAACCATGTGTTAATTTAGAAAATAATCAAGTTTATGTCACAAGTCAGAATCACGGCTATGGGATAACTCCTGAATCCTTGAATGCATCTGAATTTAATTTATGGTTTACAAATGCAGACGATAAAACAGTCGAAGGAATAAAACACAAAAAACAAAATTGTATTGCTGTCCAGTTTCATCCCGAAGCTGCACCAGGACCTTATGATTGTAAATTCGTCTTTGAAGAACTCAAACACCTT
>Ga0209541_10018148_pt1 | contig 10219 bp, 8 predicted proteins | sample RifCSPlowO2_01_FD_184027 | JGI IMG/M metagenome (GOLD analysis project Ga0209541, IMG submission 184027) | Groundwater microbial communities from Rifle, Colorado - Rifle CSP2_plank lowO2_0.1 (SPAdes) (version 2) | ecosystem: Environmental > Aquatic > Deep subsurface > Groundwater | place: Rifle...
TGCTTGTTGAAAAGGTGGAGTTCTCCCCATTCGCAAACCGGCTGCGCGTCACCGGCAAAATACTCGAGGGCACTCCTGCAGAATTCGTCCAGCAGGGCGCATACCACACAATAGACATAGAGCAGGACCTTCCGGTTTCAATCATAAAGGACAAGTGGATGTCCCATCACCTCTCGCGCATAAAGCAGGCGATTGCTGAGACAAAGCGGCCCAAGCTTGGAATGCTTGTTCTTGACGAAAGCAAGGCAATATTCGCAACCCTTCGTGGCTATGGCGTGCAGTATGAGCTTGAGCTTGAGAACAACGCAAGCAAGCGGGACGACAAGTTCGACGAGAAAACACAGTCCTTTTTCGGCGAAATACTGAAGAAGCTGCAGTCCATGCAGGTCGGGCGCATCATTGTGGCGGGGCCCGGCTTTGGCAAGGAGAATTTGATGAAGTTCATAAAGCAAAAGGACGCAAAGCTTACACAGCGCATAATACTCGAGCACTGCACATACGCAGAGCGGAGCGGTGTAAATGAGCTGCTGAAGAAAGGAGTCGTCTCAAAAGTCGCGGAGGAGGAGCGCTCTGCGAACGAAATGGTGCTCATGGAAAAGTTCAACACCGAGCTGAAGAAGGATTCAGGTCTTGTGGCATACGGACTTGAGGATGTGAAAAACGCAGTTGCCTCATCAGCAGTGGAATCTCTTCTTGTGCTTGACGAGCTTCTTCGCAACAACAAGGAAATCGAGGCGGTCGTTGAAGAGGCAGAGAAAAGGAAAGTGAAGCTCATTATTTTCTCGCATGAAAGCGACGGCGGCAGGGAGCTTTCCGGCTACGGGGGGTTTGCTGCTATACTGCGGTTCAGGATGAGGTAATCACTTCTTTCCCATGTCGTAAATGCTTGCCGGGAAATCCTTCTTTTTTCCAAGCGAGGAAGTTATCGCTGAAAGCAATATTCCCTTCAGCCGCATGAACTCCCCGCGCCCCACCTCAGCATTGCCAACTGCATATCTCAGGTTCTTCACGTTGAAGCAGAACATCGAGTCGTGTACGTTCTCGCAGTTGTGCACAAAGTAGCAGCCAGTGCAGTTCTGGCAGGTATCTGCCTCGAAGCAGCGGGTTATCTTGTAAGAGTTGTAGCACTTTATGCAAAACGAGGAGTTCCTCACCGAGTCGCAGCCAAAGAGGTATTCTGAGTTTCTGGGCCAATAGCAATCTGCCACGCACTTGCAGAAATAGGCATGGCTTGAGCGGTATGCATCGCTTGCGTTGTAAACGCTTGCGCATTCCACACAGTTCTTGCTCTGGACGTCTTCTTCTGCTGAAAAATATGCTATTTCGTCTGCCCATTCCGCCAATTTTCGGAACGATTCAGGCAGGTTTTTTGGCAATTTGCGCTGCAGCATCCCGATGACGTCTATTTCCGCAAGCTTCACCAGCCTTCCCGTCCCTTCCATCTGCTTTTGGAATACTGCGGACGAGTGGTAAAGTTCGCGGCCGCTCAGCACGGATTTCACCTTGTGGACTGCACGCACGTTGCGGGAAAGCCATGCTTCAAGCGCAGCAAGGCTCCCTGCCTCCTTCCCGAATATCAGCTTGCTCGTGCTGGCAAAGCTCTCGTTTATTGGTGCCATGTCTCCTTTTTCTTCCTTGGCATCGATTTTTACAGCGATTTTTTTTGCAGGCGGCACGGAATAAATCTCATGCAGCCGCGGGAGCCTTTTCTTCCTCTTTAGCTCGTCCGCAAGCTCTGAAAGCAGCTTGCTTTTCAACGCAAGGTATGCATCAGGGGCAAGCTGCGCATTGCCTATCATGTATCTTTTGCCCTTGAGGCCAAAGCAGAAAAAGCACTGCGCGCAGCCGTCCAGCCTGTGCGAGTAGTGTATGTCTGCCGAATTGTAAACGAGGTTTGTTTCAAGGCACCGCTGCGACCTCCAGTGGTTGAAGCTTTTTATCGAAAAGCCGGACTCGCCAATGAGCCCGCAGCCGAATATTGAGCGGCTCTCCCTGCAAAGGGTGGAATACGCCACCTCCTGGCAGGAATGCATGGTGTGCGACTCAAGAACGAAGTTGGAGTCCTCAAGTCCGCTGCTGCTCTCCGAGTGCGAGGAATTGCCCAGTATTATGTTGCCTGCGTAAACTGCCCTCTCGCGCACAGCGCCAATGAGGCTGTCAATGTCCTTTACTTCGTCCAGGGCAAGCGGCTCGAATTTCTTTGCATAGTTTATTTCGTCAAAGCTGATGAAGCGCGAGTGGGGCGCGTAATTGCCTATTGCCAGCACCTCTTTCTTCGAAACGCTGGAGCTTTTTTTCAAATAAGGCTCAAGCCCGTCGAGCAGCCAACCGGAAAAAGAGCGGAGGTCTCCTGTTTCCTCCCCCAAAACAGCCTTGCATGCGCCGTTCCACTGTCTGTTGAGGCGCTCATAGGTTTCGCTTTTAGGAGCCGCCATCAATTCGCCTTTTTATTTTATCAGCAGCATCTGCGCGAGAAGCGCTTCTATCTGCAGCATCTCATTCGCGCCCTCAACGAGCCGGAAGTTGTACTCGCCTATCTTGTCCATTATTGTTACCTTCTCCCTTTCCGAAACTTCCAGCTTGTCAATCGTCCTGTACATCTGGAGCAGCACATCCTCGCCTGACATGCCGTAGTTAATCATGAGCTGGTGAAGCTTCTTCCTTGCCTCGATGAATTTCCTGTTCAGCGCAAGCTCCATCATTTCCTTTACCTCGCCAGGCTCTGCGCGGGCAGAGGACTTGTAAACGGCTTCTGCAGTGACATGTTCGGAGTGCAAGGCAGCGCCCTGCAGCGAATTTATCGCCCTCCTCATGTCTCCCTCGGAAACGTAAAGGAGCGCCTCAATTGCCTCCTTGTCAAGCTTCAGCTTCTCCCCATGCGCCACTCTCTCCAGCATTTCCTTTACCTCCTCCTCTCTGAGCGGGCGGAAGCGGAATACAGAGCAGCGCGACTGTATGGGTTCAATGATTTTGCTCGAATAGTTCGCGGACAAGATAAAGCGCGTGACATTCACGTAAAGCTCCATCGTTCTCCTTAGGGCATTCTGCGCATCATTGGTAAGCGAGTCAGCCTCATCCAAAAAGATGATTTTGAAGGGTACGTCGCCCAAGCTAACGGTGCGAGCAAAATCCTTTATCTTGCCCCGCACGACATCTATCCCCCTCTCGTCAGAAGCATTCAGCTCCAGTATGCACTCGCGGTAGCTTTCCCCGTACAGGTCGCGCGCCAGTGCGAGCGCAGCAGTCGTTTTCCCAATGCCCGGCGGGCCTGCAAAAAGCAGGTTCGGCATGTTCTTTTCCCTGACGTATGCCTTGAGTATGGAAACTATCTCCTTCTGCCCCACCACCTCAGAGAGCTTCTGGGGGCGGTACTTCTCGGTCCAAGGCGTATAATCCGGCATAATGCGATTCACTCTCCCGTGGGAGTTGTTTGCTCCAAATACTTAAATACATTCGTTATAGTAATTAGCCGAAGAGGTTAGTTCAAAATGGACGATCTTGACGAGCACAGCGAGGCAAGAGGCAGCGGACGCAGTCCGCTGGATTTCCAGTTCTCGCTTGCGGTTTCCGCCCTTGTGATAATCTTCATAATGTTCTCCGGAGTGGGCGGGGGGATTACCATGCAGTTCTCGCTTGCGCTGCTTGCGCTTTCGCAGGTGGGCTTTTTCGCGCTTTCCGCATTCAAGAAGGCCGGCGTGGCGCACCCCAGCGCGGAATACCTCTTCATCGGCACAGCTGCAGCCTGCTACATTGTGGCTGCATTCGCTCTTGGCACCTTTTCAGCGGTCCTGCCCTTTGCATTCGTGGCTCTAGTGCTTTGCGCGCCGGCAATAGGCGGCCTGGTGAAAGGCGTCATTTCCTCAGGGTGATATTGCTTGCACGACCAAGTCAAGCTGGAGCAGGGGATACTGGAAGCCTGGAAAAAGGAGAAGGCCTACGAGGAAGTGAAAAAATCCGCACAGGGCGGCAAGCGCTTCTACTTCTGCGACGGGCCCCCGTATGCAACGGGGCAGATACACGCTGGCACGGCATGGAACAAGTGCATAAAGGACGCTGTCTTGCGCTACAAGCGCAGCAGGGGCTTCAACGTGCGGAGCCAGCCCGGCTACGACACGCACGGGCTGCCAATTGAGGTGAAGGTGGAACAGGAGCTCAAGTTCACGAACAAGCGCGACATAGACAAATACGGCGTGGAAAAGTTCGTGGACAAGTGCAAGGAATTCGCCACCCGCTACATTGCAATCAATACGGCGCAGTTTGCCCGCTGCGGCGTGTGGATGGACTGGGACAGCCCCTACATAACCTACAAGGACGATTACATCGAGGCATCCTGGAAAACCCTTGCGGCAGCGCACCAGAAGGGGCTTCTTCACGAGGGAGTATACGTTGTCCCCTACTGCTCCCGCTGCGAGACCACGCTTGCAAACTACGAGCTTGAGTACGGCGAGCAGTCCGACCCCTCGATATACGTGAAATTCAGGTCCAAGGACGCGGAGAACGAGCACTTCATAATCTGGACCACCACCCCCTGGACACTGGTGTCCAACATGGCAATAATGGCGCATCCTGTCTACACCTACGTGAAGGTGAGGGTTGGGGATGAAAATTGGATAGTAGCAAAGGACCGCCTCGAGCACCTCATGGGCCTTCTTGGCGACTCTGCAGCAGTGGCAGGCGAGATTTCTGGAAAGAAGCTGGAGAAAACGGCCTACATCCATCCCCTCGCGGAAAAAATCGGGAAAAAAGTTGAGCGCAAGGTGGTGCTCTCGGACGAGTTCGTCACGCTTGAGGACGGCTCGGGCCTGGTGCACTGCGCACCGGGGCACGGGCCTGAGGACTTCATAATCGGCAAGAGATTCGGGCTTGAAATATTCTCGCCAGTTGATGCGGCAGGAAAATTCACCAAGGATGCCGGCGAATATCATGGCATTCCTGTGCGCGACTCATCGGCAAAAGTCATAGCCGACCTGAAGGCATGCAATGCGCTTGTGCACGAAGGGAAAGTAACGCACCGCTACCCGCACTGCTGGCGCTGCAAAACGCCGCTCATCTTCATCGCAACCGACCAGTGGTTCATCTCGGTGACCAAGCTCAAGGAAAAGATGATTTCCGAAATAGGCAACTGCGAATGGCAGCCGCCGCACGCAAAGACGCGCTTCACCGACTTCGTGCAGTCAGCGCCGGACTGGTGCATCTCGCGCCAGCGCTACTGGGGCATACCTCTCCCGATATGGAAGTGCGGGCATTGCTCCCATCTGAAAGTGGTCTCCTCGCGCTCCGAGCTTCCAAAAATAATAGAGCTGCACCGCCCGCACATCGACTCGGTGAAGTTCAAGTGCGAGAAATGCGGCTCCTCCATGCACAGGGTACCCGACATACTCGACGTGTGGTTCGACTCGGGCAACGCTGTCTGGGCGTCATTGTCCGATACAGAGCGCGGAAAAGCGGAATACCAGCGGGCGGACTTCATCGTCGAGGGCAAGGACCAGACGCGCGGCTGGTTCTACTCTCTTTTGGGCTCGGGCGCGGTGCTCAACAACGAAATACCCTACAAGTACCTTCTCATGCACGGCTTTTTCGTGGACGAGAAGGGCGAGAAGATGTCAAAGTCGGTCGGCAACTTCGTGCCGCTTGAGGACGTGGTGGACAAGTACGGCGCCGACTCCTTCAGGCTCTGGTCGCTATCGAACACGGTGTGGGACGACCTGCGCTTCAACTGGAACGAGATAAAGGAGGCGCACCGCGCCCTTGGCACGGTTTACAACCTTGGAGTCTTCCTCTCCCGCTTCTATTCGCTTGCACACAAGCCTGCGCTTCCTGCGCAGGAAACACTGGAAACAGAGGACCGCTGGCTGCTCTCGCGCCTTACCGCCACAATAGAGGAATGCACGGGTGCATTCGAGACATACCGGCCGCACCTGGCCGCAAAATCAGTGCGCGAATTCCTTATCGAGGATGTCTCGCGCTTTTACATGAAGATGGCAAAGGAAAGGATAGACTCCCAGGGCGCATCATCACCCGCAATGGCGGTGCTCTACCACGCGGTATTCGAATCCCTCCGCCTGCTTTCGCCCATAGCGCCGTTCATTTCCGAATCGGTTTACCGCAGCTTCTACCAGAAATACGAGGCTAAGGGCTCAATATCGCTTTTCGAATGGCCTGCATCGGACAAGAAGCGCCGCGACGCGCTTCTTGAGCAGCGCTTCCTGATTGCGCGCCAGATTGCAACCGCGCTTGCAAGCGCAAGGCAGAAGGCAGTGCTTCCGCTCCGCTGGCCCCTTGAGGAGGCGCGCATAGTTTCCGAATCCACCGAAATACTCTCAACGGTCGAGCACCTCTCCGGGCTAATCGAGTCGCTGTCAAACGTCCGCTCGGTCAAGGCAGGCAAGCAGCCCAAAAGCCACCTGACGCTTTCCATAAACAAGGCAAAAGTCGGCGCGGCATTCAAGAAAGACTCGCCCGCAGCCCTAGCAGCGCTTGAGAAGGAGGAGCCCTCGAAAATAGAAAAGTGGCTCTCTTCCGAGGAGAAAGAGTACCTTGCAGGGGGCAAGTTCCCGCTTGCAAAGGACATGGTGGAAATAGAGGAGAAGGCAGAGGGTTTCGCGCTCGCCCGCTTCGAGGGCGGGAAAGCCTACCTCAAAACCGAAATAAAGAAGGAGCTTTACGAGGAGGCAATGGTCCGCGAGGTGGCGCGCCGCGTGCAGCTGATGAGAAAGGAAAAGAAGCTCGTGGAGCCTGACAGGATAGTGCTGCACGTGGAGACAGAGGACAAGGAGCTTGCCAGCATCATCAAGAAGCACACTGCCGAGCTTTCCTCACAGGTGAACGCGGAGCTGGTGGGCTTCGGGCATGCATCGGGCTTCAGGAAGGAATGGGAAATAGGCGAGGCTAATGTTGCCCTGACAATCCAGGTGACTGCGCCACCTGTCTCCCCGAATGCTGCGCATTCGCGGATCGAGAAGAAGTGAGCTGGCAGCCCATTTCACAACCCTTTTATTCCTTTGCCAGTATATCGAGGAACACTGACAGTTAGGTGATAATTTGATTTGCGAAAGATGCTCCAGCCAGGATTACACGCTTGAGAAGTGCAACTACTGCAGCAAAATGGTCTGCGAGTCCTGCAAGAAGTCGGCAAAGCGCGTGAAAAAGGTGGACCGCTACGTTATCTGCAAGGGCTGCTGGGGCAACCTCAAGCTGCGCAGCAAGTTCAAGGCGCTCTGATTAGTGAAGTGTCCCCATGGAACTCTTCTCCGCCATACTTACCATCCTCGGCTTAGTCTTATTCGAAACCATCTCCAGCGTGGACAACGCGGTAATAAACGCCGAAGTGCTCTCAAAAATGTCGCAGCGCGCGCGGCGCTGGTTCCTCCTTTACGGGCTTCTCATCGCAGTATTCGCCCTGCGGCTCATGCTCCCTCTCCTTATCGTATGGGCGGCAAACCCCTCGCTTGGGATTTTCGAAACATTCACAGCAACTTTCTCAAGCGACGAAAAGGTAATCCAGTCAATTGAGGACTCCTCGCCCATCCTCCTGGCGGGCGGCGGCGTCTTTTTGGTATTCCTGTTCTTCCACTGGCTCTTTCTGGAGCCCAAGAGCCTCGGGCTTTCCCATGAAAAGTTCTTCCTCGCACAGGGCGTCTGGTTCTACACAGTTGTTTCCATCATACTCGCCGTAATCACCTGGTATGCGCTTGCGATAAACCCCCTGATGGCATTCGGCGCTGTGGTGGGCTCCACGGCATTCTTCATCACGCACGGCTTCAAGCAGAATGCGGAGAAAAAGGAGGAGGAGCTTCTGAAGGCGGGAAGCGCCTCATCCGGGTTGGGCGACTGGAGCAAGATACTCTACCTAGAGGTAATAGACGCCACATTCTCCATAGACGGCGTGGTGGGCGCATTCGCATTCACGCTCTCCATCCCGCTGATAGTGATAGGCAGCGGCATAGGCGCATTCGTGGTGCGGGAAATAACCGTGCACAACATAGCGACAGTGAAAAAGCACAAGCTCCTGAAGAACGGCGCAATGTATTCCATACTCGCGCTGGGCACCATAATGCTCCTTGACGCATTCGGTTTCCACATCCCGAGCTACGCCTCCCCGCTGATGACATTTGCAATACTTGGCTATTTTGTCTGGAAATCGATAAAGGCAACAAAAACAGTGCAGCTTTCATAAGGTTAGCGTCATCTTTTTAACTTCCAGCGCCGTCCTACTAGCGGTGTTCCATTGTCCAAGATAACCCGCGTTCTTGCTAGGGAAATACTCGACTCGCGCGGCAACCCGACCGTTCAGGCAGACGTTTTCTCCGAGCACGGCTTTGGCAGGGCATCCGCCCCTTCGGGCGCATCCACAGGGACACACGAGGCGCATGAGCTTCGCGATGGCGGCAAAAGGTACGGAGGTAAAGGAGTAAAGAGCGCAGTTGCGAACGTGAATGGGGCGATAGCAAAGCATCTTGCAGGGCTGGAAGTTTCAGGCCAGCACGCAATTGACAGTGCCCTCATCCGGCTTGACGGCACCTCCAGCAAATCAAAGCTCGGGGCGAATGCGACCACGGCAGTATCGCTTGCAGCAGCGCAGTGCGCGGCAAAGGAACGCGGCGTCGGCCTCTATTCGCTGATGGGGGGCAGGATGCTTCCCGCGCCCATGCTCAACGTTCTCAACGGCGGCAAGCACGCAGCAGGCGCGCTTGCAATGCAGGAGCTGATGATTTTCCCGCTTTACTTCCCCTCCTTCTCCGAAGCGCTTCAGGCAGGCACAGAAATTTACCACGCGCTCGGCTCGCTATTAGCAAAAAAATACGGCTCACAGACAAAACTTCTCGGGGATGAGGGCGGCTTTGCCCCTCCCCTCCGCTCCACCTCACAGGCACTCGACCTTCTCGAGTCGGCAATAAGGGGATGCGGCTATGGCAAGAAGGTAAAAATAGCGATAGATGCCGCTGCATCATCCTTTTACGATAAGAGGACAGGCAGGTATTCCATCGACGGAAAGAAGCTTTCCGCTTCCCAACTGACAGACTTCTACTCCTCACTCGTAAAATCCTACCCGATAGTCTCGCTTGAGGACCCGTTTGAGGAGGAATCGTTTGGGGAGTTCGCAGCTCTCCGCAAGCGGCTCGCAGGGAAAGTGCAGCTAGTTGGTGACGACCTTCTAGTAACCAACGTTTCCCGGATAAAAACCGCCGTCCGGCAAAACTCCGTTTCAGCGCTCCTCCTCAAGGTGAACCAGATAGGCACTCTGTCCGAGTCGCTTGACGCGGCGCGCCTCTGCCGCGGCAAGGGGCTGGGGGTAATAGTCTCCCACCGCTCAGGCGAAACAGAAGACGCAACAATAGCGGACGTGGCAGTTGGGCTGAACTGCGGGCAGATAAAAACAGGCGCACCTGCGCGCGCCGAGCGGACTGCAAAATACAACCGGCTGCTGCAAATAGAAGAAGAATTGGGCAGCGGGCATTATGCCGGCGCAAGCGGGCTCGTTTTCTGATCAGTCCAGCTTGTATTTCTTCTTGAGCCCGCCATCCTGGTTTTCCACCACGTCGTTCAACCGCTCGACTAGGAATTTCATCATCACTCTGCTCGCTTCAATATCCTTTTTCTGCCTTCCCTCCTCGCGCGGGTCAATGTTGCTCCTCCAGTTCCACTGCGCGGCAAGCTTGCTCTTTTCGCCTTCACGTTCAATCTCATGAAGGGTGGCAAGCACCATAAGGTAGGGCTTCCCCTCCATTTCCCGGACAAGTTCGCCATTGAACCTGTCCACAATCTCCTTGATTTTCTCCTCGTCCTTCCTTATCTCGTCCTCTTCCCTTTTGGATACCATGAAAATCACCTGTTATCGGCGTTTTAGGAGGAAAAACGGTATAAATCCTCGTCTCTGCTCGGAACAGAAAGCTTTATAAATTGTTTGTGGTAGAAAGGACATACTTGTGGGGTGTTATTGATGGTGAATGAAAGTACTAAAGAAAATAACGAGGATAACATCAAATCATTCAGCGACCACTTCGAGGAAGTGAAAGCCGAGAACAAGGAAAAGCTTGACCCTAAAAAAGAGGTTAACGCAGAGTTCGAACTCCTCGGCAACCAGGGCGAGATCAACCAGAAGAAGAATTCTTCTTCCGAGCAGTCGGAAACCGATGCAGAAACGCAGGCGCGCGATAACCTTGCCAACATAAAGGCGCAGTGGAAGGAAGCGGTGCATGCGGCTTACGAGGCGCGCAAG